>Ga0315284_10009884_pt1 | contig 13586 bp, 10 predicted proteins | sample YL17G09_16_MG_FD_203696 | JGI IMG/M metagenome (GOLD analysis project Ga0315284, IMG submission 203696) | Sediment microbial communities from Yellowstone Lake, YNP, Wyoming, USA - YL17G09_16 | ecosystem: Environmental > Aquatic > Freshwater > Lake > Sediment | place: USA: Wyoming | collected...
TTCGGAGGAATAGGGCCGGAGGGGATATAACAGAGATTTGGAACATCGGATTTCTTAATCACTGACTCCAAGTTTGCATTGCCGGAGAGGAAACTCGAGAGCCCTGCCCCGTTCTCTTCATTAAAGACCTTATGAACCCTTGGTTTCCTCATATCTGAATCAATAATGATGACTTGAGCACCGGTTTGGGAAAGGGCAATGGCCGTATTGATCACGGTCGTGGTCTTTCCTTCGGATGGGTTGGGACTGGAGATGGCGATTCTCTTCGGGGGTTTCTCAGAGAAGGAGAGAAGGATAGATGTTCGTATGTTCCGATAGGCCTCGGAGAGCATCGATTTGGGGTGGCCAAAGGTGATAAGTTCGACCGGATAGGATTTTCCACTCTCCAATCGCCTTTGCCTCTCATAAGAAATCTCCGGCACCATTCCAAAGGAGGGGAGTCGAATCAGTTGTTCTACATCTTCGGGAGTCTTTACTGTGTTATCGAGGTATTCAAAGAAAAAGGCGAGCCCCACTCCGAGGAAGAGGCCCACTACTGCTGCAAGGAGAAGGTTAAGTCTTTTATTAGGTTTGTAGGGTTTTATCGGTAATTCGGCCTGATCGACCACCTGGATGTTGCTGGCCATGATGCCTGCTGAGACACCTGCTTCTTTCATTCTCTGGAGGAGACCTTTATAGATATCTTTATTGGTATCGGCCTCGCGCTTGAGAATGTTATACTGAATGGCCCTCTCTTTCATTTCCTGCGTTTTAGCCTTTTGTTTTTCAAAGGCCTCTCGGAGGAGGGATTCTTTCCGGAGACTTAATTCGTAATCGTTTTTTATTCCCGTGATGATCTTGCCGATTTCGATATCGGTCCTTTTTTGGATGGCCTGCATCTGGCTCTTTAATCGGATCATCTCCGGATATTCAGGCTTATATGTCTCGGAGAGTCTCATATACTGGGCTTCGAGTTGGATGTAGGCCTGCCTCAAATCCATAATCAATTTATTCTCGAGGATCGAAGGAAGAACATCGGAGTTTCGATCCCTTGTCTGTTTATAAAGGGCTTCCTTAGCCATTCGGTCTGATTCAGTCCTGGTCAGGGCTTCATTCAGTTCTGTGAGTCGCTGCACGGTGACATTCTCTTTCTCTTCGAGAGAGATGATGTCATGCTTGGAGCCAAAGGCCTGGAGGGCTTCGTCAGCTCTCTCTACCTTGGCCTTCAGATCTTCCAACTGTCCGGTCAGCCATTCTTTGGCCTGTTGGGTTGCTATAAAACGGCTCTCCAAATTCTGCTGGATATAGGTTGGGGCTAAGGTATTAGGTGCTTTAGATGAGAGTTCAGGATAGATCGAATCGAAGTGAATTTTGACGAGACGTGAGTTTCGAATGGGTTCGATCTTTAATTTTCCGAGAAACTGGTTGATGAGGGCAGTCTCTTTCTCGCTTTCGGATTGATCTTTATTGGGAGAAGAACTTTTATTAGAGGAAGTAAAAAGGTCAGAAACAGGGGTGAGAATATTCGCTCTCCACTTCTGGAAAGGGGTTTCAGGCTTCGGCAGAAACTCTGGATGCTCTGTCAGCTTAAGAGAATGGATGACCCGTCTTGCAAGGCTCCGGCTTTCGAGGACCTTGTACTGGGTCTGGTAGTAATCCATATCCATTGTATTGACGGCAAAGATCTCTTTGAAATCGACAATCTGGGGATTCTCCTTATTGATCTGGATGGTGGTGGATCCCCTGTAAATGGGCTTCATCGTGAATGTCCCAATGGCTGTCGTAATCACCACAATGAGAAAAAAGGCAATGATTATCCACTGCCTCTTTCTTATAACTTTCCAGTAATCTCTGAGATTGATCTCTTTCTCCTCTTGGAAAGGGGATTGAAAATATTCTGGCGGGGGGAGCTGGTTATATCCTTCTGAAGGAATCTGTTTCAGGTAATTCATATCATTCTCCTCATGCTACAGAGTTCCGAGGGCAAACGCTCCTACACGACCCTTGATAAAATCCCAAAAACCACCCAGAAATGCCTTCCCACCGCTTTTGGGAACAATGACAACATCATTCTCCTTGAGGTATATGTCCTCGCTCTCTCCCTTTTGAATGGCATAGACATTGACAGCAAGAATCTCTCTTTCAGCACCTTTTTCTGAGTAGCGAAAGATTTTGGTTTCAGAGCCGTTGGCCTCGTATTTCAACCCACCTGCCAGGGTGATGGCCTGACCGATGGTCATCTTTTTACCCTGCAAAGGAAATCCGCCAGGACTTTTCACCTCGCCACCCAGAAAGATCTTGCCAGAGACCGGGATGTTGATGACATCGCCATGAGTTAAGGCCAGATTGAGGGTCAAATCGCCTTTGACCAATAGCTCTTCGAGATCGATCACAAATGTTTTGGGCGCCTGTTCCTCAGAATCTTTTTTCTCTTTTGAATTCTCTTCTTCTGGTCTGGGTGGTCGGATCAAAAAGAGCAGTTCCCCTGCATCATTCTTAAGACCTCCGGCCATGGGTAATATATCCAGAACCGTCTTCTGGCCTGTGACATCAAGGACGCCAGGCTTCTCTACAGCACCCATCACTGAGATTCGTTGATTCCGATACTCCTTAATAAAAACACCGACATGGGGATCTTGAAAATATTTTTCGGTCAAAAGATCGCGGATTTCCTTCTCCAATTCATTAGCGGTTAGGCCCTTCACCCTTAAAATTCCGAGCAGAGGAAGGCTAATGTTTCCCTGGGAACTGACCCTCACGGTCTTATTCAACTTCTCCTCCTCGAAGACAGAGATTTCGAGGAGATCCTCAGGTCCAATCTTATAGTCACGGTAAGGATCCCTTTTGGATGACAGGGCACTCATGAGAATCCTCTCGTTCATCAATTTTACTTGTTTAGAGGATTCTGCCTCTTTGATTTGAGTTTCTGGAGAGATAACATTTCTCTTAGGAGGGGAAGCACAGGAAACGATGGAGAAAGCAACGATGAGAGTGATGAGAAATAAAGTTAATATTTTTGCCATAAGCTTCCATCCTTATCAAAAAAAAACCCAGTCAGAACATTCATTTGGACTGCCGGGTTTTTATCCGTTAAATAAACGATTTATTGATTATGGGCAAACAGGTACTTCTTCTTCGGCCCCCCCGCCTGCGGCTGAAACTGCAGCTACGATCCCACCTATGGCAGCGGCCCCAGCTACAACCGCTATTACAGTCACTGTAGAAGCACCAAAGATTGTTCCGGCTCCTACACCAGCAGCTACTTCACCCACCTGAGCAACCATCACCGGTGGTTTGCCTCCAACCGTAGTAAAGGGTATCGTGATCGAATCTTTGGATGAGAGGGCGGCCAGGACAACACGGTCTTGGTTCACAATGGTGAGTTTGCCCTTAGCACTCTTTACTGTCACCGCGCCGTTTTCATGGATAGAGATTGAACCAATTATCTCTTCACTACTTGAGGAAGCAGCTGTAGGATCCTTGCCTGCTTGAAGCGCTCGTGACTTCATTATGGATAAGTTTCCCACTTTGAAATTTAATTCCGAAGCAGAGGGAATACGGAATTCGATACTTCCCTGAGAGAGGACAAATCGATCATTTTGATCAAAAAAGAAGAGGCTGTTTGGACTTACTTGGATTTGGCTGTTATTCGAAAGGGTAAGGAAAGCAATGCCTTTTTCAGTCTTAATCTTTGTCCCTTGGAAGATTGGGAAATGGGAAGATTCCACTCCCTTCCATACGTTCACCCTTGCCTCAAATTTTACCTCTCCCTTAGATACCATCTCGCCTACAGGAAGGCCTTTCTCATTTGCCTCTGCAACAGTTATTGGGAAACCACTCATCATAATTAAGAAAGATACACAAAGAAAATAAATAAATATTTTTAATCCAAATCTCTTTTTCATTTTCCCCTCCTTCACTATTTAAAATGTTTAATAACTATTTCCCATCTTTTTACCCCGTTAGAAATAATGCCCCGCTGCTCTGCAGCGGGGTTAGATTTTAAAATAATTCCGGCGGGGTTTAATGCCCCGCTGGAATTTCTAACGGGGTTTACCGGGTAAATACTTCTTTAACATTTAGAATTAACCATAATAAAAATAAATTGTCAATAGTTTTTTTCGCTTGTGAAATTATTATCATACTTATTAGGGGAACACAAAATGGGCATCCCTTCCTAAGGGGAACCAGGTTTTTTGACAAGTGATGTGAAGGTTTCTGGGTATTTGAGTGAACACCTGAAAATGAGCGGGGAGATCTTTACCTTATCCTACCTTTCCCCAAACATCATTTTCAATCCAAAGAGGAGTTGGTCCTTAGTAAAGGGTTTAGTCATATAATAATTGGCACCCAATTCATACCCCTGGAACATATCAGCATCTTCATTCTTAGCCGTTAATAGGATGACTGGCAGATCCTTTGTTTTTGGATTCGATCTTACTGCCTTCAATAACTCCCATCCGTTCTTGTTCGGCATGAGAACATCAGATATGAGAAGGTCATAGGTATCCTTACCCAATTGTTCCAAGGCTTGTACCCCATCCATGGCTTCTTTTACCTCATAACCCAATTTGAGGAGATTGATTCTCAAAAACTTCCGAATGATCTCCTCATCATCGACAATCAACACCTTCTTGCCCATTATTCACCCCTCCTTATTGGAAATTTAATGGTAAAAGTGGTTCCTATTCCTTCTTTGCTTTCGACATCGATCGTTCCCTCATACTTTGTAATGATGCGGTAGACAATATTTAATCCGAGCCCCGTCCCTTCTCCAATCTTTTTAGTGGTGAAGAAAGGATCGAAAATTTTGTTGAGATTTTTTTGCGGAATCCCCATGCCATTATCACTCACCTTGATCTCAACCGTATCTTTGAATGATCGGGTAGAGAGGGTAAGGGCTCCTCCTTTTTCATTCATGGCTTGAAAGGCATTGGTGATCAGATTGGTAAATACTTGCTGGACTTCACCTACGTTAGCTGCTATTTTACCAACGGATTGAAAGCTTTTGACTATCTCAATCGAAGTGGTTTTGGTTGCCAATCGGACCATCTTCAGGGATTCCTCAAGAACTTCATTGATATCGACAAGGCCCTGCTCCTCTTGTTTTGCGATTCGAGAGTAGGTCCTTAATCCATTGACGATCTCACTGATCCTTAAACCACAATTCAATATATCTTTTAAGTAACCTTTTATTTCGGGGAGATTCTCCTCTTCTATGGCTACTTCCGCCATCCCAATAACTCCGCTAAGAGGGTTATTGATTTCATGAGCGACGCCAGAGGCTAAAACCCCTACCCCTGCTAATTTCTCCGACTGAATGAGTTGTTCCTGCAGCCTTTGTTCCTCGGTGATATCCTCTATATATTCAATGATGGAGACGAGATGCCCTTTCTCATCTAAAATGGGGTAAGAGGAGGTCCGCAGGGTCGTTTCCTCTTCGGAGATCTTCATGATTGAGGAAGTGGGCTGTTTGGTTTCGACGGTGATGGCTACCGGGCATTTTTCACAAGGAGAGGATCTTTGGTAATAAGCCTCATAACATTTCCTCCCTAACAATTCTTGATAAGTGGTATGGTATTTTTCAATCACCGCTCTATTCACACGGAAAATTTGATAATCAGGTGTTTGTATGGAGAGTCGATTCTGGATACCATCGAAGATGGCCTCAAGATTTCTTTTGCTCTCTCTAATCCTCTTTTCAAGCTTTCTCTGTTCTGTCAAGTCTCGAAAGATCACCTGATAGAAAAACTCATCCCCAAAATCGACTCTTTTGATAGAGAGATCCACCTCCACAGGCGTCCTGTCTTTACTGAATAAGGAAAAGGAATCTGTCCTCACCTCACCGTCCTTAAGGACTTCCTCAAAAAAACTCAAGGCTTTCTCTTTTTCAATGGGTCCGAATAGATCAATAAAACCTCTCTGAATGAGTTCTTCTTTTTCGTATCCGGTTAACTGTACAGCCTCTCTATTGAGATCGGCAATGATGAATTGAGGATCTTTCAAGATGATAATTCCATCATTGGCATTCTCAAAAAGACCTTGATATTTGTCTTCGGAAATAGTGAGTTGTTGGCGCTTTTCTTCGGTAAAGGTTTGAACGAGATATCCATAGAAGGCAGTCATAAGAAAGACGAAAGGGATGCGAAGGAGATTGTTACCAATCTTTTCTGCTGTCAAAAGTCCCCAGGAATAGAGGAGGATACCATAGAGAAGTGCAACGATGCCTCCAATGGTCATTAATAATTTAAAATTTCGACTCATCGATGCAAAGACGATGATAAGGAAAAAAACCAGATAAAAATCGGTGGCCATTTTTTCTGAAAGATACATTCCAAAGGAGATGATTCCAGTGTCAATGAGGAGTAATGAATAGAAGAATTTCGTATTTGAAAACCATATTTTCGGAAGGAAAGTGAGAAAAAGGTTTGATAGAATATATCCAATAATAAAAATGTTACTTAATTGAAGGTCTGCTACCCTACCCTCACCCAACAGGATAAGGTAAGAGGTTACAATGATTGAAGTCCACCGGAGTAATAAAATGGGTTTTTTTCGGTCTTGGTTTTTCATCGGAAATTGTTAAACAGCAAAAAACATACCATACAAAGGAATTTAAAAACAATTTCAGGAAGATCGCTACTAACTATAAGAAATTTTTAAATTTATAAGAATATTAATGATCCTAAACTTTCTTCCATTTTACAGGATGAACCCCGTTGTTGCATAAAGATGCGGTTGAATCAACTGCATACTCCCATCAAAAGGCTGTTTCTACCCTTATTTGAGGATAACTTCCAAAGGTCACCCTTGGATTGATCCAGGTGACGACATTGATTTGACAGCCATCCCTCTCTGGGTAAGGGTTGGGTAAATCCATGCGCCGAATTTAATGCAACAACGGGGTGAATACTTGTTTTTTTTCCATTTTTTGACATTTTGTCTAAATTTTTTCCAAAAATGGTAAGACGACTTCAAACAGGCAGAACCATGAAAATTGTCTATGGGTTAGGGTTAGGAGGCCAGTCTTGTTTAGAGTGAGAGGGTTAAGGCTGAAGATTTTATAGACCACGGACGTAACCCATGGACTAAACCGGCATCCTTACCCTAACCTTTGAACCAAATACCTTTTTTTAGGTAAACTAAATATGGTCGGGGCGAGCCGATTTGAACGGCCGACCTCCTGCTCCCAAGGCAGGCGCGCTAACCAGGCTGCGCTACGCCCCGACGTACTGTTAAGTACGTTTATTTGGTCTATTTCGTTTATTTGGTTTGTTTACCCAAAAACAATCTCAATAAAAATAACGATCCACTAAGCGAACCTTACGATCTGAACGATCGAAACGGTCTTAACGAACATAACGTTCTAAACAATTATAACGATCTAAACGTTCTAACGATAATTTTTCTTAGTTTTTTGAGGGCTTTTCCTCTGTGGCTCACTCTATTCTTTTCTCCGAGGGTGAGTTGAGCCATTGTCTTCGCATATTGAGGAAGAATAAACAGTGGATCATATCCAAACCCCTTCTTTCCCACTTCCCTAAATCCTATCCTTCCTCTACATGATCCCTCTACGACGGCTTCTTTTCCATCTTGAAAAACCATAACCATGACGCATTTAAAACTTGCTCCCCTTTTTGAAACTTGAATGGCCTCCATTTCTCCGAGAAGTTTTTGATTGTTTTTTCGATCCGAAGCTCCTTCTCCAGCATACCTGGCGGAATAAATTCCGGGTAATCCTTTTAACGCATCGACTTCTAATCCAGAATCATCTGCAAGGGTCACCTTCCCAAAGTATTTTGAATAGAACCGAGCTTTCTTCAAAGCATTCTCAGTAAAACTCTCCCCATCCTCTTCAATCTCAGGAACGTCTAAAAAATCGTTTAAAGAATAAATTTTGAGCCCTAACCCTTTCAGGGCCTTTCGAATTTCTCGGATTTTTCCTTTATTTTTTGTTGCGACTATTATTTCCAACCTACTAATCTTACTCTTTCCCTTCCAGAACCTTTTTTTGAATTCTTGCCAGTTCCTTTATCCCTTTCTGAGCAATTCTTGTCAACTCATCCATCTCCTTTTTCGTAAAAACAGACTCCTCTCCAGTGCCTTGGATCTCCACAAACTTTCCATCGCCAGTCATCACCACATTCATATCCACCTCGGCCCTGGAGTCCTCCTCATAGTTTAAATCTAAGAGGACTTTTCCACCCACTTTTCCTACACTGATGGCAGCAACAGATCCTTTGATCGGAACTTTTTCAATCGATCCATTTTTAACCATCTTTCGAAAAGCATCCACCAAGGCCACATAGGCACCTGTGATCGAAGCTGTCCTTGTCCCCCCATCGGCTTGAATCACGTCGCAATCGATCCAGATCGTCCTCTCTCCGAATCCATTGAGATCGGTTACAGATCTCAAAGAGCGGCCAATCAACCTTTGGATCTCAAAGGCACGACCGCTTCCACGACCCGTCAGTGAATCTCTGGAAGTACGTGTATGGGTCGAACGAGGGAGCATGGAATATTCGGCCGTGATCCAGCCTTTTCCTGTATTTCTTAAAAACGGAGGGACTCGCTCCTCCACACTGGCCGAACAGATCACTTTTGTATCCCCCATTTCGATGAGGACCGATCCCTCGGCATGTTTTATATAATTTCTTATAATTTTTACTGGCCTCAGGAGTTCGGGCTCTCTTCCATCTGAACGTTTCACAAAAAAACCTCCATTTAATAATATTTTCTCAAAAAACCCTTAAAAAGTCAATCGATTTATGAACTGACCATCTGTCAGTTTTGAATTCTCCCCTGTTGACTACTTTATGCTAATTTAGTAATTTTTTATCAAAATTGAGGTCCTCTATGGTTTTACCCTGATGACGTGAAGCTTTACAAACCCAATTCATGGATGTATAAACATAGGAGTCGTTTTAATAATCATAAACGGGAGGAAAGAATATGGCTATTCTGGCAATAAACGGAGGACCTAAGACGATAACCGTAGATGTCAATGATCGGTGGAAGCTGATTCAGCAGGAAGAAATTGATTTGGTTGTTGAGATGATGCGTCGCGATGAAATTTCAACTTCAGGGGGAGGGGTGATGAAAGAAGCCGAAGAGAAATTCGGAAAATTTCTGGGAAGAAAATATTGCCTTTCTCAATGCAATGGTACTTCAACGCTTATGTCTGCATACTTTGCTGTAGGTATAGGTGCCGGGGATGAAGTGATCGTTCCATGTTACACATGGCATGCTCAGGTGAGTCCAATCTTACATACCCATGGGATCCCTGTTTTTTGTGAGATTGACCCTTGTAATTTAACAATGGATCCAGAGGATCTGAAAAAACGGATCACACCTCGTACGAAAGCCATCTCTGTTGTTCACCTCTGGGGTAACATTGCCAATATGGATGCGATCATGGCCATTGCCCTCGAACATAACCTTGTTGTCATTGAAGATTGTTCTCATGCCCATGGAGGAGAGTATGGGGGTAAAAAGGTTGGTTCAATAGGCGATATTGGATGTTTCAGCTTTCAAGGGACGAAGGCCATCGTAGGCGGCGAGGCCGGATTTATAGTGACCGATAATGTGGAATATTACGAAAGAATACTCATTCTCGGACACTATGGAAGGATAGAGAGAGACCTTATCACAGATAAGTATCGTTTTTTGATTCCTATGGGAATTGGATATAAATTCCGTGCCCATCCTCTGGCAATGGGGATTGCAAAGGTTCAGATGGATCGGTTGAATGAAATAAATCGAAGACGAGAGGCGGTTTTCCGAATACTCGATGAGGGATTATCAGCGATTCCATGTATTAAAGTCCTCTCTGTCAATCCAAAGACTAAACGGGGAGGTTTTTATGGATATCGTGTGATCTATCATCAAGAAAAACTTGATGGAATATCAAGATCTTTGTTCCTGAAAGCATTACAGGCAGAGGGAGTCCCGGCTACGGAGTGCCGTTATCCCATTCTCCATACTCATCCTCTGTATAATGGCTACAATTTCTTTGGCCCGAATTGCCCTTATGGCCCTCTTGATGCTTTCGAAAGGCAGAGATATGGATGGGGAAGTATGCCTGTATCTGAAAAGGTTTATGAAAATTTGATTGCCTTACCCGTATATACGGATCCTCCTGATGGTCTTTTAAAACAAACCATCAAGGCTTTCGAGAAAGTGGCAGAGAATAAAAGAGAATTAATATCTTCCCAATCATAGGAAGAATTGAAAGTTTTATATTCATCCATTGAAGTCCAAATTATGAAACGATGGATTTTGGTTTTGGATTAAAGGAGGAATGAGGATGGAGCAATTAGGTGTCGCCTTGGTTGGTTGTGGAATGGTAGCCCCTGTGTATATGTCTGCCCTTAAAGAGATCCCTGAGGTTCGAGTCTGTGGTGTGTGGAGTCGTTCAGCCGAGAAAGCTAAAAATTTTACGGCAAAATATAATATCGGTTGCTATCAGAGTTATGAGGAGTTATTGAGCGACCCCATGGTCAACATAGTCATCGTTTGTACACCACCGGGTTTTCATGTGGATTGTGGCTTGAAAGCAGCGGCTGCCAGAAAGCATTTGATCGTGGAAAAGCCGATTGATATCAATGTATCCAAAGCACAAGCACTTATAGAAAGCTGTCGGAAAAATCAGGTCAAGCTATCAGTGATTTTTCAAAATCGTTTCACTTCGGGAGCGAAAAAAATTAAAAAGGCAATCGGCGAAGGAATTCTCGGTCGCTTAATCCTCGGAGATGCTTATGTGAAATGGCATCGTTCCCCTGAGTACTATGCCAGTAATGCATGGCGGGGTACTCAGGCCATAGAGGGTGGAGGGGCATTAATTAATCAGGCCATTCATACTATCGACCTATTACAGTGGTTGATGGGAGGGGCCAAGACCGTCATCGGTTTAACCAAGACAGCTATCCATCATATCGAATCAGAAGATTTGGGAGTGGCGGTTATTGAATTTATAAATGGGGCCGTGGGAGTGATTGAAGGTTCCACCGCCATTCAACCAGGATTCAAGGAACGTATTGAGATCCATGGCCAGAAGGGCTCCATTATTCTGGAAGGTGGGAACATCAAAGAATGGAAGGTGGAAGGTTGCAAGGAAGAGGACTATGTTGATGAACAAAAGGTCTCGTACGGATCAACCCGTTCACCCGTCATCTCTCATGTTAACCATCAAGCACAGTTGCAGGAGATTATCGACTCGATTCGAAATAATAAAGAACCACTGGTCAATGGAGAAGAAGGGTTGAGGTCACTTCAAATTGTATTGGGAATTTATGAGTCTTCTCGGAAGAAAAGACCCATAGTCATTGGGGCAGAGTAGAGGGCTGGCCCCGTTGGATAGTAAACATCCTACGGGGTAAACACGTCTCCCTTCCGTCTCATAGCTACTTTTCTGTATATCAGCTTGATGAATGGGCTAAAGATGGAAATCAATATAGCCACCACGAAGACGAGAGCTATAGGACGCTGGAAAAAGATATAGATGTTCCCCCGGGTGATATTTAAAGACTGCCGAAGAGCTACCTCTATTTGTGGCCCAAGGACCAATGCCAACACCATGGGTGCAGCATCGAAATCTATCTTTCGAAAGAGATAACCCAATCCCCCCGCAGCGATCATGACGAAGACATCCCCCGTATTAAAGTTACTACTATATGCCCCTATAAGGCAGGTAACTAAAATGATAGGCGACAAAATGGGATAAGGCGTTTTTAGGAATGTGGTAAAAAGGCCTATCAAAGGTAGATTCAGTATCAGAAGCATCATATTGCCGATATACATACTCGTTACCACACCCCAAAAGATATCAGGTCGCTCTTGAATCAACATCGGGCCAGGAACAACCCCATGGATCATGAGTGCCGCAAGGAGCACGGCAGTCACCACATTTGCAGGGATACCAAGAGTTAAAAGAGGAATGAAGGAACCGGAGGCTGCTGAATTATTTGCTGCCTCAGGTGCCGCAACACCTTCAATGACTCCTGTCCCAAATTTTTCCGGATGTTTTGAGAACCTCTTCTCAGCCACATAAGCAGCAATGGATGCAAGGGTACAACCTCCTCCGGGTAATACGCCCAGAAAGAACCCTATCAGAGTTCCACGAGTTATAGCCCCTTTGGAATCCTTCCAGTCTTGTTTGGTGGGAAATAGCCCCTTTGGCTTTACGATCATCTGCTGCTCAATTGGCCTCTCCATCATTGACAACACTTCTGCGATTCCGAACATGCCCATAAACATGGGAACAAGCCCAATTCCATCCTGAAGAACGAGTATTCCATAAGTAAATCTCTCTGCACCTGAAAGGGCATCCATCCCCATCGTTCCCAGAAATAATCCTGTGCATACCATGATCATTGATTTCAAGAATGATTTTCCGCCAAGATAACAGACCAGCACTAATCCAAGAAGCATCAGGGTAAAATACTCTGGGGGACCAAATTTTAAGGCAAACTCACCCAAAGGAATGGCGATCAGCATCAAAACAGCGACCCCAAAAGTACCCGCGATAAATGAACTAAATGCTGCAATGCCCAGGGCAGGTCCGGCTCGACCTTGCTTTGCCATAGCGTATCCATCGAAGCATGTCACCACTGAGGATGACTCTCCAGGAACATTGACAAGAATGGATGTCGTAGAACCCCCGTACTGAGCGCCATAGTAAATACCCGCCAGCATGATAATGGCAGATACCGTGTCCAGATGGAGTGTAATCGGCAAAAGGAGTGCAATCGTTGCCGACGGCCCAAGCCCGGGTATGACGCCAACCATTGTTCCAAGAAACGAACCCAGGAGGCAGTAAAACAGGCGTGAGAGTTGGAGAGATTCCGAAAAACCGGCAATGATGCTTGAATAGGTATCCACAATAAATCCTTTTGACTACCTAAACCATATACCCCTGGGAAGAGGCAGCATGAGCCACCGGTCAAATAGAAGATAAGAAGCCAAGGTAGCTCCAATGGAGATCGATAACGTCCAGAGCCATTTCTGTTTTCCCACAGGTCTGAGCAATATCAGGAAAAGCACAAAAACATTTAATATGTATCCTGTCGTTTCAAGAAGGGCCGTGAAAAGGAGAATGACGATGAAGATCAAGGATATCCTGATGAGGCCTTTCCTCTCGGGCCAAGAAGTAGTCTGATCGTGTGTTTTCATCTTTTTCCAAACCCTGATCAAAAGGACTATCGACATCGATACAATAGCAATCCCCAGGAGGAACGGCAAAAACCCAGGACCAGGATTATCTATGGTGCCCATAGAATATTTCCTTGACTCGAAGATGAGAAAGACTCCAAACAGGATAAATAAAACACTGCTAATCTTTTCAGATGTCATTGACCTTATCACCTAAAAATTCTGAATGTGATAGTGTAGTGTTTCATAAATGACTTTACGCATTTTGTCATTCCGGACTTGATCCGGAATCCAGTCTTTTCCCTCTGGGCCGGAGGCAATCTGGATTCCCGCTTTCGCAGAGATTTTATTGAGGGTGATCATTTTACAATTGGTCCGTTTCCATTCAATCAATCGAGATGAGGTCCTCAGAAATAAGGGCAATCCTTCATGACGGAGCGTCACCTGCGAACAATGAA
>Ga0315284_10009885_pt1 | contig 13586 bp, 10 predicted proteins | sample YL17G09_16_MG_FD_203696 | JGI IMG/M metagenome (GOLD analysis project Ga0315284, IMG submission 203696) | Sediment microbial communities from Yellowstone Lake, YNP, Wyoming, USA - YL17G09_16 | ecosystem: Environmental > Aquatic > Freshwater > Lake > Sediment | place: USA: Wyoming | collected...
GATTCGACCCTTTTTTAGATCCTCGATGTCTTGCTTGTATCGAGCGATTCTGGAGACACGCTCCTGAATCTGAACCTCGACCCACTTATCCTCAATCTCTTTAGTCGGACTGACAAGCCATTGTTGGGGTGCACCTATGTCGGCCATATTATGAAAATCCTATGACCGTGGCCTGAAAGTCGGCATTGGCCCCCGGGCCGTGATGCGTGGCTTTCACGTCCAAGACCGTGGAGCCCGCCAGTTCCAGAGGCACTGCAAACTCAAATACCACATTCCTATCCGTAGTTCTTTTGGTCGCTTTGCGAACTGAATTAACAAATATGTCCCACCGGGCGTTCTCTTCGCCGGTGCAAATAATCTCCGTGATATACCTCTTGCCGTTAGCGGGCACGGTGACGATCGTGGTCGGAGTACCGGCAGAAATTATCGTCTGCTCCCCGACCGCCAAAATCGTTGCCGTCATTTCTGGAAAATAGCTCATAGGATCAACCAGTTGTTGTCATCAGAAACGATCATCAAATTTGTGAACTGTCTTGTGACCTTCACACTCAACTGGCCGTCTAACGTCTGTCCACCTGAGGCGGCCACGGTCGTGGTGGTTCCGGCGTCAATTTTCTTCAGGTGGTAGAATTTACCTGGCCGACCGATCGCCGTTGGTATTGTAACCGTCGTGTTGCCTGAAATAAGGATGATGATGTCCGATTCCAGAACAGTATAGTCCCCCGCCGGCGGCGCCGTTAGCGGCAACGATGTACCGCCAAAAGCATCCAATAACCCGGTCGTCGGATTGACGGATAGACTCATGTGTACACCGCCGTGGTCGCGTGGTTATCCCAGGAATCGTAGGCCACCTCACGCCGAATCACCCGACTTGACGCATCATAGGTAAACTTGAAGAGCAACCAATCGGGGGCGCTGGTTGCCGTTCCCCGCGGTGCGAACCCCTGATACTCAGGTTGTGTGTCAACGCGGGCGGCATAGTCGACCTCTAAATGGGTGTCGGAAGGAAACATGACCGTCTCCAACATCCCCTGGTCATTATAGGTGACCGGTACGACATTGGAGTACGGATCGGATTCGGTAACCTTCCTATATAACTTTACCCGTATCGCCATTTACAGTTTACCCGCTTTTAAGGCGTCGATCAACTCCTTCTTGATCCGTTCCTTATAGGCGCCTTTTTCCACTTCGAGAGCGGCCTTGTCCTTGCGGACCTGATCGGCCTGTTCGACGATCGGGAGAAGCTTATCGGCCTCAGTTCTGACCTTCTGACGTTCCATTACCATCAGATTCGAGAACGCAGCCCGATCGTTTTCCAGGGCCTTCCGGTCATCGTTCACCTTCTCTTGAATTTCCTTGGCCGCGTGCAACATGGCCGAGGCGTCCTCAAGGGACTTAACCTTAGCTTCCCGGGCCTTTAACGCCTCTTCACGCGCCGTCAGATCCTTGGCGTGGGCGGTATTGCGATCCGCCGCGGCCAGATTCGCCACTTTGAGATCTTTAAGCTGCTCGAGTACCTGAGATGCGGATTTTAAAATCTGATCTAATTCCATGATTCCTCCTTATGGTCGATATGCCCAAAGTTCTATATGTGAACCAACCCCAAATCCATTTGTCTGACCCGAATAAAAAACCATAGAGGTTATATTGTCGGCGGTATTGCTCCAAACGTTCCCTAAAAGCATAGCGTAATTAACATCGCCTGAAGCATATTCCCCGATCATACGTGCTAAAGAAGTTCGGACGTATCCTGACTTAGCAAAAATCAACTTCTCCCCAAATCCTTCTATGCTTCCAGTAGTAACATTATCCTGCGCTATCAAATCCCCATTGAACGCGGTTGACCCGGCGAAGGGAGCCGTGTAATATCCGGTGGCGTGCTGGAAAAAATAATTGGCTCCCGCATCATTGTTGTATCGTATGACACAGTTTGTTCCCCCGCCAAGACCGCTTCCATCAACGAGGCGAACAACCGCACGATATAAAACGTCGGTATTTCCGTCTAATCCGCTAACGGTCACACTCGTAGTCGCGGACAGAATATCGTTCTCATAAATCTTTTGGAAACATCCTTTAATTTTGCCGTAGGCGTTGATCTTACCTGTCTTCCCTATCGTAGAAGCATCTCTATCGGCACGTCTTAAAAGAATAAATCTTGATCCGATTCCAAGTCCGTTCGTCTGATCCGCCGCGATAACGATAGAAGTGATATTATCAGCCGTATTATTCCAACATCCAGCCACAGATCCTACATTCACTATTGCCCCGCCAACAACACCATCCATATATTTTGTAATACCAGACCGAATATATCCTGACTTAGCATAAAGAACCAAATCAGCAAAATTAACTTGACCGGAGGCGTTAAGCTCATAGTGATTATAAAATCCGATCCCTGTTGTCTGGCGATATGCCGCGAGAGTCGTATTGGCACCATTGATCCACTGCTCACCATAGGTCCCTGTCCCGGCATCATTATTCGGTCGAACATAAAAATTGGTATTCGCGGCACCTGATACGAGGCGCGAAATAATTCGGTATTCTTTATCGGTATCTCCGTTAAGATTAGATATCGTCAAAGACGTTACCGCAGCGGCCAGTTCACCTGAATCATAAACCATCTGCCACTCATTCCCGTAGATCGTTCCCGCTAAGGCACCTGTCTTCATATCTTATCCACTCTTTTCCAAAGTTCTATGGATGACCCAACCCCAAGACCATTGGTTTGATTCGCCTTGATAACAAGCGAAGTGATATTACTTGAAGTATCTCTCCAAATTGTCCTTGATTCAGCAACAGCACCGATCGTTGTCCCGCTGATCGTCTGAATCTCGCTTATCACAAAGGGACGCATCCTGCCCGTAGGTGGGTAAATCAAGCAATCCGCCATAGCCAAGTTCCCAAGTGACGTATCTGCCGCGGTCAAGAAAACATATCCGAAAGCAGCGTTCTTGTAGGAACCTGCGGTGGTGTTGATTCCATAAAGACCTTCACGATCATAATTGTTTCCCGTATCGTTATTGGGATAAAGTTGAAACTCTGTTGAACCCGCGTATCCATTGACAAAACGACATAACAAACGATAGTCTTTGTCGGTGTTTCCGTCAAGACCGGAGATAGTGACCGTCGTGGCGGCAGAAGTCAAGACGCTATCATACGCCTTTATCCAGAGGTCTCCTGTGAGTGCGCCTTTAATCTGCTTTTTGCCTATTCTCATATATAATAGAATCCCCACGTCCCGGTTAAGGTTCCGTAAGAAGTCAAATCAACGGTAATCGTGTTCGTCAAAAACGTCACTTCATCCGGAATGATCTGCTTCTGTGCATTATCCGCGATCACCAAGAGAAGAGTGAATGGGGTTGCTAACGCCCGGCTATGAATGATCGTTAAAATCCCTGCCGTGAGATCTCCATCGACGAAAGTGCCACGAACACCTGCCGACGCCGGCGTATAGAACTCAAGAGCCGTCTGACCGGCATTGACTCTCACCGCCTGAAGAGAAGCCCCTGCAAATGAAGCCGGAACATCCGTCAATCCGATGAAGGAGGAAGAACCCGAAGCACCCGCTGATCCCCGGCTACCTGAAACCGAGAGATTCCAATCCGCCAACGTTCCCGATCCACCGATATCTGTCACGTTCACAACCAAAGTCGTCCCTGAATAACTGGTGACTTGGCCGTGCATATAATTGGCATTATTGGCCGCGCTGACCGCCGAGATGAATTGACCAGCGGCAAATTGTTTGCCCGCTTGTGTCGTGAAAGTCCTTGAAGCCACAGCTATTAACAGCGAAGTTGTCGATGTCGCTGTTAGGGCCGCGGCATAATTCGCTGCCGCCGCTTCTGAGGCCGCCGCTGCTGCGGCATCTAAACCTGTCTGAACCGCATCTGCCGCCGTAGCGACCGCATCTGCCGCCGTAGCGACCGCATCTGCCGCCGTGGCCGCCGCATCAAGACCAGTCTGAACCCGATCTAAGCCAGTCTGAACCCGATCTAAGCCAGTCTGAACCCGATCTAAGCCAGTCTGAACCCGATCCGCCGCTGTCTGAACGGCATCCGCCGCCGTATCAACCGCATCTGCCGCGGTATCGATCGCATCCACTGCTGCTGCTGCCGCTGAAACCGCAGCGTTCCCTTCGGAAACAGCCGCCGCCGCAGCCGAAGCCGCAGCCGCCGTCTGGATATCATTGAAATTATCGGTCGAATTTATAAGGGCGTCACCGGTAGGATTCCAAAGCAACGCTTTTCCGGGATCAGGTGTCGGAAGAATAGGGTCGATCAAAACTGTTTCGCCGATCTTGATACTGCGGTCAATCTCGACCTGTTGTTGCTGGTCGATCATCGTCCCCTTATCAAAAGCGTTCTCGATCTGAACTTCACGAAAAAGATTATTAGTGGGGATGTCGGCTTCTTGGGTGATATCCATGAGCCGGCGGATGAAGGAATCCTGAAGAGTCGTGGGCGCACTCGTGTAATAGACGGTGCCGCCCTCGGTCACGGTGTTTATCACCACCGTATAATCGACGTTCAAAACCATGGGGGTCTCTACGTCGGTCGACCGCAAAACTTTTCCAACTACAAGATCAGAGGCCGCGAAGATCTTGAACGTAAAGTCAAAATCCAATTTCGTCCCGTTACCCTGCTCTCTTGCGGGGACGTAATCAATATTAACACTCATAACGACCTCCTGACTTGGTATACCATAAGAATTTTAAATTGTCTATTCGTTTTTAGCTCTCGATTCAGAATATCCCAGTATTTGTTTTATGCCCTCAATCATTAACTCGGGCTCCATGCTCAGTAATTCATAAACCCCCTCGATGGATCGAAGAGTCCAACTCGCCGGAATCGGGCCGGCATCAGCCACTTTAGATATCGCTTTTGCGGCGGGCCACATTGTTTCGTAATCCGGGTATTGTAAAAAATCCATTATTTTCTTAGGGATTTTAGCAACATCCGCCGCTAAAGAAGTAATCAGGTTTCCCCCCACATTTCCTTGAATATTTTTGTTTATATCCATCTCTCCTTGAGTAATTTCATCAACAAGAGACATCGCAACCGCTTTTACCGCCTGTCCAACGATTAACATATTTTGGAAAGGGCCCGCAAGAAGAGAACCGATGGCCTCTCCAGTTTTCCATGCTCCTGCGGAAAGAACCATATCGAACAAAGGGATCCACACATGATATGTCAAAACCGATCGGATAAACTCAGGATTAGTCATCTTCCCTTGTTTTTTTAACTCCCAGATTCGTAATATGTTGTCTAAGTATTTAGCAGGAGTCCTGTTAAAAACTGTTACTAAACGGCTCATCAAATCTGTCTCACTAAACTTATTCGGGAGTAAAGCATAGTTCATCGGCTGTTGTGTGTGCTCAATCGCCGCATTGGCCGCGTCAATAGCTTTACTGACCGCGAGTTTTTTCCCTTCAGGGGTCAAAGGCGTCCCTTGCCGCGCCAATTCTGCTCTAAAAACCGCCCATCCTCCGATCAAAGATGCGTGCATATCCCCAAACAGGGCCGGCGCGGTCAATACGTCGTGGAGCATTTTGGAAGATCCAAATTTTTTAACAACCGAAAGCGGATCTTTACCCTTAGCGGCAAACCAATCAAACCTCGCCTGTTCCTGGGCAATCGCACTCTGAAGATCAAAATCTCCACTATATCGTTTTTTCCAATACGCCGTTTCGGTTAGCGCCTTAATATCCCCCGATTGAAAAGCCCGGTGAAGATCCGCCATGGCCTGAGCCAATTCAATGGCCCCCACCCCTTCATATTGAGTAAAAGCTGCAAGACCGGTTAACTGACGAGGATATGCTTTAGGATTGCTGATTTTATTTCGGGCATACCAACCTAAAACCCGGTTGAACATCCCCATCGCCAATTTATCAACCGAACGAAAAAGACCGCCGTTGACCACTCCCTCAATGTACCGCTCAATTATCGGCGGAATCCCCGGGTGTAATTTATTCTGCATCAACTCTTTCATCTGAGTCGACCCAAAAACTTCTTTTAACTGCGCGGCGTAATCCATATACGCAAGAAAATGATTCATCTCCTTGGCATATTCCGTCATGTTCTGGTAAAGATCCGGCAAGAGTAAAAATTCTTCCGATCCGGTCCTCTTTTTTAACGGGTTAATATCCGAAGGATCAACATCTCGAAAATCCCCACCCAGTATCATCTCCGCCAAAGATTTGGTATCGGATAAAGATCCTTGCCCGGGTCGATCTCCCATAAAACGACGGCGCATAACATAATTATCGACCGTCCGAAAAGGTTTACCGGTATGCTTTTCAAAAAGTGGCGCGATCAGTTCCGGGAACGAATCATAAAACTCCCGGGCGTTTTGGATGGCTTTATAGTCCGCCTCCGTAAAATTGACGTTTTCGCCCTTCGCAAATGCCTCGACCCATTCAGCATCCGCCCCCATATTCAATAGTTCCTGCCGGCCCTGGTGCGTCTGAGCTTCCAACCACATGGTCATCGCGGTTCCACGGGAAACTACTTCATACGACGTTTCCCCCTCGGCGTTCGTCCGTTTGACTTTTAAGAAATCCTCGGACATATTCTCCTGCCATTTCTCCATGTATTTTTTGCCGTATATTTCATGGAGTTTTCCATCGATCGCGGCTGCCGCCTTTTGGTGAAGAACCACAAATTTGTTATACGGCATATTTGGATCAAACTGTTTGGCCAATTCCGGATCAATAGTTTCTAAAAGCCGCATAAAAGACGCGGTATACGGAAGAGGGGCAAACCCTTCTTTTTTGCCCATTGCTTTCTGCCGGGCGCGATCAAAAATAGCCGTTATGGTCGCGGGCGCCCCCTTCTTATTTTCAATGGCCTTGACCCATTTATTCCTCATCGTCTGATACGTTAGATCAAGTTGAGCTTTTTTATTGGCATAATTTTGAACACCATCTCTATAAAAAGTGTCCAAAGTCTTAAATGCCTGAACCGCGGCAGGTACGTCATCTCCCGCATTTTTCAAATCAAAAACCGCTTGCTCAACCTGCGCCCGGTACAAAAATTTTACGACCTCTTTATCAGACTCCAAAAGCTCTCTATCATAAACCTGGGGGACATCTCCTCTGAAAACTCTTCGTAGGTGTTCCGCAAAAATCTGGTCGTCCGGACCAACCATCTGTTCCGAAGTCTTCATCTTGTTCAAAATCCGATATCCGAGATTCTGAATATCTCTAACCTGATCCGATCGGATAACCGTATTGACCGCGTCCATTATAATGCCGATCTTACTCTGGAATTGGTCGGCGGTCCTCACCGTAAGGACTTTTCGCAAAAGCAGGGCCGTAGCCTTCTTTGATAAGTTCGTGCCTTGTAGAAGCAGTTTAAACGCCTTCTGGACACCTTTAAATTCCTTCAGAGATAGTCTTCGGCCCGCCTTGTACGCTTCGAGTGCGTTGCTAAGATCCTGTTTGGCCATCCGCATAACTTGAGAGGCCAGCAAACCCACTCGACCTTCGACTTGAAGAACTCCTTGCCGGAACGCCTCCGCCTGGTTTTCCAAGACAGTAACATCCTCCGATAACTGATCGGACTGACTTTTGAGATCTTTGATTTCGTTATTGATCTCTTCGGTCTTCTTCTCCCGCCAAAGACGTAACTCATCTTTAGATTCAGGGGCCCGGCCTTTTTCCGCGACAAATACTCCTTCTGGATCGTTCTTGAGAAGCGCCTTGGTTGTTTCCGCTTCGGTCAACTTTTCAAAACTTTTTACTAAGTCGGTTGTGGCCTGATCCGCTTTCTGTTCCGCGACCTTAATTGTCTCTTCTGGGCTCGAGATCCCTTCCATCCGGGTTTCGATCGCCTTAACCCGAGCGCTAAGATCCCGCTTTTCTTTATTGGTTAAAACGTCTTCCGGGACAGGGGGTTTGCTGACCTCTTTTGATATCGCGTCCAACAACTGAGCTTCCGTTTCGATTCCCAATTTCGGGTGACTCTGTTTAAGGGTGTCCGCCATAATATCCAGCGTCTTCCCCTTCTTATTTTTAAGATGTTTTGGTATCCCCTTGTACTCTTTCACCAAAGCCCCAGCCAAACCTTTCTTATACGGGGCTATCCCACCTTCCGATCGGAGAATTTGGAAAAGGTCTGCGGTACCCTCCCCCGCTAAAAATTTTTGGAGATCCGCCTTATCCAATTTCTCTTGGGCGGCCAATCGTTCTTGTTCCAAAGCTAATAACGCGGGATTCCCCGCCAGGGCTTTTGTATGCTCCGCCCGGGCTATGTCCAACTTTTGATTTGCTTGGTCGAGTTTAACTTTTAATTTTGTGGTTTGAACCTCTAACTCAGACGCCCGTTTCTCGGACCACTGTTGTAGTTCACTCACGTTGGGCTGGCGCTTATTCTCCCGAACAAATCTCTCGCGGGTAAGGTTTACCCGATCCTGTTCTGCCTTGGCTATCTCCTTCACCAAATTTGATTTCTCTCGGTGAATATCTTTAACCTGAGACATGAGCTCTTTGGTCTTTGCTTCGACTAACATGGGTTCGGCGTTCAAAAGATTCTGGGTCTTTACAAACTCTTCCGCCGCCGGCGCCCCAGCCGGAGTCTCTTCATTCACCACACCAGATTTACCCATCGCTTTATCAAAACCTTTTTGAATCCATTTTACCTGATCAGCAACATCCACTTGCTGTGTCAGGTTCTCCAAAACCATATCGTGAGCATAAAGCGCCAAATCATCATGGATCATCGCGGCTTCTTTCCCGGTAAAACCATATTTCTCCTGGAGCATCTTAACCGAAGTTCGGCGAACCCGAAGCTGCCCGATAGACCCCGAAGCTCCACCGACAAAGGTCCCCACTATGAATTGCGATAAAACATTAGTCATGTCCTGCTGAAATTCTCGGCTTTTCATCTTGGTAGCAATTTCAAACTCATTCGAGAACGCCGTGGCGGTCGCCAAAAGAGCGCCAGTCTCAAGGGAGTGTTTAATAACCTGGGCGGGAGAAATTTTTAATGCGGCTAATCCCATTCTCTCTCCCGTCATAACCGCCTGGCCGGCTTTGGATGCTAACGCCCCTCCCATCCAACGTTCTCCAGATTGGGCAACTGAAGCAGAAACGGCGGGTCGAATCCCTTGTAAAAATTTTGAATACACACCAAAACCAATCAACCCCATGGACGCCCCGTAAACATCACTCAGGATATCAATGGTGTTGGGATCGTAACCCACCGAGGTCAACCCTTCGATAGCATTGGCCTTCATCACCGTGGTATTTGCGGCAAAAGGCGCGATCACCCCACCAACGATTGCCGCTGAAGCTGCGGAACCACCAACCGCGGTAACCGCCGCGGCGCCGCCATAAGCAAGCGCCGCAATCGCACCTATGTATCCGGCTAAACCACCAACCCCAAAAGCCACCGTCTCTCCAACTCCATGAGGTGCTATCTGTTCTTGTTCCATCCCCCATTTATGACGAACGAGAATTTCAAAATTGCGGAGTTTCTCCCCGACCTTGGTTTCAAAAGAAACTCCCATACGAGGATCTTGGGCCTCTTTTTTCCTCCCAATAAAAGCAGCATAAACCGCCGGCGTATGGATTGCCAGATTAACAAAATTATCCACAAAACCTTGGCCGACGAGTTGAATCTTAGGGCGTTCAGAAGTGAATTTCTTTAGGTCGATTGCGGGGACTTGAGTGAGGATGCCAGCTTCATCTTCGTTTAAATATTTGATCTCCTCTTCGGGGGGCATAGCAATCTCTCCCCCGATAGGAACCGAACGAACTTGGTCTTCGACTTGAAAATTGGCCATTATCTATTCTCTAATCCTTGGACTGTTTCTTTAACCAGTTTATAGCGCATCTCCTTAGTCTTGGGGTCAACGCCCAAAAACTGAATCGGCTTATTCTGGTAATTGATCAGTTGGCCAAACATAATCACCTCACCGGTCTCCGGATGTTGGTACAGCGCCAGTTGATCAATAAGTCCTGGATTTTTACCATCCCCTTGTAAAATCGTCAAGGCGTAATTCTCAATCTGTTTAATGTTGTTTACCACCTCGGGATTATTTTTCTTAACGTAGTCCGTAAACCCAACCAATAGATTATCCTTAACCTTTACCCGTTCGGTTTCAGATAAATCTGTGCGGCTATCGGCATACTGTCTAATAATCTTATACCCCGCGGTAAAAATACTTTCCGGAGGTTTTTCCCACCAACCACGGGATTTTACTCCAGCATTTTGAAGCGCCTCATCGACGGTTCCTATTGCCTTATTGGTAGACCGCACCCGGAGCATATTGTCTAAAAGACCTTTTTGCTTATCAAAATCTCCTTGATCCCATACGCCCGCGTGTAAAAAAGACAACGCATCAGCATAAAGACCAAGAACCTCATCATAATCTTTTGGGCTCATTGGAGCCGTCTTCCCGTCAATCTTTGGTTTACCCATCAAAAATCTATCTTTAGCTGAATCAAATCTTGCTATGGCAGACTCCCGATCACTGGCTTTTTGGTAGTTTTCCCGCGCGTCCAAACCCAAAGACATATCCCTTAACGTATATAAATTCCGGATATAGTTCTCCGAAAAAACTTTTTCCCCATTGGCATCAGTTTTGTTCTTGTTAATCTCCGCCCATTCTATCCGGCGGTTAATATCTGCGGGCCCTACTTTTCCCGCGTTCATCTGATCTTTTAAGGTAGAAATCTCGGTAGAAAAAGCTACCAAAGAATTAAATTGACCAACAATGGCCTGGTTAACCATAGCGTTTTTCGCACGAGCAATATATAGTTTTTCTGTCTCCGCGTTCTGGATAATACCCGCGTATTTTCGCTCGGCTAAATCTGTGTACGCTTTACGGGCGTTCAAAAGCATCGCGCTGCTTAAACTATTTTCAATAATCCCCCTCTTAGTGGTCTGTTTTAAATCCTCTGCTTCTTTAGGGGAAAAAATTGACAGCGATTCCGTGTTAACTGTATCCAGATTGGATAATACATTTGATAAGCTCGCTGGATCGGTGGCCTGTTCCGCCGCAATAGTCAAATCCGCATGGCTCTTTACCGCGTCCCCCACCGCAATTTCTTTTTCCCTCTGTATAGCCCAGCCAACTGAATTATCTCGATCCTGGGCCAAAGCCGGCGTAGTAAAATCACGGAACTTGGCCGCAACTCCGTTGCTCATCCCTTTGGTAAAATCGGTAACTAACTTATTCCCTGCTTCGTTAACCGCATCCGCATACCCGCCCGGAGAATCACGAAATTGCTTCTGTAAAACCCCCTTGGTCTTGGCAAATTCAGCGTTAAAATCTCCAAATTTGGCCATGGCCGAAAGAGTATTGATCTTATCTTCTCTTTCCATTAACCCCTTAGCAAAATTCTGGACCCCCTCGGCAAGAATCTGCCCACTTCGGTCAGCGTTGGGGATTCCAACCGCTGCGGGAGAGTATTGGATATTAGATTCTGGGATATTTCCTCGTCTATTCATTATCTCCCCGCTAATAGGTAACCGCCGGCAGAAAAAATAGAAGAAATAAATGCCGACCGACCTTCGTTTTTGGTAGTACTCGCTTTCGCTTGGCTCAAAATATTTATATTTCCCCCGGTACGGTTAATCCAATCCGCTTCTACCTCAACCCGGCGCTTAGTTTCGGCGAGCATCAAAAGCGGTGTCCCCTGGATCTCAACCCCTGCCCCGATATACTCCATGGCCTGTCTTTGGCGAAGCCGATATCCTTCGTCCAACGCCAAATACCCCTTGTGAGCATAATCTTGTTTAGCTAACTCCCCTTCCATAAGCTGCCATTGCGCTTGCTGAGAGGCCGATTGTTGAGCAGAAAATCCGCTATAAAGAGAAGACGCCTCTAAGAGTACTAATCCAAGTCCCATGATTACTCCGAAGTTATATCCATGACCGGAACCATGGATAGGATAGTTAAAGGCAAAGGCTGATCTTGAACAATATGGAGGCGCTTCTCCGTAGCCCAATCGTCAAAATTTGTCACTTCTTTTAGCCCGGTATAGAGCAGCGGAGGACGATCAGTAAGGTCCTGCGCCGAATTTCTAAAATCCATTTCCTGAAGCGCGTAGAGTCCACGCGAAGAAGATCCGTATGATCCACCCAACGTATTCCTCAGTTTAAGATTCAGCCCGATCATATTCCGGGTAATCCCTTGCGATGTCGTTTTGCCGTTCCCAAATTCCAGATCAAGAGTCCTCAGATATCCAGTATACTTCAGACCGATAATGACATAGCGGGCGGGATACTCCAATGCGATACTCCCGTTAACCACCACCACGTCCGGATGAACGCCACCATCTGTTAGCACTCCAACAGTTTTTCCTTCCAAATGCCCGAGCCCGCGGACCATCGAAGAAAGAAGATACCATCCAGAAGTCAAAAGATTTACGCTATGAAACGCCTGGAGAACATTAACCGTAACAATAGTCGGAGAGGTATACCCGGTAATCCGCGCTACCCCGGTCTCGTTCCCGGATAGGTGTTTAATAAAAATATATTTATCAACGTCCGTAGCCACGAAAGAAGCCGAACCTGCCGTAGCGGTCACCGCCGTTCCCGTTACCGCCGATAAAGTAAGCGTAACCGCCTGAGTCGTATCTAAAACGAGGGCGCTATCCATCCGAATAAACTGTTTCTGGAGTTCAAAAACAATATTGCGATACCGCCGATCATCTGCCGCGTAGTTATCTTCCCCGGTAAATTGATCGCTGAAATCGGGGATCAAAGGGTCTTCCGAAAGAATCTCTATATACCGCCGAGTCATACCATTGATCGTCCTCTCCACACAAACGGATAACCGATCAAATTTTCCTTCCTGGGGTTCCACCGCGGCGCTTAAAACTTTACCCGATCCACCCAGGTAATGTCGACCCCAGCCGGCCACGTCTTCCTTTGAGGTGAAGGTGCACCCCAATAACACCCCATCCGTCCTAACCGCCCAAATAATATCCGGACGACCCTGGGCCGCGGCAATCTGAACCAAACCGGGGGCCGTGATATCCTCCGCCAAAAGATTCTTGTCAAAGGCAAAATAGGCATCGCTAAGTAAATCGTACTCAAAACTCCGGAGTGTCCGGGTATTGGATTCCACATACACCAACTGGCTTCCCACAAAAACCTGGCCAATATTCGCTACCGCGTAGCTGGAGATGGGGTTGACCGCAATCATGGTGGCGGTGATGGCCGCGCCATCGATACCCCCATTGGCTTTGTAAAGACCACCGGTTGTCCCGATGACCATGTACGCCGGCGAACTTCCGAACCAAACGATCCTGTCGACCGTCAAATTCTGAGAGGTAAGGGTATATATTACCGCATCCAAATCTCCCGTCCCCACCGTAAAATTATCATAGCGGGAAGCACCGGTAGTCGGATCGGGGCCCATGGACCCCCAAAACACATCGGGATCATTGTCCGTCCCGCCCATCCAAAATCTACCACCGTAGAAACCTGCCGCACCAGGATAATTCCCGGCCCCCGTAAAAGGATCTGCGGTGCGAACATACGTTCCCAAAGACCAACTGGCATGGCCCGAACGCGTTAGTTTCATAGGGGCGTAGGCCGGATGGACGATGTACATGAGATCGGCTGTCTGAGCGG
>Ga0315284_10009886_pt1 | contig 13585 bp, 15 predicted proteins | sample YL17G09_16_MG_FD_203696 | JGI IMG/M metagenome (GOLD analysis project Ga0315284, IMG submission 203696) | Sediment microbial communities from Yellowstone Lake, YNP, Wyoming, USA - YL17G09_16 | ecosystem: Environmental > Aquatic > Freshwater > Lake > Sediment | place: USA: Wyoming | collected...
GAGATCTTCGAGGAAATGCGGTGGCAGAAGATTGGCGGCCCGCAGTTCCGCCACCTGAGCATGGGCATGAGCACGGATTTCGAGCCCGCCATCCTTGAAGGCGCCACGATGGTCCGCATCGGCAGCCTCCTGTTCGGCGGACCCTCCGCCGACCACGACCAGTCCGACGACTCCGGCGACATCGAGGCTCGCCTGCGAAAGCAGATCCGCGGCTAGCGCCTTCGCCTCGCGGCAGGAGCCTGCCAGCCCATACCGACATGCCCGACATCGACCTCTTCAGATTCTTCCGCTACATGCTCGGGTGGACCGTCACCATCTACGCCACCATCATCACCGCCCAGTCGCTCTGGGGGTGGTACGTCTATCTCATCAGCGCCGACAGATACACCGCTCTCCTCCGCCGCTATGTGATCGTCCAGGCCCTGCGTCTGCGCTTCAAGGCTTTCTGGGGAGACCTCATCCTCTGCATTCTCCTCACCATCGCCTTCTTCCTCCTTTGGCATGCTCAGGGTATCCTCGACCATATTGAGGACACCATGAAGGCCATCAACCCCGTCCGAACGATCACACATGCCTGACGCGCCCCCCCCAGCCTCCAGGTTGCCGGAAGATCCCGCCAGGGCCATGCCTCCGCGCCAACTCCGGGACCTGCCCACAGACGAACTCCGGACGCTGGCCGACGAGCTTGGCCTGGACATCTTCCGCTATTCCACCCGGCACCACCTGGTTCTGGCCGTCCATGAACGCCACCAGCTCATCGCCGCCCTCGACCGCGACGCCATGCTGGATGTCATCAAGTGGGGTCGCCGGCCCCTGCCCCTCAACGCCCCCAACGAACAGATGGCCAAGGAGATTGTGCGCATCAAGAGCATGCGATTCGACGGCCTCTCGCACGACGGCCTCGTCGTCCTCGCCAAGCTCCGCGGCGTCACCGTCCGCCCGTCCGACGACGTGGCGAGCCTGACCAGAAAACTCAAACGCCAGGAGAGCTTCTTCGCGAAGCTCAGCCGCAAACGCCGCAGTTTCCTCGGCTCCATCGTGTCGAACATCATCGGCGACACGGATTCCGCGGACGACTACCAGTTCCTCCCGCCCGAGCAATCCCCGGAGGCACCATCCTCCGGCACGCCTGCGTCCTCTCGCCCGGCCAGCCTGAAAGAGGAAATCGAAGAGGCCGGCCTCCTCGGGGGCATCGCCGGGCGCATCAAGAAATCCGCCGACTTCTACCTCAACCAGAAACTGGACGAGATCGAGGCCCGCATCGACCGCAAACTCTCCGAGATCGACCAGCGCCTCTCCGAATGGCGGGACAAGGAAGTCGCCAACCGCCTCCGTATCCTCAAGATCACCCTCTGGGCCAGCCTCGTCGTCGCCATCATCTCGCTGCTCTATTCTTACCTCAAAGTCTACTTCCCCTCGTTCTTCGCCGGCTGACTTGCCCGCGTAGCGGTTGGAGGGAAGCGTCAGGCGCGTCTCGCGTTGTGTTCCGAGGTGGTTTCTTAGTCGGCCCTGCCCTCATCCGGCGGTATTGTGTTGCGCGGGCCGAAAGAGTGTTTTTTTCTACGGCGGGCGGGTGGGGGGCGGTAAGAGGTGGCCGGGCCGGGAGTTGAGGTTTCAGTCATGACAATAACGTGATAATAAACCGACCCTAAACCGACCCCAAAACGACCCCCAAACGACCCCGAAACGACCCCAAAACGACCCCAAAACGACCCCCAAATGACCCCAAAACGACCCCGAAATGACCCTGTTTTGACCCTGAAACGCCGGGGAAATGACGAAGGACGAAGGACAGAGGGGAAACGACGAAGGGGAATGAGGGATGGCGTGCTTGTGGGCGCAGCGCGGAGGAGGCGGTATGCAATTGTCAAAGAACGTCTCCTCCGCACGGAAGGAGGAGGGGCGGCCGGGCCGCTATCCATAAGGCATTCGACGCCGGCGGGGGGATTTGGCCGAAAAATATATTTTTTTCTGCGGGGGGGCACGAGGGGGAAGGGGTCAGGGGTCAGGGGTCAGGGGTGAGGGGGTGTTGGGGGCGAGGCGGGGTGGGCGAGTTGGGCGAGAGGGGCCAGGAGGGTTTGGGGAGCAGGCCGCGTGACGTGGCGGGGGCCGGGTGGTGACAATGACTGGCGGCGCCTTGGCCGGCCGCATGGCGACGGAAGCGTGGCACGCGGGTGGGAGGAGAAGGGGCGGACCTGCGGTCGCGCCGCTAAGGGGGGGTGGGGAGGTTCCGGGAGGACCGGGCCCCGAAGGTTTTTGCGTCAGGCTCTTACCCCTTCGCGGGGAAATGGGCAGGCCATGGCGGCCGGGGGAAAGCGAAGAGACGGCGGGAACGATCATGTGCAATGTCCCCTTATTTCTCCCCCCCGGCCTCAGAGAAGTCAATCCTCAAATTGCAGTGTGAGAGACCGGTGTTCCTCTGGGTATTTGTAGGGTCTTCGTCCCGTAGGGGCATTGACCGCTCTAGCCACGCCAGCCTTCTCAAGAGCACTGAGGGACTTTTTGAACAGAACGCAAGGTGTTTCGGTGAGCACATACTCCTCAATCTCGCCCACCGTCACAGTGCGACCGGCGAAGTGCCGACGTATCCGCTCGCTGAGTTCTCTGTCGTCAATAGACCGGCATAGCGCCATTTGGGCCAGCCCATCCCGATCCGAAAAGGTGAACGTCCCCGTCTCATCAACCTTGAGCATCGCTCGCTTCATATGCCGCAAGCCGTCCAGCTTGTTGGAGCAGAAGAACAGCCAGTACAGGAGTTGTCCCGTTGAATCGCACATGGAGAAGGGCCAAACGTATCGTGCTTGCCCCTGCTCACGAAGCGCGCGGAGGTACATCCCATGCATGAATGTCGCTCGCCTATCACCCGATAGCTCCCGGGCCGGCATCCATCCATCACCTCCAAATGCCCGCCGAATTGCCTCAGCTTTGTTCGAATCGGTGATGAAACGATTGAGGTCACGCCAGAAGAGAAAAGTGAGCACTTCGCAATGTGGGTTTGACAGGATCCGCTGTAGCAGAGACATCGAGACGCCGGAGTAACCGAACTGGTCCAGAAAGACCAATGCTGGCCCAAAAGGCTGTCTGTTCCGATCATGCTCATCCAGCATGCGGTTGAGAGCAGTCTCGCAATCTCCAAGGATTGGCTCTCGCAGTCTCGTGTTTCGTGAGTTTGCCTGATACGGGGCTGTCTCGCGCTTCAGCACTTCCCATCGTGCCCGATCGTACTCAATGAAAATGAACTCGACAGGAACCGGGAACTCCTGTGAATGTTCGCGGGCAGCATCCAGCGCAAGCACTGGACTACCCTTTTCCCCATTCTCGTAGATCCCAGGCCCTGCGAATCCGTCGATATACTTGATAGGACGATCTACTGAGCCGACCTTGCGCGATTGGTTGGCAAGAATGGGCATCCACGCGTCGAGGTACCCCGTAAGGATGCGGTGCTTTGCCAACGTGTGCGGGTCAGCAGGCCAGACGGTCGGAAGGCTGTCGCTCATCGAATAGCTCCCCTTGAAGCCCAGGCACGCGTGCCGGCAGTTCATCCCATGTGCGCCCATCCAGAACCCGGCCGGCTGCCTTCTTGTTCACTCCGCCCCATTGCTTGAAGAAAAACGGCACGTGATGATCAATGCATCGATCGCGGATGTTGCGCACCCAGTCCACCTGCATCGGGCGGCAGTGAGGACCGGATTCTCCGCCGACAATTACCCAGTGAATGCCGTCCAGCGGCAATTTGTGAATATCACCGAGCAAGGGCTCAATAGACAGAAACCTGACGTGGGCGTCGATGCGTTGCAGGCTTTGGACCCGGTGAAGCACGAGGGCATTCTCAATGCTCGCGCCCAACCAGATACTCGAAGTCCAGTTCAATTGCCTGGCGTACTCACCGGCGATTTCCGGTCGCTTGGTGAGGACCTGGAAGGTGTGCTGAGGGCATTGGTTCATTACAGCGAATACCTTCCGAATATACGCCAGAGGAACGTTTTCATGAAACAAATCGCTCATCGAGTTGACAAAGATCAACCTGGGTGCCTTCCACTCAAGCGGCAAGTTCAAAGCATCTGGCTGCAGCGTGAGTTTGAACCCGTTGCGGTACTGCGGCTTCCCCATCGCCTTCAGCCGCTTCGCCATGCGCTCGGCATAGCAGTTCCTGCATCCGGCGCTGAGCTTCGTGCAGCCCGTGACGGGGTTCCACGTGGAATTGGTCCACTCAATGGTCGATCCAAGCGCCATTTGCCTCCATTTTCGACAGAATACCTAACCACTACCAAACAGTCAACCTCTCTTTTGCCTACATCGGCAATTCCTGGCAAATCCCATTGATATTTCCCGATGGCGGTCAGTCGGCGACGTACCCCTGTCGGGAGGGCGAATTGAAACCGGGACGCAGTCAGTTTTCACGCGAATGCGGGAAGGGCGATGAGCCGAATACCCACCACCCCTTGCCCTTCTCGTCCTCTTCACCCCCCCCGCCACCGTCCCCACAGCCCTCCCATTTCCCCATGTCCCCCCGGCAACCGGGCGACTATCATCCCAACATGTCTTCACCTGGCAACGAAGACGCCGCGCGGATCGACCGGGCTGATGCGTCGCGGCAAGCCAGCTCCGCCTCCTCCCTCTCGCTCATCCTCCGCGCACTGCGGCACCGCAATTACCGGCTCTTTTACATCGGCCAGAGCATCTCCCTCATCGGCACCTGGATCACGCGCATCGCCACGAGCTGGCTGGTTTACCGCCTGACCAACTCGGCCTTTCTCCTGGGCTTTGTCGCCTTCGCCAGCCAGATCCCGATGCTGCTCATCGCACCGTTCGCCGGCGTCCTGGTCGACCGCGCTAACCGCCGCCGCATCCTGGTCATCACGCAGATCCTCTCCCTCCTTCAGTCGCTCGCGCTGGCCGGCCTGACCTTCTTCCATATCATCGACATCTACCAGATCGTCGCCCTCTGCGTCCTCCAGGGGCTCATCAACGCGTTGGACAACCCCGCTCGTCAGGCCTTCGTCGTCGAGATGGTCGATGATCGCGCGGACCTGGCGAACGCCATCGCGCTGAACTCGTCCATGGTCAACGCCGCACGCCTGATCGGCCCTTCCATTGCGGGCCTGCTCATCGCCGCGTGGGGCGAAGCCCTTTGTTTCCTGATCGACGCCATCAGCTACCTGGCCGTCGTCTTCTCACTCCTTCTGATGCGTCTGCAGCCACTTCCGCCAGCGACTCAGCAGGACGGCCACCTCCATGCGTTCCGCGAAGGGATCCGCTACTCCTTTGGCTTCCCGCCCATCCGATCGATCCTTCTGCTCACCGCGGTGATCAGCATCATGGGCATGTCCTACGCCGTGCTGATGCCGCTCTTCGCCACCGGCATCTTCCACGGCGGCCCGCGAACGCTGGGGTTTCTGATGGGCGCCTCTGGCTGCGGCGCGCTTGCAGGCGCGCTGTACCTTGCCTCGCGGCGCTCGGTACTTGGGCTGGGGCGAATCATCCCCGTCGCCGCCGCCCTCTGCGGGCTCGCGCTCGTCGCCTTCGGCGCTTCCCGCATCTACTGGCTCTCCATGGTCACACTCTTCATCGCCGGCGGCGCCATGATAACCAACTTCGCGTCGGCCAACACGCTCATCCAGACCATCGTCGATGATTCGAAGCGCGGCCGTGTCATGAGCCTCTTCGGCGTCGCCTTCCTGGGCATGGTCCCTATCGGCGCTCTCCTGGCCGGCTCGCTTGCGACGTGCGTCGGCCCCGCGTTAACCGTCCAGCTCACCGGCGCCGTCTGCATCCTGGCCGCCATCGTCTTCGCCAGGCAACTCCCAACCTTCCGCAAGCTCCTGCACCCGATCTACGTGCGGAAAGGCATCCTTCCGCCGGCGGCCGCCGAGGTGCAATTGCCCGCTCCGGACTGATACACTGCCGCGATGTCACCGGCGCGCAGGATTCCCGCGGCATCCCTTGGTGTGGGCTTGATCCTCATCCCCCTGGCCGGCTGTGTTCTCTACATGGCACTGGGCATTCTTCATGGCCCGACCTCCATCGGCGCCGAAGCGTACCCCGCGCGCGTTCCCCTCCAGGGTCCGTACACGCAGGCCGAACTGAAACTCGCCGAGTCGCAGCTCCTTCAGTTCCCGGCCACCCAGTCGCTCGCCGATCCTCCCACAACCCAACAGGTTCACATCTTTGCCGAAGGCCAGCGCCAGATGGAACGCGCCCGCAAGGGTATCTGGCAACGTCACCAGGACCAGCGTCTCGAGCAGGCCCTTGGCCGGCGACCTGTCGCCTGGGCCGTGATCTCGCTGGTTATGACCTTGCTGATCCTCTGGTCGTTGGCGGCCTACCGCCTGTGGACGGGCCGCTGATCGCCACACTCCCACACCCGTGCCCCTTCATGCTACACTCCCCCGCGGTGTCGCCTCAGCAGATCGAACAAGCTCTCCGCGACCTCTCACGCTCGGGGAAGCTGGTGAAGGACCGGACGTACCGGCAGGTCTGGCGGTTCGAATTCGCCAGCCACGCGTACTACCTCAAGTTCCACCCGCACGGCGGCCTGCGCAACTGGCTCTCCCGGCGTTTCCGCGGCAGCAAGGCCCTGCGGGAGCTTTATCGCCTCCAATGGCTCCAGAAAGCCGCCATCCCCGCACCCCACGCGATCGCCTCCCTCCTCGGCTTCTCGATCGACCACACCAAGGGCGACGCCGTGATACTCGATGCCATCGAACCCTCTGTGCAGCTCGACCGCCACCTCAACCGCCTCCAACTCGCCGCCCAACCCATCCCCAACCACCTCCTTCTCGCCCGCCAGCTCGTCGATCTTCTTCACAGGCTTGCCCGCGCCGGCCTTGGTCACAGAGACCTCCACCTCGGCAATATCCTCCTTTCCAACGACCGCCTCTTCCTCGTTGATGGCTACGAAGTCCACAAGGGCGGCCTGAACATGAACGACCTCCTCCTCCTCGCCTTCAGCGTCGAACCCTACGCCACACGCACCGACCTCTGCCGCGTCTGGAGACGCCTCGGCCCGTCCTCAGCTCCCCCCCCGGCCAACTCCCGCGCTCCGGCGCTATGGCGTTCTTTCACCCGCCGCGCCTTTGAGGAAGATCGCTACTTCGGCCGGCTTGCCCTCGGCGCCTGGCAAGGCCATTTCTTCAAGCACGCCAAGTTTCCCCAGCGCTGGTCTCTCGCCAGCCACATGGACATCACCCACAAAGACTGGCAAGCCGCCTTCCCGGCGCTCCTGCAGCAGATCGAATCCGACCAGTTCGAGATTCTCAAGCGCACTCCCAGCGGCGATGTCCTGGCCGGTGAGATCATCCTCGGCGGGCGCCCCGTGCCCGTTGTTGTCAAGCGTCCGCTACGCAAACACTGGTATCGCTACCTCAACGAGATCCTTCGCGGCTCCCGCGCTCGCCGCGCCTGGAAGACCGCGTGGAAGCTGGTTGCGCGAAGCATCCCTACCGCCTGGCCTCTCATGCTCATGGAAAAGCGCCGCTTCGGGTACGCCACCGACTCCCTCATTGTTTTCGAACGCATCCCCGGGCAGCCGCTCTCCTGGCCGTTCTGGTCCCAATCAGGCCCCGATCAGTACCACAATCTCCTCCACCGCGTCGGCCGCCTGCTTCGCAAACTCGAATCCACCCGGCTATTCCTCTACGATGCCAAAGCCGAGAACTGGATGATTCGCGACGACCCCGCCCTCGGCCCGACACCCATGCTCATCGACGTGGATGGCATCCGCCGAATCAAGATCGCGATCGGCGGCTTCAACCGCCTCCTGCGCTCCCTCCGCCAGAACCCCGCCGTCCCCTTCACACGCGACGATGCGCTGGCGTTGGCCCAGGGCTACTGCCCCTTCGGCTCCACCGCCCAACTCGAGAAACTCTGCAACCTCGACCCGCTAACATAAGCTCGGCCATGACCATCCCCCTCCCGTCACCCCCGCGCCGCATCCTCATCATCAAACCCAGCTCCCTGGGCGACGTCGTCCATTCTCTGCCCGTCCTCTTCCTGCTCCGCCGTCAATTCCCGAACGCCCACATCGCCTGGCTCGTGGCACCCTACTGCGCAGGCCTCCTCCGAGGCCTCAAAGAGCTCGACGAAGTCATCCTCTTCGACCGCCGATTCCTCGGCGAGGCCTGGTACAACCCCCGCGCTTTCCTGGCTCTGTGCAGCTTTCACCGCGGCCTTCGCCGCCACAACTTCGACCTCGCGATCGACCTTCAGGGTCTTTTCCGGAGCGGCTACTTCGCCCGCGTGACGGGCGCAGCCCTCCGCGTGGGCTTGGCCAATGCCCGCGAGTCCGCCCCCGTTTTCTATACCCACCGCGTCGTTGTCGGAACCCCTGAGATTCACGCCGTCGACCGTTACCTCAAGATCGCCGCCGCGCTCGGGTGCCCCGGCGAGCCCATCGAATTCCATTTCCCCGTCACCGACGCCGACCGCGACTACATCCATACCCTCATCCCCTCACCGCGGCCCTATGCTGTTTTCCTCCCCGGCGCCAACTGGCCCACCAAGCGATGGCCCGCCGAACGTTTTGCCGAACTCGTCTCTCCGCTGCATCGGCGGTTCAACCTGTCGGCGGTCGTCGCCGGCGGCGACGACGCCGCCGGCCTCGCGCCGCTCATCCCGAACACCCTCGATCTCACCAACAGAACAACGCTCCCGCAGCTCGTCGCGCTCCTGGAGCGTGCTGCCCTGGTCATCGCCAACGACTCCGGCCCCATGCACATTGCCGCAGCTCTTGGACGACCCCTCGTCGCCATCTTCGGCCCCACCAACTCCACGCGCACCGGCCCCTACGCGCTGCCCCACGCCGTCGTCAACTCCATCGAGCACTGTGCCCCCTGTTACCATCGCACGTGCTCCCACCACCGCTGTCTGCGGAAACTCCACATTGCTCCCGTCCTGCGCGCCGTTCAGCGACAGCTCCCCACCCAGCGACCTCTCCCTGCCTAGCGGTCGATCCCGCGTCTGCAGGGGCGAAGTCCCGCAGATGGAGATTTGGAGCTTCTGCCACAGCATGCAAAAGAACGTTCCCGTTGAGCACCAAGGCGAATTCGGTTTTGGTGACGTGTGGACCTGGACAGCCTTGGAATCAGGAAGCAAGCTGATCGTGTCCTACCTCGTCGGTCTACGTGACAGCGGATACGCCACGGAGTTTATCCGTGACGTGGCCAGCCGTCTTGCGAACCGCGTGCAGTTGAGCACGGATGGCCACAAGGCGTACCTGGAAGCCGTTGAGGACGCATTGGGCGGGGACATTCGACTATGCCCAGCTTGTGAAGCTGTACGGGATGGCCATGGTGAGGTTTACCCGCCTCACCGACGGATTCTCAAAGAAGATTCAAAATCACATGCACGCCATCGCCCTCAACTTCAGGCACTACAACTTCTGCCGGATTCACCAGACGCTGAGAGTCACCCCGGCGATGGCTGCTGGTCTGACAACAAAGCTGTTTGAAATTGAGGACTTAGCGGCACTGATTGATTAGTTGCCTATTAGAGATCTATCCAGGCTATTATGAAATGCTGGGAACTCGTGCCTAATGGGCGGCGATGCAGCTACAGGAAGTTTTGCACGCAACAATATGCTTGAGACCTACCGGTTCTCCCGTCGCCGTGCGCCGGTCAATGCGCACTAGAATCCTATCCAAATACGTGCGATCGCTGGCGTTGAAGTACCGACCTCCTGCAAAGGCAAGAAGATCTGCCATTTGAACCATACGAGTATGCGCGGAGTCGGCAAAGTATGGAACATCCATAATGTTGCCGAGATAGCCGTGCTGCGTCCCATGCTCTTCAAAATCCGCCATGAGTTCACGAATGCGCGCCTCACGTCCCGACTTGTCCATGATCAGGAGGCCTTTGTCCTTGTAACCCTGGTTGAATTGGCGAACCAGGAACGTATTGAATCGTTGACAAATATCTTCCAGACAATCTCTTAAAGCCTGGGATGAACTTGTAACCGCTGAGATATGTATTGCCGTTATGAAGGCTATTACATTTGGGAAACCCGCATTGCCTATCACGTCATATGCTGACGCTAAGAGGCCCGCACGTTCCACTGGGAGCATCGTTCGAAATCGCCCTTTTCCGGCGTGAATGTGCTGCGCATGAAGTTCAATTGGTATATGGATAGATGGAAGGAATTTACGCTGAACCTCATCGAGTTGCTCGGACAGTCGACGCACTTGGCCCTCATGAATCGCGACTCCTGCTAATATGAAATTGTCGTTCTGATTCCAACTATTGGGGTCCCCAGATTCGTCAAGATAGAAAAGGTACACAGGCCGAATGCCCCAAAAGCAAAAAAGGCGACCGGGTGAGACTTAATCTCAATGAGTTGCTACAGCAACCCTCCCAATCGCATTCTAATTATATATTCGGCAATTGGATTCGTCAACTAGAATTCTAATCTGGCGGATTGCACCTTTTCTTACCCGGTGGGCGTTCGCCCACCAGTACTTTTCTGAGAGTTCAGTTTTTGAACTCTCCAAGAATCGACCTCAATAAGTGGTCTCATCAGAGTCTCCCCGGCGCAGAACCGTTTCCCTCAGAAGTATTCAAACTGAACCACTACCCGCAGATGGTGTTACAGCCCCAGCACATGGCTCGAATGAAGGACCGTCAGCGCCGTGAAGACGCCGCACAACATGAGGCAGGCGAGTTGGAACCCGCCCACCGGTTGGCCAAAGCAGGTATACCACTGCTCCGGGCGAGAGATGTAAAGCTGGTGGGTTTCGCGCGCGGCCGTCACATCCTCCGCAGTCGCCGGTCCGACGATCACCACGGGGATACTCCTCCGTATGGCCATGTACTCGGCTTCGGCGCGTGTTTCGGCCTCCACGACGATCGAAACGTCCTCACCCGTATGTCCGTATGTTCCTCGCACGACCCATAACATGGCCATCTCCTTATTCACTGCTTCGTTCACTCCGCGGCGTCCTGCTCAATTATCCAATTCGTCGTTGCTGGGGGCGAGGGTTGCCAAGATGGGCGGGATGACAAAACTGGCCAAGTTCTCGCAGAGGCAACGACTGTGCCGGCTTTAACGGGGGAATGTGCGTTGGAGCATGGGGGGATGGCGCTAGGTCGTCTGATGGTGTGGCGTTTTGTGGGGGGGACGAAGCAGGAGCGAACCCCCGGCGCCGATGACCAGGGCAACGAGTCCGGCCATCAGGAAGGCGGGTGAGAAGGAGTTTGCGGCGTCGGCGATACGCCCGGCGAGGTAGGGGCCGAGTGTCTGGCCGATGCCGAAGACGACGGTCATCAGCCCCAGCGCCGCCGGCGCGAGGCGTGGACCGAAGATGTCGCCTGAGAGGGCGGCCATCAAGGCGGGGATGCTCCAGGCGGTGAGCGCGAACAAGGCAGCGGAGAGATAGACCATCCTGAGATCGCGGCTCCAGCCGAAGACCAGGAACGAGATGCTCTGGGAAGCGAAGACGAGCAAGAGGGCAAGTCGCCGTCCCCACCGATCGGAGACGCCGCCCCAGATGAAGCCGCTGAGGCCGGACACAAGGCCGATTCTGAGCCAGATCAGTCCCGCATCGCTGTCGGTCAAGGCGCCTTCCTTCACGAGATAGCGGATGAAGAACGTCGCATAGATGATGTAGGAGAAGCCGAAGGCGAAATAGACGCCAGCAAGATGCCAGAGATAGCGTGAGCGGTAGACCAGGGACCACTGCAGGGCGGAAGCCGGCAGAGCGGTCTGGCGACGGAGGGTTTCATCCGGCGATTGGCCAAGGGGGAGCAATCCCATGTCCTGCGGCCGGTTACGCAGAAAAAGTGCGCACAACAAGCAGACTATCATGGAGAGGATGCCCAGGACATACCAGCAGAAGCGCCAGCCCTCGGGGCCGTAGTAGCCGAGGACAGCAGGGACGAGCGGGCCGGTGACCATCAGGCCGACGCTGGACCCGGCAACGCCGGCGCCCGCGGCGAGGCCGCGCCGGCGCGCGCCGAACCAGGCGGAGAGCATCGCCATGGCCGGCACATTCGCGCCCGCTCCTCCCACGCCGGCCAGGAAGCGTGCGACACAAGCGCCGCGGAACGTCGGGATCAAACCGGTCAGGATCAGCGCCGTCGCGGTGACGAACAGGGAGACGGATATCACCACACGCGGCCCGTAGCGGGTTGCGAGGACGCCGGCGAGGACCACCGTCAGGAGATAGCCCAAGAGGTTCCACGACTGCAATTGCCCGGCCTGGGTGTTGGTGAGTCCGAGGCTGTCCTGCATGGCGGGCAGGACGCTGGTGTAGCCAAAGCGTGCCAGTCCCAGGGACCCGAAGACAGCCATCACGACCAGCGTCAGGACAACGAACCCGTAGTGCAGCCGCATGGGCGGCTTGGTTGCCGGCGGTCCATCCGCAGCGGTGTTGCTGTTGCTGGCCATGGAGAATGGACCGCAGCATAAGTGCGAGGGGGGAGCCGGGCAACTCTGGTCACACGACCGTGATCACCGCCGGGCACCGGGGTCCTGTGCTGGGGGTGGAAGACCGGAGGTCGGCAGGGGGGGGTTGGCGACGGGGAGGCCGGGTGGGCACGTCAGTCGAGCGAGTGCCCGCAATGGGCGCAGTACGCGGCGTGGGGCGGATGGACCGAGCCGCACGCCGGACAGGATCGGTCGTGCGGCAGCATGCCGCGGGAACGACGATTCGAGGTGCGGATCACGATCACCACCATGAAGATGGCGAGCAGCAGCAGCGCTGGGCTGGATATGAAGATGCACATAGCGATGTGGAGCATCATGGCTGCCTCTGCGATCATCATCTCAGACCATCGACAGGGGGGCCATTATAAGGGGAGCGGAAGATTGGAGCACGCGCAGGCACGCTCGGCCAGCGGCTGCGGGGCGAGGCACCGGCTGGCTGCTCTCTGGCGGCCTTCGTGTTATCATACCCGGCATGGAGATCACTGAGGCGCAACGGCAGTCGCTGCTGAATGCAGCGAGGGTGGTGATCCGGCAGAGCCTGCGCGGCGGGGTGCGGGTAGCGGCTCCGCCGACGAGCGATCCCGTGCTGAGCATGCCGGCCGGGTGTTTCGTTACACTGCACGAGCGCGGGTCCCACCGACTGCGCGGGTGCATCGGGCGGCTTCAGACAACCGATCCGCTGCTCAAGACGATCTATGAGACGGCCGAGTCGGTGCTGCACGATCCGCGGTTTCGGAACAACCCCATCACACTGGCCGAGTTGCCGCGGCTGGATCTTGAGGTCAGCGTTCTGTCGCCGCTGCAGGAGGCGGCCAATCCGCTCGATTTCGATCCGCCCAACGATGGGATTTACCTCATGTGCGAAGGCCGCACGGGCACGTTTCTGCCACAGGTGGCGAGGGAAACGGGATGGACGCGGGAGCAGCTCCTGGAACGGCTGTGCAGCGAGAAGATGGGCCTTTCGTCGAGTGCGTGGCGGAGCCCGGCGGCCAGACTGCTGAAGTACACGGTTGTGGTGCTGGGGCCGGAGCCATTCGAGACGGCGGGGGGCGAAGCTAAGCAGGCAGGCTTCGGGACGGACAGCGCATTTCGCGTGTAAATCGCGGGAGGGGTGGAGGGTGTCAGGCGGAATGTCGCAGATCGCGGGGCAAGTGGTCGGTGCGTATG
>Ga0315284_10009887_pt1 | contig 13585 bp, 10 predicted proteins | sample YL17G09_16_MG_FD_203696 | JGI IMG/M metagenome (GOLD analysis project Ga0315284, IMG submission 203696) | Sediment microbial communities from Yellowstone Lake, YNP, Wyoming, USA - YL17G09_16 | ecosystem: Environmental > Aquatic > Freshwater > Lake > Sediment | place: USA: Wyoming | collected...
CTCCTCTCGGCCTCCGCCTCCTGGCCCATGGATGTCCAGACGTCGGTGTAGATCGCGTCCGCATCCTTCACCGCCTTGATCGGATCGCGCTCTATAACGAGCTTTGATCCGGATCTCACCGCGAGCTTCATGGCGATCTTCCATACTCCGGCGTCAGGATCGTATCCTTCCGGGCATCCCACTGTCATGTCCGCGCCTACGGATGCGGCAACGAGCAGCAGCGAATTGCACACGTTGTTACCGTCCCCGATGTATGTGAGCTTTATCCCTTTCAGCCTCTTCTTGTGCTCCAGTATCGTCTGGAAATCGGCGAGCGCCTGGCATGGGTGCTCTAGGTCAGACAGGCCGTTGATAACGGGCACGGTGGAGTTCTCCGCCAGTTCCATGACGCTCTTGTGCGCGAACGTCCTTGCCATGATGACATCCACCCACCTGCAGAGGTTCCTCGCGATATCGGGGGTAGATTCCCTCTTCCCGAGAACCATCTCCAGGTTGATCGCGTGCCCGCCGAGCTGCGTCATACCTGTCTCGAATGTCACCCTCGTCCTGAGCGACGGCTTCTCGAACACCATCGCGAGCGTCCTGTCCTGCATCGGCTTACTCTGCCTGCCTTCCTTCAGCTCCTTTTTCATGATTATCGCAGTATCGATCACCTTGCCGATCTCTTCGGGAGTCAAATCAGTCACAGAAACGAGGTCCTTCTTCATTCAATCACCCATCATTCTCATCTTTTACGCATCCATTATTAAATTTGCGTCGACGCAGTCTGCTCGTCTATATCTGGCCGAAACAAACAAACATCTCTAATTTTAAAATATTCCGTGCAAATGCGATTGTGATCCCATGAAGTTCATCGTCACAGGGGGGGCAGGGTTCATCGGCTCCCATCTCACAGACGCGCTCATCGCGCAAGGCCATGACGTCGTGGTAGTGGACAATCTCTACGCCGGCAAGAAGGAGAATGTCAACAGGAAAGCTAAGCTGAAGAAGGTGGACATCAGGAAATACGACAAGCTGCTTCCGATCTTCCAGGGGGCGGACGGGGTGTTCCACCTCGCCGCGATCCCCCGCGTGCCTGTATCTATCATCAATCCGCTGGAGACTACGGAGGTGAATGTCCAGGGTACGCTGAATGTGTTCTGGGCCGCGAAGAACGCGGACGTGAAGCGCGTCGTGTACGCCTCTTCCTCTTCAGTGTATGGCAACCAGACGACTCTTCCGCTCGTGGAGACGATGACTCCGAAACCAATCAGCCTCTACGCTCTGCAGAAGCATGTGGGCGAGGAGTTCGCCCGGCTGTTCAAGGATCTCTACGATTTTCCGATAATCTCCCTGCGATTCTTCAACGTCTACGGTCCGCGCGTCGATCTCAACAGCGAATACTCGTTGGTCATAGGGAAGTTCCTCAAGCAGAGGATGGACGGCAAGCCGCTCACGATATTCGGAGACGGCAACCAAAGCAGAGGGTTCTCTTACGTTTCCGATGTAGCGGCAGCGGCCATCGCGGCGATGATGTCGCAGAAGGTCAGCGGAAGCGAAGTGATCAATGTCGGCAGCACTACGGGCGTCACAGTGAACAGGATTGCGGAATTGGTCGGCGGCGAGAGGCAGTACCTCCCTCCGCGCGCAGGCGATGTCCTCCACACCAAGGCGGATCTCACCCGAGCTAAAGAGCTCCTGGGCTGGGAGCCGAAGGTGGACTTTGATACTGGTCTCCAGAAAGTGAAGGAGTATTTCGGAATCAGATAATCAGAGAAGCTAGTTTTCCTAGGGGGTTCAGGAACCATAGGCTCTGAAGCGGGCTCGAGGGGATTTGAACCCCTGACATTCCGGTTAAAAGCCGGACGCTCTGGCCAAGCTGAGCTACGAGCCCATCAGTGTGGATTATAATCAGCTCAAATTAAAAATGGCTACTTGGCCTTCTGTTTCTTCGGCTTCTTCGGCTTGGCCGCGGCCTTTTTCTTTTTTGACAGGGGATTATCCACCAGGTCATCCTCGGGCTTCTCCTCTTTCTTCTTATCCATCGTTATCTGCTTCGGGATGTCCGCTCCTGCCGATATGAACACTTCGTTGAATGCAGTCTTCTTCCTCTTCCTGATTCCTTTTTCGACCCCTTTCATCGTCTCTATCTCTTCCGATATCTCCTTGCCGATCTCTTCTGGCTTGGAAGAGAGCGGTATCGATCTGACGATGCCCTTCTCTTCCCGCTTCGGTTCCTTCTTTGCTGCCATCGTCCCGATTGTAGCAATACTGGTCATCGTTTGAGGTGCTGCTTTGGCTGCGGCTGGCTGGGCTGTGAGCGGTTCCGCTGTTTTCTTGAAAAGCATGATCGAGCCGATCCTATGGCCCGGCGGCATGATGGCGCGTTCAACGTTCCACCATTGCGGCTTCACTCCGAGCGCCTTCAGCCCTTCTCCGCAGCGGTTCGGCATGAACGGATAATACAGGAGCGTCACTGTCCTCAACATGTTCGCGGCAAGGTTGAGCGATGTCGCGGCTGCATTCTGGTCCGTCTTTATCACTTTCCATGGCTCCTTTGCCTGGATATATCTGTTCACTTCCGTTGTCAGGTCGACTGTGGCCGCGAGCGCCCGTGTGAGCTCCAGGTTCTTCATGTGGCGCTCGTATGCCTGCACTGCGTTGCCGGCCTTCTCCAGCAATGCGTTCTCAGCAGGGCCGTACTCTCCCTTCTCCGGCATCATGCCACCGAAGTTCTTCTCTATGAACGATGTCACGCGGTAGAACAGGTTGCTGTAGTTCGCCATGATCTCGTTGTTCAGCCTCTCCTGCAGCGCCTTCTCCGAGAAGTCGCCGTCCTCCCCGATGGAGATGTCGCGGATGACGTAGTACCGCAGGGCGTCGATCGAGTATTTGTTCGCCAGCGCGACCGGATCGATCGCGTTGCCGAGCGACTTGCCCATCCTTTGCCCGTTGACCGTGAAGAAACCATGGACGTACATAGTCTTCGGTATCTCCTGCTCGGCGGACATCAGCATGCCCACCCAAAGGATGCAATGGAATCGCGCGATGTCCTTGCCCATGAGCTGGACCTGCGCCGGCCAGTATCCTTTCGGAATCAGGTAGTTGGTGAGCGCGTCGAACCACACCCAGAACCTGTGGCTCCTGTCCAGCGGGAACTCTATGCCCCATTTCAGGTGCTGCCTTGATATCGATGTGTCGATCAGCCCCTGCTTCAGGAAACTGATGATCTCGTTGCGCCTGGACGCGGGCTTGATGAAATCCGGATTGTCCTCGATGTGCTTCAGTATCCTGTCCCTGTACTTCGACAGCTTGAAGTAGTAGTTCTCCTCCTTGATCCTCTTCAGCGGTTTCATATGCGTCGGGCACATGCCGTCAGGGCATTCCCTCTCCAGCTTGAACTCCTCGCAATGATCGCAGTAGAGGCCTTCGTAGACTCCTTTGTAGATGTCGCCCTTCGCGTTCACCTTCTTGAAGAACTCCAGGACATTCTTTTTGTGCCTCTCGTCCGTGGTTCGTATGAAGTCGTTGTTGGTGAAATTCAATGCCTTCCAGGCGGACTGCCATTTGCCTGTCATCTCGTCCGCGTATATCCTGACATCATTCATGCCTGCCTTTTCGGCCGCCTGCACCGTCTTGATGGAATTCTCGTCAAGGCCTGTGAGGAAGAATACGTCATCCTTGTTCATCCTGTGCCAGATCGCCAGTATGTCCGCTATGATCGTGGTGTACGCGCTCCCTAAGTGGGGCGTGTCATTGATGTAGTATATCGGCGTCGTGACATAGAACCTGTCTGCCATGAGCTAAGATTGTCCATCAAATATTAAAACCACACTATCACGCGCAATCAAATGGCATAAAGACTTTAAAGAGTGATGAGAAAACAAATGGGAAGTAATCATACAGCTCAGAGGAAATCAGATGGCTAATCCTGATCCGACCCCTATCGTCGAGAAGTTCGAGGAGTTCTTCACCGACAGGTATGAGCGGCAGTTCGCGGAGCTGAAGGCGAATTATCCGGAGAAGAAGAGCTTCATCTTCTCCTTCAAGGAGCTGCACAAGTATGACAGCGATTTCGCAGAGAAGATGGTTGAGAATCCAGATCTCTTCCTGATGGCCGCGCAGATGGCGCTCATGTCCATGGCGGGTGAGGAGAGGAAAGGTAAGTTTGAGCCTCATATAAGGCTGGACGAGGTGGAGATCGGCCACAAGGGCCCTCTGCTGATCCAGAGCATCGGATCGGAGAACATCCACAGGATGATCCATGTGGATGGGGTAGTCACCAAGAGGGCAGAGATAAGGCCGAGGGTCAAGATCGCCATCTACCGCTGCATGAACTGCGAGACTATACATAAGATCCCTATAGAGAAGGGCACATTCATTCCCGAGGTCTGCGACAACTGCAAGAAGCGCTCCCTTGACCTGGACGAGAAGGCATCCTATTTCGTGAACATACAGCGCGCTGAGATCCAGGAGATGCTGGAGCGTGTACGCAGCGGTTCGCCCGCCAGCCATATAGAGATGATACTCGACGACGACCTCTGCAACTCGATAGTCCCCGGCGACACCATTGAGGTCACCGGTATTCTCAGGTTAAGGCCTATCGCCAAGACCAAGGAGCCGGTGTACGCGAAATATATCGACGTCATCAATGTCCGCAATATCCAGCGTGAGTTCGAGGACGTGGAGCTTACCAAGGATGACATCAAGCAGATTCAGGAATTCTCCAAGAAGCCGGACGCCTTCGAAGTACTTGTCAATTCGGTCGCTCCCTCTATTTATGGCCATCGCGAGATGAAGGAGGCAGTCACCCTCCAGCTTTTCGGAGGGAATCCCGACAAGGTATTGCCTGAAGGCGGACGGATCAGGCCGGAGATACATCTTCTCATCATCGGCGATCCTGGCGCGGCCAAGACTAGATTATTGCAGTATGTCACTATGCTCGCGCCGAAGAGCATCTATGTAAGCGGCAAATCCGTCAGCGGAGTCGGTCTCACCGCATCCGCGGAGAGAGACGATTTGGGCGAGGGTTGGACGTTGAAGGCGGGAGCGCTCGTGCTCGCGTCCGGAGGCCTCGCCGGCATCGACGAGTTCGACAAGATAGACGAGACCGAGCGCGGGGCGCTGCACGAAGTCATGGAATCTGGCACAGTCTCTGTCGCGAAGGCAGGGATCGTCGCGAGATTCAAGGCGAGAACTGCAATCCTTGCGGCCGCCAACCCGAAGTTCGGGCGATTCGACCCCAACCAGCTGCCTGCCGAGCAGTTCGATATCCCACCGACACTGCAGAGCAGATTCGACCTCATATTCCCAGTCAGAGACGTCATGGACGAGGAGAAGGATCGGAAGCTGGCGCAGTACCTCATCACCACCCACAGGAACGCGGCGGAGCATATCATCCCAGAGAGGACAGTCCCACAGGTGGAGACCGAGTTCCTCAGGAAGTATATCGCTTATTCAAGGAAGAACATCAAGCCGGTGCTCTCGCACGAGGCATCCAAGGAGATTGAGTCCTATTATGTGACATTGAGGGACTTCGGCAAGAGGCAAGGGGTAGTCCCCATCACCCCGCGTCAGATCGAGGGTCTCATCCGTATGAGCGAGGCGAGCGCCAAGACAAGGATGTCTGAGATGGTGGAGCTCAGGGACGCGAAGCTCGCCATCAAGCTCGTCGATTTCGTCCTCAGGGAGATCGCTCTTGACAGGACGACAGGCAAGATAGACATCGACATCATTTCCACCGGCCAGCCGAGGTCGCGCGCCGAGCAGTACTACGACGTGGTCGGTTTGATCCGCGACCTATCCAAGCATTACGATTCCGTCCCGCGCGAGACCATCTTCGAGGAGGCCAAGAAGCAGCTCAATATCGACGAAGGTGTTCTCCGCAGGTTCCTCGATGAGATGCAGAGGAAAGGCGAATTGTTCGAGCCCAAGCCGGGCTTCTTGAAGTTTGTGCAGAAATATGACTGATTCTTTTTTCAGATTTTGTCATTTGATCCGAATCCAATAGAAATCGGATTAGTCGATAGCCGAATCATTCTAGCGTTTCTGCCGCGTAAGCGGCGAAGTCACTTTTTTTTGTCGTCGCTCAGTGCGCGTGGCGCGGTCGTAGCAGGCGGTCGTTCGCGCGTATAGCCTGGAGTGACGTGGCTAGTCCCTTGAGCTGCTCTCTAAAACTCGGGACTGATTCCTCTTTCGTGTTCCAGACATAGCACCGGTAGCCCTTCCTCGGACCCTCTGCTATCGTCGTCCTGTTTAGCTGCGTTATATATCTTTGTGGCATTGTTGGCCTCTAGCTTCTACGGCTGTTACCTCAGCTTTTCGTTCCTTTCTTGTGCCGTGTCTGCCTCATTCTGACCATGTGCATAGCTATTTTTAAACCTGCGTCCAAAGACGTCAGATGCGCGCTTTGGACGTCATAGTGATCATGTTCCTCCTGACGCAGGTGCTCTCGCTTGGAGTGGGAACGCTCCTCATAGAGAACCAGAAGGCGAACCCGTCGTTCGCGGCGCTCAACGTCGCTCCGGACGAGCCGAGCAGCGTGATGAACGCCTTCTATTTCCTCATCTCCATACTGGTCGGAGCCGGGATGCTCTTGCTCATACTGATGTTCCCGTTCCGCGACAAGGTCATACTGTTCATAGAATTCCTCTCCACCACGGTCGCGTGCTTCATCGTGTTCTTTGTGATTCTGTCCACGATCGGGATCGCCAACACTGATGTCGTCTCGGTGCTGATGGCGATTGCAATGTTCGCGGTGAGGCTGTACTTCACTCCGTTCAGGAACGTCCTCGCCGTCGTCTCGAGCGCGGGCATCGGCGCGGTGATCGGGTTCTCCATAGACCCGCTGCCGCTCATCATATTCGCCATACTCATAGCGATATACGACCTGCTTGCGGTGAAGTGGACAGGCCACATGGTGCAGTTCGCCAAGCATTTCATGAAGCAGAAGACATCATTCTCCGTCGGATTCGAGGGAACGCGCAGGAAGCGCGTGATGGAGAAGGGCAAGGCGGTCGTGAGGGAGGAGCCATGGATGATCGAGCTCGGGAGCGGAGACATGGCGATCGCATCCGCGATCACAGTGGTGTCCTACAAGTTGGGCGGATTCCTCTTTCCGTTGGCGGCCATGGCCGGCAGCGCGGTCGGCCTATACTTGGTGATGGATCGCGCGGCCAAGGAGAAGGCGGTGATGCCCGCGATGCCGATGATCGTCTCGTTCTCATTGATCCTCGTCGCGATGGCAGTCGTCATCGCGTCTCTCCTGAAGTTCTGACCGAGAGCGTTTCAGGCTGTAATCCATTTATAAATCTTGGAGCACTACTTTATCTCGTAGCGGCCGAGGCCGCGCATCATGTGATAAGATGACAGCGGACAAAACCAGACCAGCCGAGAAGCTCGGGACATACGACGATCTACTCGCCAGGGCGTACAGCAATCTTCCCGAGAAGACGACGAAGAAGGAGAGGCTGGAGATCCCGTTGCCGGAGACGCTCGTGCAGGGCAACAAGACGATCATAAAGAATTTCGAAGCGATAACCAACAAGCTGAGGCGCGAGCCGAGGCATCTCGCCAAGTACCTGACGAAGGAGCTCGCGACCAGCGGCAACGTGGATGGCGGGAGGCTCATACTGAACAGCAAGGTGATGGAGCGTGTTCTCGCGGAGAAGATGAGGAACTACACCGAATCGTTCCTTTACTGCAAGCAGTGCAAGCTGCCCGACACCAAGCTCATCGAGGTCGAACGAGGCCTGATGGTGATGGTGTGCGAGGCGTGCGGCGCGAGGACAGCGGTCCCGAAGGTCTGATCCGCGCGTGGCTGACGTCATACGATATTCATACGAGAGTGATTGATTGGTTGAAGAAGCAGCACCGATTACAAGAGTGAGGACGCCCAGGACAGGCGAGATACTCGGAGTGGTCATAGGAAGGACGGGCGGAAGCAGATTCATAGCAATATGCAACGACAAGAAGGAGAGGATGTGCAGGGTCCCTGGCAAGATAAAGCACCAGATCTGGGTGCGGGAAGGGGATTACGTGATAATCAAGCCCTGGAGCATCGAAGGGGACAAGAAGGCCGACATCATCTGGCGGTACACCAGGATACAGGCGGACTGGCTCAGGAGGAACGGGTTCCTCAGGGACCTCCCGTGAGATATTCTCATTTTCATTCATCATTCATCTGTTACAGCATGCCTGCAGGACGTGGTTGATTGGCTCTTGACGAGGAATTCGAGGAAGTACGGAAGAGGGTGAAGGTCGAGCGCAAGATCGAGCTAGAAGTGATAGACCGATCGGTGCTGATGACCCTCGCCTACATGATGAACCGCGGCTTCATCGATTCTCTCGACTTCCCGATCTCCAAAGGCAAGGAGGCGTATGTGTTCAGGGCCAAGCCAGGCAGGAAGGCCAAGTCGGATTTCGTCGCGGTCAAGATATACCTGATAGAGACGAGCAGATTCGAGCACATGCACGACTACATCCGCGGGGATCCGAGGTTCAGGAAGATCGGCCGCAGCAAGAGGGAGATCGTCTACGCGTGGACCAAGAAGGAGTTCCGCAACCTGTCGCTTTGCCGCGAAGCGGGCGTCCACGTGCCCGAGCCGTATTTCTTCAGGAACAATTTGCTCGCCATGGAATTCATCGGAGAGAAAGGGGATCCAGCCAAGCTTCTCAAGGACGTCGGTCCGCCGGACCCGAAGAAGAACTTCCGGCAGATAGTCACCGACATGAGGCGGATGTACTCGGCCGGCCTTGTGCACGGCGACCTCAGCGAGTTCAATGTCCTTGTCCACGGGGGCAAGCTGGTCATCATCGACGTCGGCCAAGCCGTGCTGCTGGATCATCCGATGGCGGAGGAGTTCCTGCTTCGCGACGTCAGCAATGTCGTCCGCTTCTTCAAGAGATTCGGGATCAAGGCTGATGTCGAAGGCGTGCTGGAAAAAGTGAAGAGTCAGAAAAAGGATTGATCGTAGGCAGATATGCGTGCTCAACAGATCTACTCTTTCTTCAGCTTCATTATCGCTTCAGCGACGTCCCCGTCCGTCTCTTCGAGGGTCGACGTCGCCTGTTCCTTCGATGCTTTCGCCTGCTGCATGACGAGGTCTATGTCTCCAGCTGGGATGATCGGCTTGACCTCTACGTTGTCGCATGTGATCTGGAACGATGTCTCCCCTTGCGCCTGCATCTTCACAACAGATGGATTGTGGAGGATTATCCTCTCCTCCTCCTTCTCTATGATGACGCGGTTGGCCTCTATCTTCTCTGTCTTGATGCCCATCTGCTGCATCATCTTCTGGAGCTGTCTCGGATCCATCTGCATAATCGCACCTTCATGTCCATTTCAGGATTTGACTTCAGAATAAAACATTATAAAACGTATCCCGTGAATGGTAACCATAACCCGCCAGGTTGACAGAGAGGTTATGTATCCGCCTGCAGAGCGGAGTAGGGGGGTTCGATTCCCTCACCTGGCTTTTCCATCGTTTCATAGGTCCAAACGGCAACTGTTTAAAACCCGCGATTCGTCTTATCTCCATGAGAAATGCCGCAGCAGTATTGCTTCTCATACTCTCAATCTCAGCCGCGGCATCCATCACTTACCAGCAGGACGGCAGCCCTCTTTTGACGAACGGCACCAACACGACCGCGGCAACCAATCTCAATGCCGACGACAGCAACTACTACAATGTAACTGCAGCTACAGTTCCTGGTCCAATCACCCAGATGCTCACCAACGCGAACTTCTCCACGGACGACAGCGGATGGGTGAAGACGATCGGCGCCTCATCCACGATCGCGTGGTATAACAGCGGCCAGACCGGCGGCTCGGAGAACATCACCATCGCCGGTTCGGGCGTTAACACCAACAATTACATCGCGCAGAACGTGACTGCCTTGACTATGCCCTATAACGTCACAATCAACTGGTGCTACAGGGTAACGCGCTGGAGCAGCGGAACCGCCAGCTACCTGTCCGTCTATCTCCGCTCGCCGGGCGGCTCAGGCCTCGGCACCCTTCTCGATAACGTCTCCATCACCGGCACCGGCGCATGGACCTGCAGGAGCAATTCATCTATCTCCTCCACGGTGCTTAACTCAAGCGGAACATACCAGTTCACGGCCCAAGCGCACCTCCAGACGACAGGAGGCGGCGGCGGAAAGTACGTCAGCGTGCTGCTCGACGACTTCCAGCTGAACTTCACTCCGGCGAACTACACCCTGAATGTCACACACAACTCCACAGCCAACGTGACCGTTCCGACCAACTACACGTTGCAGAATGTCACGGCTTACACACATCTGAAGACGAACTTGACCGCCGTCGACTATACGTTGTATTGGTTCTATAACGGCGCGTTCACGAACACGGGCTGCAACGCGACGACGCACCTCAGCGGCACCGATGCCGATCTGGTATGCTCTGCCACCTCCAACCCGTCGCTCGCGATAAGCGACAGCGCGATCGCCCTCAGGTTGTTCGCGAACGAATCCAACAGCGCGTTCCTGACCTCGGAGAACTTCATCAACTACACCATCCGCTTCCCGAACATGACGTCCGCCTCGATAATCCCTTCGACCGGCCAGAACCTCGGCGGCGGAGCATCATTCACTGTCAACTGCTCTGCCACCGCAGATTCGGATTATGCTGTGACAGGTGCGGAGTTTCATCTGCAGTGGAGGAACGTAAGCGCAGGTCCGTCATTCTCTGACATGACGGCCAGCGGCTCGAATGGGCTGTATCTCAGCGGATCGACGCCTACGAATCCGACCGCAGGAGTGTCGGTTCCCGCCGGAGGATCCAACTCCTCCAACTGGACCGTGATGACGAACAACACCAACGGGACATATGAGATCAGGTGCTTCGTGAATTCGACCACAGGAGGATATCAGATATCATCCGCGACTTCAGTCAATGTCACTGCGTCAATTATCACGTTGACATTGCTGCAGCCCACCTCCACAACCACGACCGATCCGTTCACGCCGTTCCTCCAGAACTGCAACGCCTCATGCTCCGGCTTCCAGTGCGACTCCGTCAACATCTACGCCCAGTACTCCAGCGACAGCGGGACGAACTACTACGACATGACCCCCATCACCAAGCTGAACACGTCTTCGACGCAACCGCAGGCCTGCGGCAGCATCGTAGCGGGAGGCTCGTGCAACAAGACGTTCACGGCGGCGGGCAAGACTCCCGGAACCTACAAGATCCGGTGCAGGTCGACCAGCTCGAACGCGGCGAACGCCACTTCGGCGACACCGGCATTCAACATCATCGCGAACGCCTATGTCGAGACTTCAATCTCGCCCTCGTCGATAGCGTTCGGGGCGGTCGATCCGACCATGAACTACTCCACGAGCACCAACAATCCGATGATCCTGACTGTGACTTCGAACACGAACGTGAACGTCGACGTCTATCTGAACGCCACCCATCTGACGAACGCGAGCAGCACGATAGGCGTCGGCAACATGACTGTCTCCAAGACCGCTGGCGGCATGAAGACAGCATTGACGCTCGTGTTCCCGGGCACCCCGTATTACGGCAACCTGGCGCCGGGCGCGACTGCGAATTTCTACTTCTATCTGACAGTGCCAGGGGGCCAGGACGCAGGAGATTATGCCGGAGCAGTCACGCTGAAGACAGTGCAGACTGGGACGCTCCCTTAAATCCAATCCACAGGAACGCAAACAGTACCGACCTATCGAAACCTAAACTTATTTAAACATCCTTACCGAAATGATATCGTGGGTGATCGGATGAGAGGATTGACATCGTTGTTCGTGCTTGCCTTGGTTTGGCTCGCGAGCGCCGCAGTGGTGAGCGCCCGGCATGACCTGTACTCCCTCAACAACAACGGCTCTGTAATGAAGATCGCCCCCTCAGGAGCGGTGAGCCAGGCCGCGGGCCTTGGCGGCAGCGGCTGGTCCGGCATCACGTCGGACGTCTCAGGGAACCTCTACACGATCAACTATTACGGCCCGATAGTGGAGATCACCCCATCGGGGACAGTGAGCCAAGTCGCGAACCTGAGCGCGGACGGATACAACGGGATGGGATGGTCTGCGATCACGTCGGACGTCTTAGGGGACCTCTACGCGATCAACATCTACGGTCTCGCGGTGAAGATAACCCCGGCGGGAACGAGCAGGATTGATCTGCCTTACGCCGGCGGCTACGACTACTATTACGGCATCGCAACCGATGCCACCGGAAACGTCTATCCACTCAGCTATTACAACGGCCTCGTGGCGAAGATCACACCAACAGGGACATTGAGCCAGATCGCTTACCTGAGCAACAGCTACGGGTGGGGATGGTCCGGCATCACATCGGACTTCGCAGGAAACCTCTACGCTCTCAATACCAACAACAACAACGTGATGGAGGTCACGCCTTCAGGCGCGGTGAGCCAGATCGCGAACTTGGCGGAATATGGTTTGTACTACGGCTGGTACGGCATCACATCGGACTTCGCAGGAAACCTCTATCCTCTCAACAACTACGGCCCGGTCATGGAAGTCACCTCTCAGGGAATAGTTAGCCAGATCGCGGATCTTGGCGGCTCCGGCTGGTCAGGCATCGCCACGCAGCTGTTCGGGGACATGGATAACGACGGCGTGATTGTCGGCGACAACTGCCGCGCGATATGGAACCCCTCGCAGGCGGACGCCGACGGAGACCACATCGGAAACGTGTGCGACGGCCTGCCAACCATCGCTAATCCGGACCAGAACGAGGTGGTTTTCCTCACCGCCGGCACGCGGACAGGCAACGCGAGATTCGCTCTCAGCAACGACATCCTCAACGGCACGATTATCAATCCGCTCGCGGTGAAGACTGTCGAATACGAGCTGACCGGCGCATCGACTCCGTACATCGGCATAGCGGTCGATGGGAATCAGGTGCTGCCGTATTACATCGTCAACCAGTCGGACGGGACTTATACGGTCAAGTTCGCCACAGCGCTCGATGCCGCGCTGCTCAGCGGGGTTACTGATCCTGACGCGGCAGCCCTCACCACGGACGAGTCATCGAACATCATAATCCCTGTTTCCGGCGTCTCATACGCGGCGGACGGCTCTGTGAATTACCAGTACGGCAACCACACTCTGGGGGCAACGCCGCTCTTCATCGGCGCGCCCCCGAAACCGCAATTCAGCCTTGCGTTCGGCGCGGCTGGCCAGGCGTCTTTCGCTTTGGGCGACAGGGTGGCTGTCGACGCGAACGTCTCAGCGAACGGCAGCGCCTTCAACGGCGCATACGTATTCGCGACCCTGGAGTCGCCGTCGGGCGCCACCTACTCCGCGCGCCTCAGCCTCGCAGGGCCAGGTGAATACTCAGGAATGATCGACGTGCCGAAGACGGAGCAGAGCGGCTCATGGCACCTTGTCTCTGTCGCGATTGATCCGCAGGGCGGTTTCCTTACCGCCTTCGGTTCCCAGCCGATAGCGCTCGGGCTGACCCACTTCAGCACGGTGGTGACGAAGGGCGTGAAGATCAACGACCTCTCCCTGCGGCTCGACAGCGCTACGGACGAGGCGGCATTCAGCGTGACGAACACAGGGACCGCGGCGATGACGGAGAGAATGAGCGCCCAAT
>Ga0315284_10009889_pt1 | contig 13584 bp, 12 predicted proteins | sample YL17G09_16_MG_FD_203696 | JGI IMG/M metagenome (GOLD analysis project Ga0315284, IMG submission 203696) | Sediment microbial communities from Yellowstone Lake, YNP, Wyoming, USA - YL17G09_16 | ecosystem: Environmental > Aquatic > Freshwater > Lake > Sediment | place: USA: Wyoming | collected...
TTCATCCACTGTGTGAGGACGATTGTCTCCATTCCGTCAAATGCTAGCATATCGGACCCTTCGTCAGTGTCTAAGTAGGCATCGTCGGCCCTCTCCAGTGTCGTCCCGCATTCGCAAATCCATGATTCGGCAAGGACGCTAACATCTCCGAAGCTGACACCCGAGTGCTGAACGAAGAACATGCTCGCTCCGCATCTTGGGCACATTACCTCGAGAAGTTCTCCATGTTTCTCGACCCTTAGACGGCTGGCATAGGACGGCGGTTCGTCGGCAGCTGGTGATCCATGATTCGCAATGTGGTCGACAACGACTATGCTTACGGACTCGCATTTCGGACAAAGTCGGATCTGGGCCGGCATGATCAGTCCGCCCCGGCTGAATAGGGTATGGTCGCGGAATTCCGTACTAGCGCCACACGATCTGCATTTCTTCTCCATCTTCCCCGGACCTGTAGTACGCTGTGTTGATTTCTGCTCTTCGAGTCCCTTCATCTCCTCAGCTCTTCTTGCGCTTCGAGATGATCTCGAACTCGTCGACACCCTCGATCAGGGCCAGCTTCCCGCCGCTGTCCCACTCCACCCAGACCTTCTTCCAGCCCACGAGGAACTCGGTTCCTGGAAGGCCCATCGCATCGCTCTCAGAGATCTCGCTGATGTAGATCGCTGTTCCTTCCTCGCCCTTCGTGATGCCGCTCGGGTCGTCTGTATGGATCAGCCTGATCCTGTCACCTATCTTCATTTTTCAACCTCCGTCAAGTCGATATTCCTCTTTCCAAGCTTCCGTATTCGTCTTATCGATCCGTGCGGTATCTGCTCAACCCAGTTCCCGTCGGACACAGGATCGAGGCATAGCTCGATGGCTATGGTCAGGTACTTCCTGCCGCTCCTGAGCACGATGCCGTAGGTGACGGTCGGTCCGGGCTCCTCGAGGTCTTCGATTTCGGGATGGGTGAGCCTGTCGGTGGAGTGCGTGTCTAGCCATTCGATCTCGACGATATCGCCTCTCGAGAACCTCTTGGCGGAGAGTCTACTCATTAGCGTTCATCAACCTCTGACATCTGCTATTGTCGGTGTTTGAAGTCAGTTTTGCTGAAGAAGGTCTCACATCCGAGGATACGATTTCGACATGGTTTGAAACACTCGCCGGGAGAACATGCTCTAAGCGGGCCGGCACAGAAAAGGAGGCCACTAAAGGTTGACCTCACCTTAGCGTCTCATAGGCTTGAAGGAAGGCACCTATGTGTATTCCTCCTTCTTCCCCCGACTTCATCTTCATTCTGCCAGTAGGTAGTTTTGGATGTTTCTTCTTAACGCCAAGATTGTCGATTAGCCACTGTATAGGCATCACGTACTGGAAGACGTTCTCGTCCTTAATGAGCAGATAGTATGTGTCACTGATTGGCATTCCTTTGACCAAGTCCCAATCGATGACCCACTCGTGATTTTGCTCCACTCCAAAGAGGATGTACTTTCCGTTTGCCGTTCTCAGCATACCATTTCCGATTTGAGCAGCTGGCCCTCCAGTTACTTCCTCAATCTTCTCTAGTATGCCTTGGTCGATTGTGGGCGGTAACTGAAACAACGTAGCTTGTCTGTTTGATTTGGCGAGAGTCATCCTCCTCTTAGCTCCGGTATTTCGGATTGACAAGAGATCAATGTTCGGTTCTTGACTGAAAAGAGCATATTCATCTGGCTGTTCCTTTGAGAGGTGCATCATTGTCGTTAAGAGGTGTTTCTTGCTTAACTTATCAAGCACTCCCGCAGTCATGGTCTGGACTACATGTTCCTCGATGCTTTGACCCATATTGGCCTGCAAAACGGCGTGAATCTCCTCGTGGATCCAAACGATTTCTAGCACTTCCGACGGTTTGCAGTCCAGAAAAGCGGAACTCATCTCTATCCTGGTCGGGCAGAGATACACCTGGTTATCTGCGAAACACCCCATCGCTGTGAAGACAACGAGTCTTTGGAGTGTGTCTCTCACATCTTTTGCCGCTCTTCTTGAGCTTTCGCGATTGTAAGTCAATGCGCCGACGAGGTCCGCAATCTTCAAACCGGGACTTTTCTCAAGTTGTAGGTCACGCTCTCCGAGTTTCATGTTTGGTTCATGTCCTAATACGTAACTTTCCACAGCCCTGACCAGAAACGATAGCAGCCGATCGTATTGTTTCTTGTTCAGTTTCTGAATTTCAGCACGGAATCGGGGGTCTTCCTTCAGAAATTCATCGACTTCTTCCTTGAAGTCATGGTGGCGGAACACTCTCTTCTTTGCCGTTCTCTGGTTGATTGCCCTAATCTCGGGAGGGAAGATCTTGTCCATCTCCCGTTCAGAGAGGATTGTGCAACTGTGGATCCTATGAGCTGGAAAGCAGGTCCTCATTGCCGACTCCAACTCGGTCTCAACCTCGATATACTGGTTTATTCTCGCCGCGGTCAAAGAATTTGGATTAGTGACGACACTCATGCCCTTCCTCCCTTCGCCGGTCGAAACACGATACTGTTCTCTGCGTTTATTAAGTCACGTTCCTACCACTCGAGTCTCATCGACTCAGTGGCACTGTTTGCATCCTATCGGATGTGAACCTTCGATACTGCCGAAATTCTACCTTCGCGATCTAGGACCGGACAGCTGATAATCCATCGCGGGATGTCATTTCCCTTGAGCTTCTTTGTCTGCCCCAGCTCGATTCGAAACGATGTAGCCGTGGGTTCTCTCAGTGTCTCCCACATTCTCGAATATTCGCTTCACAGGTGCGAGCTCAACGTCCTTGTACTCATGTATGGAGTCCTGGACCATATCCTCGAGCAGGTTTATTGAGAAGAGAGCGCTCCTCGTCTCGTCTAGGGGGGCATATCTCGCCGACGACACATACGAGCCATCACTCTGATCACATCTTTTCACGTGGTCCAGGAGCTTCCTCATCGCGGGAACCAAGCTTTCGATTTCGTTCTTCTCAAGCTTGTCCAATTTCATGTAGAGGAAGTCGAGGCAGTAGACTATCCTAGAAACATCCTCCAGCGTGTTCTTGTCATTAATGTAAGTCAGGAGATAGATCAGCCAGATGTTTGCGTTTTGCGGCACTCTGTCGCTGTTATCCAGAATCATGCACACCTTGAAGAATGAGTCCAGGTCCTTTGGAATCAGTTCGAATTTCGCATCATCGTCCACGACTTTTTGAAGTAGGTGTGACAACCGATCCTTGTTGATTGACAGCAACTGAAATCCGTAAGCTAGGAGCTCGAGCTTCGCGTCAATGCTATCACATAATTCCTTGAGAGAAGGGTCCGTAACCAGAAGCGCTCGGAATTTCTGACCTGGGACTCTGTATGCCATGCTCCGCCATGGGACGACAAATGTCTCCACTCCATTCTGGTGAATCCATTCTTGGTCGACAAACGCACAGCTTGGACCATCCCAATCAAGGAAGAACAGTCTCTTGTTCTTTATGGGTTCTCTCTTGCCCGTCGTCTTGTTCTTCCTGGCAACCTTGGAAATCTTGAAATCATAGTGATCCAGGTCCTTCTTGCCGTACTGGAATTCGAGTTCTAGTTGCTCATCTCCGATTGTCGCAGTGAAGTCAGGTGCGCGTGAGACACCTCCTTTCCTCAGGAACCACAGGAACGCGTCTCCGCCGGACTTGACAACAGTGACATCTTTGTTTGGGTAGGTCTCCTTGAGTTTCCTGTTGAGCCAAGGCAAGACCTCGAGCTCCGCAATAGCCTTCTTCTTCATGTCTCTTCGATACTCTAGGAATGTCCTCGACTTGATATCACTCGACTGCGCATAAGTCGTCTTTGCATCACGCTTCATTGGCATCTGCAACCTAGAATAGCTTGGCTTGATAAGTCTTTAGCGACTCTATCGCCTCAGCTGCAATCTCTGGGACGATCTCGTAACCGATGCCATTCCGCTTCAAGTCTGCGGCCGCCATCAGAGCAGTTCCTGAACCTAGAAAGGGATCCAGCACAGTCTCACCGACATAGCTGAAAGCTTTGATTAGTCTGAAGGGTAGCTCGTAGGGAAAAGGAGCAACATGGTTCCTGCTATCCCCGCTGCCCTTTGGTCCCATGACCCAGACATCGCTATTCTTGATTGAGAGCCAGAAATCCTTGTCGAGTTTGGACTCCTCTTTCTGTTCCTTGGTCAAATGCCCGTATTTCTTGTATCCCTTCGGCGCGGGCTTCTCGAATTCCAGGATGAATTCGTGCATATTGTTGATTAGAATCCCTCCTGGGTATGGGTAGGTCCCAAAATGGGCTCTGGATGAGTGTGTCTTGTACCAGATGATGTCCCTCTTGAAGGTGAACCCGATATCCTCACACAAATCAATTGTCTTGCCTGCAAGATTGAGGCTTTTGAATCCTCCATCACCCAGCCTTATGGGCAGGTTCATTATGTTTATGAATGCCTTTCTGCCCGGCTGTAGCACACGGTATACTTCCTTCCAGACCTTCCCTATCTCCTCGAACCAGACATTCACCTCGTGCACATTGCCAAGGTCATTCTCAACTGGTATTTTGGAGTACATTTTAGCATTGAAGTAGGGTGGAGAGGTTACCATCAGATTAACGCTGTCGTCAGGCAGGTCATCCATGCGTTGAGAGTTCTTGACAACTACCTTCTGAGTCGTATCATTCAGCGATATCAGATTGACGACTTCTAGATGGACCATCTCTCCCTTAGATTGTCTTGGCTTGCTCTTTTCAAATTCGACTAGATCATTGATGGTGAATCTCATCTGACCACTCGCTGCGAGAGTCACGGGAATTACCCGCCTTCGGGCTAGATCATGAAGAGTCTCCACTGTGATGCCCAGATACTTGGCGGACTCAATTGCGGACAGATATGATCTGGTCTTGTAGTCGCTCGATTCCATATCCATTCACGCCTCATTGCAGGTGAACTATCCAGACAATAGTGAATCAGTATTTCAATTGGTGTCTCTACCTTCTCGAAATCTCCACATCATCAGGGGTCTGCCTCTCGCCTTCTAACCGTATGGGTTCTTCTCACGCCGATCCGTGTGCTAGCCATCGCGTGCGAGCCGCCTCGTCACCACTGCCAGAACCCACTGCTCCTACGGCAGAACCTGACGAACTGCTTAAGGTACTTGCGGTCTTCGTCGCTCAGTTCTCGGAATCCAACGAAGTCGCATTCATATTCTCCACGGCCTCCTATTATCACGTTCCCTATCGCCTTGGCCCTCTTCTCGGTGGTGCGCTTCCCAACAATGAATCCCGTCTCCTCGGGGCCGGGAAGGGTCAATCACATGCAGGCGCAGGACCTATCGTTCCGTCCCGGAAATCTCATAGGTCTTCGGAAGCTCCATAGCAAGCACTTTGTCCAGCACCAAGCGCGGGAAGGCGACCGGTTTCCCATTGTCGCGTGCTCGGCGCAGTACTTGTTCCATTGCGGCCGGTGACTTTAGTACGTCTCGATTGTCGGCGTAGTCAAATGTTTCCGTTGCCTCCTGTATGGCCGCATCGAAGAGGTCAGGACCAAGTGCTTCCTTGATGGTGGTTTCCAAATCCACCCTGTGTGCGGCGTGATGGTCAAAGACTCCATCGGGGTACTCTTCTGGTTCCACTCCAAGCATGGCGCAATACTTCTTGTTGATTCTAATCGCATTGGCCCGTTGCTGTTGCCGCTTGGCTTTGCCTTTCAAGCAAGCATCCAGTTCTTTCTCCTCGAGCCCCAGGGGTGGGTCGGGAATATTCTCTTTGAAGTCCGAGTCCCAAATCGCATACGTTGGAATTCCGAGCTCAGAGAACACAATGAATGGTCTATCCAAGTTGTTTTTTCCTGAAACAGGAATCACAGCGATGCCCAAGCGGTCCAGCTCGACTGGGGGAGTCGAGAGTTGAGCGGCTGCCAGAATCGCAGCACGATCGGTTTCACCCTCGACCAGAACGACCTTTCGGGCAAAGAACCCCTCATTGATCCAGGGAGTAAGAATCGCACGGAGGCGCGGTTTAAGAGTTCCACCCGTCCATTTATCTCCCTTTGCGCCATTGAGATGCCAGAGCTTCTCCGCGACGGAGTTCACGTCCACGGCCATTGCGACGCTAGTAGCTGGGCCACCATCGGAAGCGGGAATCTTGCGCATGAGCCGGACACAGTCGAACCACTCAATGTTTACGAAAAGTGGGCTGTGTGTTGCAAAGAACACTTGCGTTCTCTCCTCAATAGGACGTCCGTCACTTCCCGCTGCCCTGCAAAGAAGCTCTGCGAAGTGTCGTTGACGACTGGGATGCTGGAACAGTTCGGGCTCTTCGATGCCGAGAATAAGTCGCTTACCCGGTTTTCCCGCCGCGACACCCGAGAGACCTTCGATGGTGGCCGATCTTTGAAGAATCGCCATGATGATTGCCCGTTGCAGGCCATGGCCCGTGCGCTCGACGTCTGTGGAGAAGCCATCTTCTTCAACGAAGATTGTGGGCGAGTGAGGTGAGACCTGGACGTCAATCTCGCCCCAGTCTATGTTCAGCCTGGCATCCGGCACATACTCATTCAGGGTTTCGAGCATCGCGTCATTGAGCCCCATAATGCTGGTGTCTAGGTCCGGTCTTGCGACTTTGGCAAGCTGTTCCTTCGCGGCGGCCATCGCGGCCTTGACTTCCGGCCCCTCCAAAACGCTTTGTTGATAGGCACTCTGTAGGTGACCGTGTAGAGTCCCCCCTGCACCCACTTCTTGGGACGCTTCTCGAACGGCCGGCACGAGCACGTACCGAACATACTCGGACAAATCCACGATGCCTGACTTCCAACCGAAGAACGTGCCGTCGTCGATGCCAGGCTCGCAGCCCCCTGGGTTCTCAGTCTCCCACTGACTAAGCGCCTTCTTGATCCCTTCCCTCGTGGTCGCATCGGGGAGGCGTGAATAACTTTCGACGGCCTGCAATGCGGCATACTGTTTTTTCATCTCCTCCGCCTTTGGAGCCCGTCGAGTCACCTCGAAGTCGGGGTTGATTGGCTTGAAACCGTGATATGCCTCGTTCACGCCCTTGCCACCGGGGGAGATGGCCTTCACAATGCGTAGTCGGTCCCGCTCCAGATAGCTGGCGGCGGCGGTCGAGAGCGCGTCCGGCAAATGCGCGAACAAGATCTCGATTTCGATGGCCTGACCGGGGTCGCGGTTGTAGTAGTCGTCATCGGTAACTTTCTTGCCGACCGGCCCAAAGAATAGGTCTAGCGCGTGGAGCAGCGAGGACTTGCCCGCGCCGTTCGGGCCGACAATCGGCGTGAAAAAGCGAGCGGACAAAGAAGTCTCCTTCAAGGCTCGGAAATTGCGCACGATGACTTGTTCGATTTGCATTTTCAATCACTTCCAGGAGGAATTCAACCCCCAAGCCCTGGCTCGCAGTCGAGCTTCTCGTCGAGGATGCAGCCGAAGTTCTTGACGTGGATCTGCGTGATGATCATGGGGAAGGTCTCAACCAATCCTCCGGTGAGGGTACCGGTCCTTGATGTTCTGATGAAAATAGGAGCCATGCGATGAAGCGTGCATGAGGCCTCCATGGACATCGGCCGGCACGCCATCGTATTGGTAGATAGCATCGCTGTTGAACTCAATCTCAAGCGTGCGGCTTGCCGGGTCGTATCCCACGGACCTGAGGTTGCTCGAAGCGACCGGCTGACGAATCATGCGCTTGCCTCCATACCGACCCCGTCCGACGGAATTCGGACGATGTGCGCTCCCACTCCGGCGTAGGGTGTGTCGTTGCACGTGGCAACTACGAGTTGGCAGGTCTTCGCCGCCTCTTGGAGTATGAGGCACAGGCGCTTGATGCGGACTGGGTCGGCGTTCACGAGCCGGTCGTCAATGACAACGAGGTTCTGGCTCTCTCTGCTGACGAGGACGCCGATGGCGAGTCGCAGGAGGACCACCACTTGTTCCTGGGCCCCGTGGCTGAGGCTCGTCATAGGAAGGTCCGCGCCGTACTGCGTCACATGGACGCCTGCGGGCTTGAGCGCGTCGTCGATCCGGAGCGCGTCATAGGTGCCTTCAGTAAGGAGTTGCAGCCACCGGTTCACGAGATCTTGGATGGGGCCGGACAGAGCGGCGACGCGCTGTTTATCGTAGGCGGTCACGAGGTCGTGGAGCAGTTTCGCGCCGTCCGCGCGGCGCTGCAGGACCTCCATGCGCCGAGTCTTACGCTCCACTTCGATTTCCAAGTCGGCCAGCTGACTGTAGTTGCCTTGGGCGGCGGATTCCTCGATCCGCGCGAGGGTTCCAATGAGTTTGCTTCGGAGATCCTGCATCTGTCTATCGAGTTCATCCACCCGTTTCTGGGTTTGCAGATGGAGCTTTCGAGGCGTCTCCACGCGCTCTTCGTAGCCTTTTAGGATTCCTTCGAGGGAAGCTTTCGCCTTCTCAGACTCCTCCTGGGCGGTGTTGACCAGACACTTGAGATGGTCCACAGTGCCGTAGGCCTGCAACGTGTCGGCAATCGCTTCCTCTTGGGTCTGGATCTGCGCCTTCCTTTCAGCGAGCGTGTTGGACGTGGTCTCGCGGGCCCTGATGAATTCCAAGTGCTTCTGTCCGGCTTTCTTCTCCAGGTCTTGTTCCTTGACAATCTCTCCAATCAGGCGTTCCTTTTCCTTCTCCTTTGAATTGATATGTTCGCGGATCCAGCGGCCGCCTCGATCCGCTGCATCCGCGGGGAGATGGCCTGCGGCGCGCGTCTCCTCTTCGATCCCTCGCTCTACGCGAACCAACTCCCCCTCTGCGTCGAGCTCAGCACTCTCCGCATCCTCGAGGTCTTCTTCGAGCCCGGCGATGGTCCGGTCCAGTTCGCGTCCCTTCTCGTGGAGACCAGCCAAACCATCTGCGTCCGTCACGCCAAAGAGGCCAAGGGTCTTGTTCACCTCCTGCTGTAACTGCGTCCTCTGGGTGAGGAGATCTTTCAGCGCCTGGGCTCCGCTCTGGACCCGGACCCTGCCCACGCCTAGGATTTGGAACTCGGTAGGCTCCGTGACGATGAACTCCCCGGCATCCGTTTCTTCCAGCCGGGGCCGCGTCGTGACCTTTCTTGCCTTGACGTCCCATTCGAAGGCCACGCGGACTGCGCCAGCTTCCACCTTCGCCTCCAGAATGCTCAACTCCTCCGAGGCTTTGTTGAAGCGTCTCCGCTCCTTTGCGTCGGGGGCCAGGAGCTCGGCCCGTTCCTTCCTGCGGCCTTGGAGCTGGTCCCGGATATTGGAAACCTTATCCAAGTGCTTTTCTAGCCGCTCACGGTCCTTCTCCAGTTTCCGGATATCTGCTGCGGCGCGGAGCGCGCGGAGGTCCGCCTCCACTTCTTTGAGTGCAGGCTCCAGTTCCTCCTTCCAGCGTGCCGCATGGCGCTCGCTCATGGCCGCCTCTTGCTTGACCTCCGCGGTCGTTTCGTATAGGGACTCTTGGAGCTCCGGAATCTGCTTCTTCCACTCTCCAATCTTCTGCTGCTTGTCCTGGATCTGCGAGAACACCTGCTGGAGCCGCTGCGTCTTTTCTGTTGCCTCAGTCTGCGCACGCTCCTTGTTCTCCTTCTCGCGTTCTAGCGCCTCGGCCGCTTGGACAAGCTCTGAAGATTTGGCGAGCTCGTTCCGAGCCTTTTCAAGTTCAAATGTCTTTTCGGTCATCAGGCTCTGGAACTCTTCCTGGTCGCCGCGGTAGCCCTCAACGACCTTGGCTTTGTCCAAGAGCTTCGAGAGATTCTCCTTTAGTACGGGAATTTCCGCCTGGAGACGCCCCAAGTCGCTGTCCGAGGCGATGCGACCCGTTGGGGTCCAATGCTCACCGTAGGCTTCTCCCACGCGTTCTAGCATCGCTCCTTCGTGCGGGGACCTGGCGGCGACCTGAACGAGGCCCTGAAGACCCTGCTTGACGCCTTCGTTCCAGGTCTTCTCCGGAATGGCTCCATCTGATTGGAGATACCAAAGGGCTTGGGCGAGACCGCGGTGCTCGGACCGGGCGGCGGTCCGCGTGGTCGCCTCTCCGCGGAGGACCTCCCGTAGACGAGTGTCGGACTGATCACCCTCATGGTCCAATTCCCATTTGCCTTGGCGCTCCGAGTACAGTTCACTTTTGGGGTCCTGTAGGAACCGCTTGACGACCTTGTACCGGATGCCGTTCGCGCGGAATTGGACCACCACTTCAGGTCCGAGCGAGCTGGCAATGGGTTGGATTGCTCGGATATCCTCGGTCTTGGAGTTGTGGCGGTCGAAGAGAGCCCGCGTCAGTGCCTCGAAGAGGGTTGACTTGCCGGCCTCGTTCCTGCCGACGAGGAGGTTGATCCCATGCTGGAACCGGAAAGTGTGCGGTTCCCGATAACCCCGCCAGTTCTTGACGGTGATTTCTTCTAGAATCACCTCGCCACCTCCCTCGCCAACCGTCTCAGGAGCGCTCTTGCCTCCTTCACAACTCTCGGGTCAGCAGATGCGGCCTCCCGCCCGGGACCTTCCGGGATTGTCCCCTCAAGAATGGCAGCGAGACAAGAGTCCACGTCTGCGAGCACCCCGTCCGGCATGGAGACCGCGGTCTCTGGCGGCGCGTTGACCGTCTCCTCGGGCCAATCCAAGAGGAACACCTCCTCGATGAGTTCCTTCCGGAGGGACTCCAATTCGGCCACGACCCCGTCGGAGACGTCTGGTCCGAGGCCAGGCGCCACTCGAATCAGCTGGATGGCCAAGGCTCCCGTATCCCTGATCGCAATCCGAAGTTGCTCGACATCTGTCACGTCATGGATGGTGGGCCGGTGCTCGCTCCACACGAGCTTTCCGACGCGTTGTTTGGAGATGACCGGCTCGTCCCCCGCGTGGGCAATCTTAACGATGGCGACGTTTCCCGAATCATTTTCGCTGAAACTCGTCTGCTCCATGGTTCCAGAGTAGACTGCCTTGCCATGCTGCAGGAAGCCGTGCCAGTCCCCGAGGGCAAGATAGTCCAAGCCGGATTCGTTCACTCGCCTAGATGCAATGGGAAAGTTGCTACGCTCCGGCAGTAAATCCAAGGACCCATGCGCGATACCAATACGGATGCGGCTGTCACCCGGCGCCCGCGAAGGAATCCATTCCGTGGGATCCACCGCGCTCTGCTTCTGGTGGAGAGGCGATGGGTAGATGGCGACCTCGTCTGAGACAAGAACCTCTTGGGCTTTCCCCAGTAAGGTCACATGAGCCCCAACCCGCTGCCAACTCTGGCGATCCCAGACACCTCCAGGGGCAAGCGAGTCATGATTGCCAGGCAACACGAACACGGGGATGGAGCCGAAGCTGTCTAGCACAGCGACCGTCTTCCGAACTACGGACTCATCGACGGCGTGATCCTCGAAGAGGTCCCCCGCGAGGAGGACGAAGTCTACAGTCTCACGTTTTGCCAGCTCCACGATTCGCGCCGCGGTCTCGTAGCGCTTGGAACGGACCTCCTTCGCCTTCTCCCCAGCTTGGAGGGCTTTCATGCCCATCTGCCAGTCAGCAGAGTGGAGGAACTTCACTGGCATGGCATCGTCCCTGCGCGCGGCTTTCTTCTGCATCTTCCCGCGTGTTGATGTTCCAGACTGTCATCCAAGGCCCTTTTCATGAACCGACCTGCCTTCTCCTCCGCTCCTTCTTCTCAAACGACATTCATTCTAGAACTGGCTCGAATCCTTCACGGTGGAACCGGGCGGTACATCGCTAGCATCTACCGGTGTCTCAGTTGTTGTCGCGGATTCCGGTAAGCACCGGTCCTGCTCTTTGTCTGGTGCCTTTCTTCTCCGCGTCCTCTTCCGAACCTTCACCTGACCTATCGTCTCGCGGACCTCGGGTGACATCATCTCTCTCAGTCGCTCTGCCAAATCCTCCGTATCGATGAGAATTCCTGCGGTGTGTCGTATCTCTCTTCTGATCCGCCTCAGGACATCCTCTCGGAACAATGCCTTGGCAATCGAAGGCCAGCTCAAGGCAATTTGACATTCCCAGAAATCCTCTAGTCCGCCTTTTATGACGTTCTCTCTGTGAAGCAGAACCAGTTTGTCAGCAGCCGCATCTAGTTCGAGTTTGCTGAAATCCAGCGAGAATGCTTTCTCGTACTCAATCCCCTCTTCAAAAGTGAGATGGTACAGATTCCAGACTACACCGTTCGTCAGCAGAACCCATGGTATGTTGTTGGTTGAAGCATATGTGTAGGCTTGGTCGATGTGGCGATCCCGCAACTTGATTCCTGCTCGTTTCACTTCCACGATGAGCTTTGCGACATCGTCCACCTTGATCAAAATGTCCAGGTATTTCCCTTTGAGTTGTGCCTCGCGACTGATCTCTAAAAGGGGGTCATAACCCAGGACGTCTTCGATCACCTTGGTGACTCGCCGCACCGTATCTGCCTCATTCATGTTCTGTTCCTTCGCCTGGAGAAGATACGGAACCAACTTCTTCAGTGGGCGCTTTATGCGAATCTCATGTCTCCGACCAGCCGTATTGTTTCCTCCTCGACGTCCCACGACTCTGGGGGTTTATCGGCCTGCCCAGTATATTAAGCTTGGACACCTGCCACATGCACCCACCCTCAACTCGAGCACTGCCTAAGTCTCGGAGACTCTCTCCCATCGTTTTGGCAGTTGGAGGCTATGCAGTGAGGCGAGGGCTCCTCCATTTCGAAGAACCAACTGTCGTTTTCCAAATCCATTGATGGTGGGCACTTCACCAGAATCGGCGTGAAGTCATCGGGTTCAACAGAGATGCGCATACTCTCATCCTCTTCACGGTGGAGGAACAACAAGACGTTCTTCAACTCCTTCTTCTTGCCGTCGTCTCTTCGTGTGGCGACGCGTGATAGAACCAACTGAAGGTGGTTCGCCAGCTCGCTCTTGGCGGGCACGGTCCTCTTGCTGGGAATATCCTGCAGATGCTCCCCACTCATCCCGGCGGTGAATGACAACTTGCCTTGAGAGCTATTCCATTTCCTAAAGTACTCAGTGAAGATGGTGTGTCGATCGCGTTGGGGCTTGGAGAGCTTGACGCTTCTCCTCGGAACCCTCTTCTCCCCTTCCCACTTGCTCTCAATCAGGTAGACGTGAGTCTTAGTAGAGACGATGGCATCGAACTCACCGAAATTCGCCGCATTGCTGCCGCCGCGTCCAAAACTAGGCCTGTAGAACACGGTGCAGTCGGATTGCTTTGACTTGTCGTCCAATTTCCCTAGGATCTCCTCCAACCGGTTCTTCAGCGCCCAGAATGTCAGAGCGTCTTCACCGTATCCGATGATTCTAACCATGCATTCACCACCCTCGCTGCGGGACAGTGTTAGCAGCGCTTAAGGTTGGCGGCTCTCAAGAGTCTGCGTATAAGGGCCACCTGTAAAGCTTAATCTGGCGCAAGGCGATTCCACACGAGACGGGATCTGTCGGAGGCCATCGGTTTGGAGAAGAAGCTCAGCGTCGCAGAATTCCAGCGGCTTATCGATGACTATGTCACAGAGAGAAACTGGAAGAAGTATCACAAGCCAAAGGACATAGCGATCTCGGTAGCGATTGAATCCTCCGAACTCCTGGAGCTCTTCCAATGGAAACCCGACCCGCTGGAAACGGGAAAGCTGGACAAAGGGCTGAAAGCGCGCATCGGCGAAGA
>Ga0315284_10009890_pt1 | contig 13583 bp, 12 predicted proteins | sample YL17G09_16_MG_FD_203696 | JGI IMG/M metagenome (GOLD analysis project Ga0315284, IMG submission 203696) | Sediment microbial communities from Yellowstone Lake, YNP, Wyoming, USA - YL17G09_16 | ecosystem: Environmental > Aquatic > Freshwater > Lake > Sediment | place: USA: Wyoming | collected...
GGACTACTACCGCTATCACCTTCAGGCTAAAGAGAAGGGCGTCAAGTTCGCCCGTTCACGCGTCTCCCGCATCAGGGAAAACCCGAAGACAAAGAGCCTCTACCTGCTCGCCCGCGATGAAGCGGGGAAGTCTCTGAACGCCGAATATGACCTGGTGGTGCTCTCCCTGGCGCAGTGTCCATCTCCTTATCTGGCCGATTTGAGCCGGACTCTCAACCTCGCCACGAACAAGTGGGGGTTTGTCGATACTGCGGGCTTTTACCTGGCGCGCACCAGCCGTCCGGGCATTTTTGTCAGCGGTTCTGCCTCCGGTCCTTCCGACATCGCCGAAACCGTGATTAAATCGAGCGCCGCCGCCTGCGAAGCGGCAAGTGCCGTCGCGGGTGAGGAGAAACCGACCGCAGCAAAAGAACCCCCTCATGAGCACAAAGCCGCCACTGATGAAGAGGCGAAAATCGCCGTCTTTCTTTGCCGGTGCGGGCAGGAAGTCGCCTCCGTCGTGGATATGGACGCGACCAGGGCCTTCGTGCAAAAACTGCCCGGCGTGACCTATGTTGAAGACACCGGCTTCGTCTGCCTGCCAGAGTCGCTGGACAAGATTAAGGAAGCTGTTAAAAAAGCGGGCGCCAACCGCGTCATCATGGCCGCCTGCGCGCCTTATCACTACCAGCGCCTGTTCTCAGACGCCCTCGCCGAAGTCGGAATCGATGCCTCACAGTGGCAGCTTGTTAATTTCCGCGAACAGCTCGCCTGGGTGCACAAGGACAGCAAGAAGCTCGCCACTGAAAAGGCGCAGAAACTGGTGGAGATGGCCGCCGAACGGCTGAGGACACAGGAGCCGTTGAAAGCGCCCGTTGCGTCCATCGCGCGCAACTGCCTGGTTATTGGCGGCGGCATTTCCGGCATGACCGCGGCTCTTTCCCTCGCCAGCCAGGGTTTTGACGTCACGCTGGTGGAGAAGACGGCTGAGCTTGGCGGACACAGCCGCGGGCTTTTTTACGACCTGAACCCCGACGACCCGCAGGCGCTGGTCAAAGGTATGGCCGATAAAGTCAAAACCAATCCGCGCATCAAAGTTATGTTAAATAGTGAGCTAGCCAGCATTACCGGGCACGTCGGCAATTTCAAAGCGGAGATAAAGACGGCGGACGGCAAGACGGAGCAGGTCAAGCATGGCGCCGTCATTATCGCCACAGGGGCAGCCGACTATCTGCCTGCAGAATATCTCTATGGCAAAGACCCGCGCGTTGTCACCCAGCACGAACTGCAAAAGCAGCTGGCGGAAGGTAAGGTGGGTAAGCCATCCACGGTAGTCATGATTCAGTGTGTTGGCTCGCGGAACCAGGCGCATCCCTACTGCAACCGCATCTGCTGTTCCGAGGCGATTGCCAACGCCGGCAAGATTAAGGAAATCAGCCCGGAGACACAGGTCTTTGTCCTGAACCGGGACATCATGGCTTACGGCTTCCGGGAGCCTTACTACACGAAAGTCAGAGAGGCGGGTGTGCTTTTCCACCGCTTTGAGCTTGAAGCCGAGCCGAAGGTCAGCGCCGGCGAGAAGTCATTGACCGTAGAATGGCCTGACCCCGTTCTGCCCGGCAAGCTGGCAATTGACGCCGACCTGCTGGTGTTGTCCACGGGATATGTCGCCGGCGAAAGCAATAGTGCCATCGCCAGGATGCTTGGGTTGGAGTTGACCGCGGACGGTTTCTTCAAGGAGGTTGACCCCAAGTTCCGACCGGTGGATGTCATCCTGGATGGAGTTTTCGTCACAGGACTGGCGAATGCGCCGCGGAACCTGGCGGAGAAAATCATTGAGGCGCAGGCCGCCGCCCAGCGCGCCGCCAATATCCTTTCACGCCAGCAATTGACTTCCGGCGCCGTTATCTCCGAAGTGGACAGGCGGCGGTGCAGTTGCTGCGGGCTGTGCGTGGAAGCCTGCCCGTTCGGCGCCCGTAGTCTGGACGAGGAAGAGCATTACGCCGTGGTGGAAGAGACACTCTGCCAGGGCTGTGGCATGTGCGTGGCAGTCTGCCCGAATGACGCCGCCAAACTGCGCGGGCAGAAAGACAAGCAGGTCATGTCAATGCTGCTGGCTGGAATCTAATCACCGTCTGAAACAAAGGAGTGAACCGGTATGGCAGAAACAAAAGAGCAGTTCGAACCCAAGATTATAGGCTTCCTGTGCAACTGGTGCACGGCAGCCGCCGCCGACCTTGCCGGGACAACGCGGGCGCAGTACCCGCCTAATGTCCACCCTATCCGCGTCATGTGCAGTGGCACGGTCGACCCGATGTACATTTTAAAGGCACTGCTTTCCGGCGCGGACGCGGTCCTGGTAGGCGGCTGTCACCCCGGGGACTGCCACTATGTTTCCGGCAACTACAAGGCGCGCCGCAAGATCGCCATGCTGAAGCAGATATTCAAATCGCTGGGGCTGGATGAGAACCGCATCTGGCTGAGATGGATTTCCGCCAGTGAAGGTCCGGAATTCGCCAGGTTCATGCGCGAGGTTACGGAAGAGACCCGTAAACAGGGACCCAGCCCGCTGGCGAGCGATTGGACGGTATAGGAGACGAGGATGACAAAGAGCGCAATGATAGACGTCAAAGAGGGCAAAGTCCGCCAGGCTATCAATGGCTTCCTGAAAGACCTGTTCGCTAAAAACGTGGTCGAAGCAATGCTGGTGCCGCTGGCGCATCCGGCGGGAACAAACGTGGTGCAGGCGCTCATCAGCGATCCGTCCAGCTTGGACCGGGCCGATGTCTTTGCACCCGTAATGCCGGTGAACTCCGCCAAGATTCTCCAGGCAATGACCCGCCTTACGCCCTCCGACCGCAAGATCGCGGTGGTCATCCGGCCGTGCGAAATGCGTGCCGTGGTGGAACTGATTAAGCTGAAGCAGATTCAGCCCGCGAATCTCCTGTTCATCAGCATCGATTGCCCCGGCGCTTACTCCGTGAAAAACTACCCTAAATTCGTGGCGGAAAAAAAGACCTCCGATGATTTCGTCAAAGCCGGTTTCAAATGGTCGGAGGACGCCATGCTGAGGGCCGGTTGCCAGATATGCGAATACCCCTACCCCCTCACCGTGGACATTACCATCGGCATGATTGGATTGGAGCTGGGCAAACTGCTTGTCCAGGCGGAAACGGCGCAGGGAGAAGCCGCACTGAAGACACTGGGTTTTGCTATCGAGACGGATTCCGAAGCCGCGCAGAAACGGCAGGCCGCCATCGCCAAACTCGCCACCGAAGTGAAAGAAAGGCGCAAGAAGTTCTTCGCCAAAGTCAGGGAGGAAATCGGAGGCATTGACAAGTTGACCCAGGTGTTCGCCGCGTGTATTAAGTGCCAGAACTGCCGTGCGGCATGCCCCGTCTGCTATTGCCGCGAGTGCGTCTTCATTTCCCCCACCTTCGAGCTTGAGGCGGACAAGTACCTGCGCCAGGCGGAGAAAAAGGGCAGTATCCGCATGCCCGCCGATACCCTGCTGTTTCACCTGACCAGGATGAACCACATGGGCAACTCCTGCGTGGGCTGTGGCGCCTGCGAAGAAGCCTGTCCCAATGATATTCCCCTGCTTAAGATATTCCAACTCATCGGCTCCGACGTGCAGGAAGCCTTCGGCTACGTGCCGGGACGCAACGTGGAAGAGCCGCTCCCTGCCTCTGCCTTCCGGGAGAAAGAGTTCGAGAGAGTAGGTGAGAAATGACGGTACAACTGATTACCGAAAAGGGCAAAGAGACCGCCGACCTTGCCTTCGCCAGGGAGGTCGAGGAACGGAGTCACGCCCACTTGGCCAGGTGCTACCAGTGCAACGCATGCAGTTCCGGCTGCCCCAGCGCCTACCAGATGGACTACACGCCGCACCGGCTCCTGCGCATGGTGCAACTCGGGTTGAAAGACCGGGTGCTGAACAGCAATACTTTCTGGATCTGCCTGAGTTGTGAGACCTGCGCCACCCGCTGTCCCAATGACATCGAAATCGTGCTCGTCATGGACGCATTGAGAGAGATGGCGCTCAAGGAGGGCCGCAAAGGCACCACCAAACTGCCGCTCTTTCACGGCACCTTCCTCGGCATGGTGAAGATGTTCGGCAAGGTGTACGAGCTTGGCTTGATACTGGTCTACACCATCGCCAGTGGCAACCTTCTGAAGATTAAGGGCTTGATGAACGACGCTGTGCTCGGCGTCAGGATGTTCATGCGAGGCAAACTTGCCATATTGCCACCCAGGGTTAAGGGCAAAGCGGAAATCAAGCGCATGTTCGAGGCGGCCAAATAAGTTAGCAGGTTACGGACTATGGGAAAGATAAAGTACGGCTACTATCCCGGGTGCTCGCTGGAATCGACCGCAAAAGAGTATGACCTGTCCGTGCACACCACCGCGAAGCTCCTTGATGTGGAACTGGCGGAACTGCACGACTGGAACTGCTGCGGCGCTTCTTCCGGGCACTGCACCAATTATGAGCTTTCGCTGGCATTGCCAGCCCGCAACCTAGCGATCGCGGAAAAAGCGGGCTTGAACGTTGCCGTGGCTTGCGCCGCCTGCTTCCTGCGATTCAAGCAGACCAACCATGACCTGCGCAAAAACGATGCCCTGCGTCAGAAGGTCGAGAAAATCATGGGGGTGCAATACAGCGGCAAGGTCGAGGTCAAACACTTGCTGGAAATCTTCGGCAGGGAAGTCGGACTGGACGAAATCGGCAAACGGGTCAAGAAACCCCTCAAAGGTTTGAAGCTGGCCGCATACTATGGCTGTTACCTGGTGCGTCCTCCTGAAGTAACCCAACTCGACGACGCTGAGAACCCGATGTTGATGGACAACCTACTCCGGGCTTGCGGCGCGGAAACCGTGGACTATACGCACAAGGTGGAATGCTGTGGCGGCAGTCTCCTGCTGGCGCGCGTGGACATCGTCATGAAGCTGGTGGACGATATTTGCCAGGCGGCGCTGGACGCCGGGGCGATGGGCATCGTTACCGCCTGCCCGCTCTGCATGGCAAACCTGGACACACGCCAGCCGAAAACGCATGTCCCTATCCTTCATTTCACAGAGCTTACGGGACTGGCGCTGGGCGCCGACAAGAAAGACTACGGGGTGTGGCTGAAGAAGCACATTAACAGCCCCATCCCCGTACTGAAAGAAAAGGGACTGATATAGGGCAAACTCCAAATCCGAATATCGAAACACGAAGTAAATTCAAATGCCAAATGTGATAAAGGGGAAAGAGGTAAACCATCACATTATTGTCATTCCCGCGAAGGCGGGGAAAAGCATAATAAGGGAAAGGAAAAAACCAATAAAAGTTTGCACCAATGTCATTCCGAGCATGGCGAGGAATCTCTGAGGCGAGCAGGATAGGGAACGAGGGAAAAAACGGTTGTCATTACATCAGGGAGCGGTTACAGGTCTCGGGAATAACAGAAGAGGGAAGTCACAATGCAAGCAATAGCACCATTTCAGGACGCAATAGACATCATTAAAGAAGAAGGCGGCGACTGCTGTAAGCTCTGCTACCAGTGCGGCACCTGCACGGCAACATGTCCGTGGAACCTGGTCAGGAGCTTTATGGTCCGCAAAGCCATGCACCAGGCACAGCTCGGCGTGGTCGATTTCGAAAGCGAGGACATGTGGCTCTGCGTCACCTGCAAATGGTGTGTCGATAGGTGCCCGCGCGGCGTCGGCATCATCGACGTTTGGCGGTCATTCCGCCGGGCAATTGTCGAAATGGGCATCGGGGGCGTGCCGGATTCCGTGCGCCTGACAGCCAAGAACATCTCCAGCGTGGGCAATCCCCAGGGCGAGGACCGGGAAAAGCGCACCGACTGGGCACGTGAAGCCGGCGTCAAGCCGTTTACGAAGGGAATGGACGTTCTGCTATTCTCCTGCTGTTATAACGCCTACGACCCCAAGCTGATACGGGTGGCGAAAGCCACGGCGAAAGTCCTGCAAAAGGCGGGCATCAGCTTCGGCATCCTGGGCAATGAGCAGAACTGCTGCGGCGAAAGCATACGGAAGGCTGGCAACGAAGAACTCTTCAAAACCCTCGTCCAGACCAATGCCGACTCGTTGAACAAGGCGGGCGTTACGAAGATTGTGGTCTCATCGCCCCACTGCTACCATACGTTCAAAAACGAGTACCCGGAGCTTGGCGCCAAGTTCGAGGTAATGCACTCCGCGCAGTTTATCGCCGAGCTTATTAAGGACGGCAAAATCAAGCCGACCAAAGAAATCAAGAAACGGGTGACATTGCACGATTCCTGCTACCTGGGCCGGCACAATAACGTCTATGACGAGCCGAGGAAAGTCCTGACGAGCATCCCCGGCATTGAGCTGGTGGAGATGTACAATAACCGCGAGAATGGGCTGTGCTGTGGTGGCGGCGGGGGCAGAATCTGGGCGGAAACCAAGAAGGGCGAGCGCTTCTCGGATATCCGCATCCAGCAGGCGCTCGATGTGAATGCCAATGTCCTAGCGGCAGCATGTCCTTACTGCATGGCAAACTTCGAGGACAGTGTGCTGAGCATGGATAAAGGCAACGCCATCGAAGTTAAGGAAATCACGGAGCTAGTAGCGGAATCGATTTAGCCAATTACCGTGCAACCGAACGCAGACGGCTGGCTGAAATACGCCAGCCGTTTTTGTTTTCCACCGTGTCATTCTGAGCGATAGCGAATGAATCTCGGGGAGGGATGGTATCGCTATCATCAAGCCCACCACCCTGATACCCTTCATTTCATTCAGGGTGACAAAACGTGGACTTGCCTGTATTATTTTGTGTCCCCCGTCTGTGTTATCATTTAACTGCAAAGATGGCTATTAAAGTGGTTGCCACCAATAGAAAAGCCTACCACGAATACCACATCCTCCAGAGCGTGGAGGCGGGTATTGCACTCACCGGTTCGGAAATTAAGTCCATCCGCGGGGGCAAAATCAGCATGGGTGACGCCTATGTCAAGCCGGAGCAGGGAGAACTCTGGCTTCTGAATATGCACATCGCCCGCTATGATTCGGCGAGCTACATGGGGCACGACCCGGTGCGCCCGCGCAAGCTCCTTTTGCACCGCAAGGAAATCCGGGAACTGACCTCGCAGACAGCACAAAAAGGCTTTACGCTCATTCCCCTGCGGGTGTATATTAAAGATAGCTACGCTAAGCTCGAAATCGCCCTCGCCCGCGGCAAGAAGCTTTATGACAAGCGGGAAGCCATCACCACAAAGGAGACCCGCCGCAACCTGGAACGGGTCGTCAAGACAAAAAGCATCCAGGGGAGGTAAATAGCCTCCCGTCATATTCATGGGGACGCGAGGTTCGACAGGGGAGGTTGGCTACAGAGTTGCAGGCTGAGGTGCCATCCACCTCGTAAAACAGGTGGCAAAACACAAATGCTGAAGAACCAGTATTAGTTGCCGCTTAATTAACTAAGCGACACGTCCACCCCACCCCTCCCCCGACGGGATGGGAGTTGGGCGAAGAAAAGTTGGGGTGCCGCCGTCCTGACGCCGGTATGGGCGGTGTAAGCAAAACCCGGCTAACCTGGCAGAACTCGGCCGGCAGAGGCCCACCAGGCGAGACAAAGAGCCGGCTAAGCTTGTAGTAGACTCTGAGCGGTCTCTTCTGGACGGGGAGTTCAACTCTCCCCCGTCTCCACCATAACAGTACCTGTTTTTACTCCATCAACCGGCTTGGTAGTGAAGACGGTTATCTTGTTGTCGGCCTGATTCTTGAGTGATTCAAATAGCGGGTAGAACGGTGCCTTTGGCTGAATCCCGACAATCGAGCGTGAAGCCATCATGTCTACATAGACTGCTTCAAGCATACCAGAGAGGAGTCTGTGTTTCTCCCCTAATGTCGCAATTTCCCAGACCGGTCCAAGATTTTCCAGCAATTCTCCCGCTGTGATTGCGGCGTCAGCTTCTGGAATTACCAAAGAATTTAGAGCATCCTGCGATAGCACTCGCTGGACGTTATATTCCCCTTCTTCAATCAGCCCATCAATGAATGTTTTCCCGAGCCGTCGTAACTTGTTCTCAATAATTTCCCTCTGCCTTAATATTCCTTCTCGTTCAGAAAGGGAGGAGATTTTATCTATAATGCGCTCCCTCCATGAAGGTAGGAGCACTAGGGATTTAACTAGATTATCAATTTGACCATCTAATAGACGCCCACTTATCGTCTTACCATTGGCCGGACAGTTGAAATGTCCACGAGAGTTCTTTGGTTCTCGGTAAAACGGAATTCCTTTTACCGAAGTTTCCGACCACAATGGGTATCCGCAATAGATACACCGGGCTAAACCTTTAAGCAAGTACAACCTATAACTTGGTGAGAAAGTTTTACTTCGACTTTTTGCGACTTTAAGCCTTTCCTGAACCTTATTAAACAGTGCTTCGTCAACAATCCCCTGGTGTGCCCCAGAGTATGATTGACCTTTATAATACACTCTACCGGTAAAGAATGGATTGTGTAGAATCCACCTTACTGAATACAAAGAAAATGGTTGGGGACCTGTGATCACGTTTCCCCTACCATCCCGTAATTCCTTCTTATTGCGTGTCTTAAATCCCTTCGAGTTTAACCAAGCTGCCAAACTTGCTAACGTATGCCCCCCGTTAGCGTACATCTGGAAAACTTGTTTGACGGCGTCGGCTTCCTCTGTGACGGTTTTTGCCGGATCAGTCGCCTTGTCCCCTCGTAAATAGCCGAATGGAACGTCTCCATTTGTTAGACCAGCACCAACGGTCCTTTCTTTCATGCCCTTTCTGGTATGCTTCGCAAGATTATCTGAAAAGTACTGCGCAAAAGCTCCCAACATGGCAATGAACAATCTACCCTCTGGTGTGGTGTAATCAATATTCTCAGTTATTGAAACAAAAGAAACACGTTTTTCAGCCAATTGCTTAAAACTTTCAAGTGTTACGCCGAGGTTACGGCTCCATCGGTCGAGTGAGTGCACAATAACAACATCAATACTGCCGTTTCTGCAGTCTTCTAGTAACTTCCGAAATTGGGGGCGCTTGGCAATCGAGTCCGAATGAGCTGATTTTCCTTCCTCTAGGTAAATCTTAACAATTTCCCAACCCCTTTGCCGACAATAATCTTCTGCCTCCCTGGTCTGAGCAGAAATGGACCAATTCTCTAATTGTTCTTCACGACTGACGCGAACATAATTACCAACTCTCATTGCTTGCCCTCCGTTCCGGTTGCATTGCCGGTAGTATCACTCTTTTTACCAGTTCCTGTCAAACGCATTGCTATACTTGCCACTAATGAATAAAAAGAGTCTAATGTAGCACAATCAACTGAAAGAACTTGGTTGTCCCCGGTTGAAGCCTTTTTTCGTTTTACATTCGACTCTTTCATATTATCCCGATGCTTGTTTTCCTAAATCTTTTGCCTGAATTTCTACACTTGATAAAACAGCCTGTGTAATTTTCGGATGTTTCAGCCCGTCGTCTAACCCACAATTTCCCGTTTACATTTTCCTTGTAGCCTTACTCCAATTAAATAATCGTTCCTTTGTTTGCCAGTTCCTTTTTAGGCTGGACTATTAGCTTCGACATTGTTCGTACCTCTATTTACTATCAATTGCCGCCCTCAAATCAGCCTCCGTAGGCTGGTAGTATTGCAGTGTTATGCCCAAACTGCTATGGCCATGGGCTTTGATAGTGTATAGAGGTGAGTCCCTTTTCTGGCAAGGTCGTAGACTCTGCCGTGCCGGAACCTGTGCGGGTGTAGTTGAACTACCACGTACTATTTTGACCTTCACTCGTGGAGTAGCTGGGATGTTTTCCTTACGAACGGGCTTTATTTCGTTTACGCCTAGCCTTCGGTTTGACCAGCAACTCTTCGTCAGCGACAACCATAACTTTATCTCCAGCCTTCAGGCGATAAAATCTCACCCAGCCTTTTGGTATCGTCATGACGAGCGAACCGGACATATTTATCAAACTGCGTTCCGTGATTGTTGGCATCATTGTGCTCTGGTTTCCCTTTCTCTATAATTAAGTATAGACAGTGAGGTGTGCACAAAATGGAGATTCAGAGTTCCCAAATTCATTGGAATTGAACACGATATTTGCATAAGTGAAACTGTCAAGAGGCCTTATGGGGAGAAGAGGGAAAAAGGTCAGTGACGAAGAAAGGTCAGAGGTTCTACGACTAGCCAAGCGATATGGCGTCAATTACTTGGCAAAGCACTTTGTGCTGAGTAAGAGTGAAATCTACAAGATTCTTAGGCAAGAGAGAAAGAAACCACTCCATTTTACTGAGCTTTCTATAACAGCTTTAACGCTTGCCTCGAACTTTGAGAGTTACCTAAATGCACCTGACACTGATGTCGTTATAGGCAAAATAGGGGATGTGGTGGGTGGTGGATGGCTAAATGTGATAGGTGGCAAACCTGACGCCCAATCTGTCGAGATGTATAAGGTGGATAAGCGTATTGCCTCGAACCTTCTTCTCCACATTAAACCGCAATTCCCCGAGCTGACTGAGATAAAGGACTGGATTGAACTTACCGATGACAAAATCACCAAGACCTTCGTAGAACGCCTGAGACTCAAAGCAAATCGCGGAGAATTTATGGGCAAGTGCCCCGATTGCCCACACTAACCGGAACCCACATTGTATGATTAGGAAACAAAAAAAGGAGCACCAATATCCGGTTCCGCAAACCGGACAAGAGCCATCCGCAGTTCTTGTCTGACACTACTGAGGAGATTTCTCGCGCATAGATGATATGCACGGTCTGCGAGATAAGTTTGACCAGGTATTCCGAACGGCAATTGCCAGAGCCAGGGGCACGAATCACCGAGAAAAAATCTCTAAAGACGGTACTTCACCAAGTTGACCCTGACTTGCACACAACCGCAGCAGTCCAAACACCGGCTGAACTTTCCGATGATGTGACGTCAAACGCAAAGACACGAACACATTGGCCCGTGTACTGTCACTGCGATTTTCCTCATAGTACTTTAGTCCTACAGGCAGGCGGGCCATGGAGTTGTACGCGGGCCCATTTCTGGGGGAATGCTACAGCGAGTGGGCGGAAATGAGGCGGCGTGAGCTGGAAAACGGGCACCTGAGGATTCTGTTCCTGCTGGCAGACCATCATGCCGCAAGGGGCGATACGAGTCGGGCGGCAGCTTTGCTGGAAAAGTATATCGCCATCGACCCTTACGAGGATGAAGCATATTGCCGGATGATGCGCTGGCACCTGGCGAAGGGAAACAAGCCGCTGGCGCTGCGCGTTTACCAGCAGTACATGGATTTGCTGGCGGGCAATAAAGTTAATCAATCATCTGAAATCAGAGAACTCTACGGCAAATTGGTGGCCGTCGGATAACCTTCACACCGGACGCAAAATGAACTCTTACCCGGGACTGCCACCGGAGCAAGCCCGCCGGTTACCACGCCTGTCCCGCCTGTTTTTCGAGCGTGTTTTTCTGGTAAGGGTCTGGTAAGAGCCGCTCCCTTATTATTCAAGCAACAGGCTATTCTTAAAGATTACAGAAGCCTAATGCTTAAAGAAAGGAGGCGCTAATATGCAGGCTTATTGTATGAAATGTCGTGTTAAGAAGGAAATGAAAGGTGCCAAAAACGTCACCATGAAGAACGGCAGGCCCGCAACCCAGGGCGTATGCCCGACCTGTGGCACGAAAATGTTCAGAATCGGCAAGGGCTAGCTCTACTCCGACATAGCCCAACAGAACTCAGAAGGGCTGGATGTTCCCGGTATTGGGATGTCCAGCCCTTTTTATTTTGCGAATCACACTTTCCAAGCTTTTGTGACCTTCGATCGCAACCTAACAGTATTGACATTGCTGGGAGAGTGTTCTATTGTTCACTGTTAAGAAGGAGGTGAGCCTGATGCAAGCTTACTGCGTCAAATGCAAAACCAAGAGGGAGATGAAAAACGCCAAGGCCATAACCATGAAGAATGGCAAGCCCGCGACTCAAGGCGTGTGCCCGGTATGCGGAACCAAGATGTTCCGAATCGGTAAGGCATAGAACTCTCGAAGAAGGTACCAACACTGGTAGAAGGCTGCGTGTCCACGTTTGGACGCCCAGCCTTATTTGTTGCCCGTTGCACAAGATGGACTTTTGTTCAACGCTTGCCTACTTAGCCACACCTTTTCTGGATCTCATTTGTCAGCGATCGGGTTGACGCGTCCTGTTGATTGCCCTATGCTAATCGTACAACCGAAGGCAACGGTATTTCCCGTTAAAGGAATGGTCGTGACTGTTAGTAGCGCACACGCCTATTGCGATGAAGCCGGCAACACTGGAGCCAACCTACTGGATTCCGACCAACCGTTCTTTGTCACGGGAGGTTGGCTTGTCTTGGACCCGTACATTAAACCAGCCCAAGAACACATACGAGAATACATGGGTCTACTCGCTCAGGATGACATAGAGTTGCACGGAGCCCGTTTACTAAAAAGCGACCTTGGAACCTTTGGGATTTTAAACCTAGTCAAGGATCTTCTTAAAGCGTGTGGTCCTATCTGCCAGATTGTCGAAAAACGCGTTCTCCTAGTTGGTAAGGTGTTCGAATTATTTTTAAAACCTGAGTTTAACCCTCTTGTTCCACCTTCCTTTGAAGACTACTTCCCGGGAAAGCGTGAATTGTGGGAAAAAGTGTACAGCCTTCCAGACGCCATGCTGGCAGAATTTATGCTAGCTTACGATGCGTTAGATCGATCTCTCCTGCTTGAGTCGCTTAAAAACATAACCAACGGACTATCGCTACACCAAGAGAATAACCTCGCTGACCTAATGTTGGGATCAAGATCTTACGTCGATGAAATCATTAAGTACAACAAAATCGGCAGAGTTTTCCATGATTCGATAAGACTGAATACCCCCAATGCCGCTTCATTCCACATGTTCTTTCAGTTCTTGGAACAAACAGGCCGAGCGGCTGAAATTCCGACGATAACATTGGTGCATGATATGATTCCTCAGTTCGAAGGTGTGTTCCCATCGCTATTCGAGCGTTTCAGAGATGCCCAACACGGAGGCGTTTACAAAGAGGGTCTAAATAGTTACGTTTTCCGTGGTTTCAGGTCGCTGAAGCACTTTACTTTTGCTGACTCAAAGGAAGAACCTTTGTTGCAGGCTGCAGATGTTGTAGTCAGCTCGATGTATCGCTATGCTCTAAACGTGTACAACGACAAGCCTAGTTCTTCTCACCTAACGGAGATTGCCCGTATATTCTTGGATGTAAATAATGGAATGCCCGTCATCATGCGTACCAGCGTATCTAGTAGGTTTGCGGACAAGCTTTACGATTCGGTGAAGAGGCTGTGACCGTTCAACATTTCGCTATTTTGTGTCCTTCAGCTTTTGGTCAGATCGCGCTTTAGTAAGGATTGTCTCAATAAAAGGAGCCTTTGCCTCCGTGTATGCTTCGTATTTCTCACGATCACTCCCGTACTCGATCGCCATAGATTTTTTCAATTGGGAATACTGTGCAGCCGTTTCTTTGTGGGTGCGCAAGTAGTCCCTAAATAAGAGCTTTTCCTTCCAGAAATCACTCTTAAACTCGGTTACATGCAAATGGTGTAGAGCTCCAC
>Ga0315284_10009891_pt1 | contig 13583 bp, 12 predicted proteins | sample YL17G09_16_MG_FD_203696 | JGI IMG/M metagenome (GOLD analysis project Ga0315284, IMG submission 203696) | Sediment microbial communities from Yellowstone Lake, YNP, Wyoming, USA - YL17G09_16 | ecosystem: Environmental > Aquatic > Freshwater > Lake > Sediment | place: USA: Wyoming | collected...
ACATCTAATGATTGATTACTCGCAATTCCCAAAAGAACAATGGGATATATATAAAGAACTTTTTAATATTAAAAAAATATTATTTAATAATAATCATAACATAACTGTTAAAGGTTATGATGTTGAACTTTATGCTCAGGATTCATCTGAAGAACACACAAGTAGTGGAATATATTCTGTATTATTTGATGAGTGGATTGAAAAACCTAAAAAAGAAGAAGTTACAATAGATAAGAAAAGTATTAAAAATAAATCAATAGAGTGGATGGGGGCGATAGATAAAGTGATTGAAAATGCCTCTGAAGAGGATTTAGATAACGCTAAAAAACTAATAAGTAAGTACAAAGACAAACTAAAAAAATATAGAAAATCAGGATTAGAAAAAAAAGGTGAATACTCAAACGAAAATTTAGTATTTAAATTTTTGAGAAGAAATGGGTACATTGAAAAACTGTATGATTTTGAAAATGAGATAATGGATAAAAATCTTTCTTTATCTGAATTTAACAACACAATTGAGTAATTTGATATATTTATAAAGAAAAAAATAAACCAATTTAATTAAGATTGGGAATTATTTAATTAAATAAAAACATTAAACATAATAAAATGTCCGATATAAGACCACTTGGAAGTGAAAAATTACAAGGAATGAATAAAATTCAAAGGATTCTTGAGATTGCAAGATTTAAAGAGGTTACTCCTAACCATATTAAAGAAGATAATAATTCAGAATATAAACTTACTTTAGCAGATGGTAATGAATATCAAATAGTTAAAGAAAAAGTAGGGTATGTAATTAAAAAAACGGTATCAGAATCTGTCGCAGATTATGTTGAGCCAATGAAAAATAGAAAACACTACCCATCATACTCTCAAGCATTGAAAAGGTTAAATCTTATGGCTAAAGAAATGAACACTTTATTTGAGAATAAAGAGGGTGTTTCTTTGTTTTCAGAACAAAAAAAATTCGTTTTGAAAACCCCAAACGCTGAAAAAAAAAATCCTGAACCGACATCTGATGTAGAAAATGTACCCCCACCTCCATCTTCACCTGAACAACCGTCAACCCCTTCACCTGAAGGTGGTAGCATAACAGGTCCTATGGATAGTAGTATGACAGGTGATACAGGGGAAGAACCACCAACGGATGAAATGGGTACTGAATCTCCAGAATCAATGGGTGGAGAAGATATGGGAGGTGAAGAACATGACGAAGAAATCAATTTTAAAACAATTCAAAAACTTACCGGTAAATTAGGTCAAAAATTAAGAACGTTTAGTTCTAAAGAAGACGAAAAAATGTCTTCTAAAGATATTAAATACGTTATTAATTCAATATTATCTGCATTAGATTTAGATTCATTAGACGATGAAGATAAAGAAGAAATAATGTCTAAATTTGATGAAGATATGAGTAGTGATGAAGATATGAGTAGTGATGAAGATATGAGTAGTGATGAAGATATGAGTAGTGATAAAGATATGAGTAGTGATGAAGATATGAGTAGTGATGAAGAAATACCTGAAGGTGAAATGTCAGAAGAAGGTAGTCCTTGGGTTGATATGGCAAAAACAGGTGTATTAAATGTTATGTCGGATATGATGACTCCAGGTAGAATTAAACAACAAAAAGAAGGTGAAATGTCTGAAGACGAAGATGAAGGTCATATAAAAAGAATTGCTGACGAAATGTTTGTTGAAAACAAAGTAGAAAATATATTAAGCAAGTATTTTAAAATAACTGAAAATGAAAAAAGCTTTAATAAAGTTGTAAGTGAAGATAGAAAAAAAGTTAGAGTTGAAAAAAATATAGTTGTAGTAAAATCAATTCACAGACTATCAGAATCAAAAAATCAAGAACTTGGAGCTTTAAAATTTATAAAAGAAAATCAAGATTTTAAATTTATCGGTAAAACAAATAAGAAAAATCTTGTTTTTGAAACAAAAAATAAACAAATAAAAATATCAATAGAAGGTAATATTATATGAGTTATTTAATTTATGTTAACGGACTTGGTCCAAACTATAAAGGAGATAATATGTATGAATTCATTTTTGCAGATGATATTAAAAATATTTGGGATGATACTTGGGGGGCAAAACCTGCAAATGGTTATCCAAAACCACCAAGTTTAGAATTTATAAAAAAAGTTGGTGTATTGAAAGACACGTCTATAGAATTAGATTTGATTCAAAATTCTGATTTTTTTAGTTTTACTGATAGTATGGATGATGTAATATCATTATCTTGGGAAAAAGAAAATGAAGATATTGATTTTACCGTAATAAAAAGATTGGTTTTTAGATTCGGAGAGACAGAAAAATCAATCAAAGATAAATTATATGAACGAGATATTGTTCTTGAATTTGAAAAAAAAGTAGTATATGAAAACTAACAAATATTCTGATTTAATCAACTTTGGTTTTAAACCAAAAACATTAATGACTTTGAGTGAGTCAGACATTAATAAATTACACAAAAATTTAGTTGAGTCTAAAAAGAAAGTTTGCACAAAATGTGGTATGACAAATTGTAAGTGTAATCACAAAAAAATGGAGACGAATGAGAAAGAAGAAAAAATGATTAAGCAAACTACATATGACCCAAAAAATGCTGTGGATAGAAATGAGTTAGCATCAAAAGGTTATAAAGTTGACCCCGTAACATCAAAAGTACAATTGAACCAAGGGAAAGAAGAAGACGGTAAAGGTGATGATATGACAGAAAAAAAATCTAATCCTTGGGCTATATGTCACGCACAAGTAGGTCCAAAAAAGACACGTAAGTTTGAAAGATGTGTTAGACAAGTAAAACAGTCTATGAAAGAAAATAAAATGTCTTTTGATAGAATTTTAGAAAATAAAATCTTATCTTTGGTAGAGAAACATTTAAAACCAAAAATGAGAAAAGGAGATTTAATAAATTTAGTAGGAAAAAAGAAATTAAATTTACCAATCGGTAAATTAGGTTCAATAGGTATAAAAGAAGAAGAGGAAACAAAAACAAAACCAAAAGTTACTCCTGGTACTAAAACACCTCCAAAAAAGGAACCCTTAGACCCGTTTAAACCGAGCCCAAATCAACAACCCGCTCCAAGAGCGAGAGTTAAAACAAAGTTACCTAGTTGGTTAAAATTTAATAATTTAGGAATCAAATTTAAAAAATAATGAAAAGTAAAAGAATTAAAGAACAAATAGATTACGGTGATTATCCTGAGAGGATGCATCCGAGTATACAACAAAAATTAGAAAGAGGAGAAAGTCCTTATTCTGAACATCCGTCAATGCCTGAAGGGGAAAAATCTTTTGACCAAATAGTCGCATCTAAAAGATTTAGAGACGTTGTTGATAAATTTGAAAGATATGCTGGAACAAGACAACCTTTAAGAGGTGGTAACGCATTTCAGAGATTGATGATGAGTGCGATGGGTATGATGCAACAACTCGGCACCATTGAAAATCAAAACAAAGAATATCTTCAAACTTTAGCAGTTGATTTAGTTAAAAAAGAAATGGGTATTCCTGAAGGAAAAATTAATTTTGAAGCAGAATTAGTTCCTTTGGGAAGTATTAGTGCTTCGCCAAAAATGAGAGGTGAACCTGAAGAGTTTTCTAAAGAAGAGGTTGAAGACGCATTTGGTCAAGCATCAGAAGAAGGTGAAGAACATTCTGAAGAGATGGAGGCTTTCACAGACGCATTTGAAAAGTTTGATATGGAAAGAGCTAAAAGAAGATTCATTAGTTCTCTTATTCAAGGAGCATCAAAGAAGGGTCATTATATGTTTGAATTAGTTAGAAGTGAACTTGAAAGAATTAGTCCTGACTTAACTAATCTATATGGTCTTTCTATGGCAACTCTTGATTATCTTTATTGGATGTATCCTGAAGATATGGTAATGGGTGCTGCATCATCAGGTGCAGGACAAGCTGGACAAGAAGAAGTGGATTTACAAACAGACCCCCCAACGGTTAGAGCTAAAGGTTCAAGTTTTCCAATATTAGTTCACGAATTACTTAAAGGTGTTTACGATATTATGGCTGCTCACGGTCTTCCTGATGACCCAAAAAAGTCACAAATGGTTGTTGCTGCTGAAGATACATTACCTGCGGAAGTTTGGGACTTAAGATTAGGTCCTGTTTTTTGGGAGTTATTTTTGGAGGCACACCCTGAAGAAGTTTTTGAAGAAGAACAAAAACATATAAAAAATTATTTGTTTACAAGATTTACAATGATTAGTGTTGAAGAGTTTTTTGAAATTTCAAAAAGTGTGATGTCAGGAAATGAGAAAGGTAAAAAATTTATAAAAAATTTGGTAAATGAAATAGTAAAAGAATTAAAAGAACAAGACTATCAACAATCTATGGGTGGTGAAGATGAGGATGATGAAGATAACGATGATGGATTTGACGATTTCTTAGGTGGTTTGGGAATTAGTAGACCTAAATAGATAAATAAAATAATAAAAACCCCTCCATTAAACAAATGTGAGGGGTTTAATATTTATAGTATATGAGTTTATCAAGAGAACAATTAATTTTAGAATACACAAAGTGTGTAAAGAATACCCCCTATGCTCTTAGAACATACCTACAAACGTATGATAACACGGCATCTCAGTATGTTCCTCTCGAACTATTTCCTGACCAAATTTCGTTGTTAGATGACTATGAAAACTATAATGAAAATATAGCTTTAAAGTATAGACAGGCTGGAGTAACAACAGTTACCGCTGCTTGGGCATCAAAGAGGTTGGCATTTGCATCAAAAAAGAAACCTGAGAAAATTCTCATAATTGCTAACAAGTTAGATACGGCAATTGAGATGGCAAATAAGGTTAGAGCTTTTACACAACAATGGCCTAAGTGGACAGGTATTGATTTTTCGAAAGAAAAAGATTCTCAAAGACATTATAAATTAAATAACGGTTGTGAAGTTAAAGCGGTTGCAACATCGAAAGATGCACTTCGTGGTTATACTCCGACAATATTGATATTTGATGAGGCCGCTTACATTGAAGCTGATGGTGATTTTTGGTCCGCATGTATGGCGTCACTATCTACGGGAGGTAAAGTAATTGTAATTTCAACACCAAACGGATACGACCCAATTTATTACGAAATTTATGACCAATCTTTACGAAATATGAATGAATTTAAAATTTCAGAAATGTTTTGGTATAGAGACCCAAGATATACTAAAGATTTAAAATTTATTAAAGTTGAAGATTTAATTCATTATTTTTTAAATAAAAATGATTATACTGCCCCTGAAATAATTGACTATAGCGATATTGCTTTTAAAGATAGAGATTATGACAAAATAAAAGAAATATTATTACAAGGATTTAAACCAACTTCAAGTTGGTTTGAAGGAATGGTTAAAAAATTAAAGTTTGATAAAAGAAAAATATCTCAAGAGATTGAATGCAATTTTTTAGGGTCAGGTGATAATGTATTTGACTCAAAACTTTTACAAGACATTAATCAAAATCAGTTAAGGGAACCCGAGAATAAATTAATGGGTGGTGCGTTATGGATTTGGAAAGAACCTATTGAAGGTCATAAATATATTATGGGTATGGACGTTTCTAGAGGAGATTCTGAAGATTTTACATCCTTAGTTATTATTGATTTTAATGAAAGAGAACAAGTTGCCGAGTATTTGGGTAAAATTCCTCCAGATGTTGCGGCAGAGATTGCATATAAGTGGGGTATGATGTATAATGCGTTTATTGTTATTGATATCACTGGAGGTATGGGAGTATCAAGTGCAAGAAAACTACAAGAAATGGGGTATAAAAGTTTATATGTAGACGGAATTGATACTTCTAATATTTGGAAGTACAATGCAAAGGCGTTAGATAAAATACCTGGTATTAATTTTAATAATAAAAGAGTTCAGATAATTTCTTCTTTTGAAGAAGTTATGAGACATGGATTTAAAGTGTATAGTCAAAGATTATATAATGAAATGAACACATTTATTTATATTAATGGTAGACCAGACCATCAAAATGGGTATCATGACGATTTAATAATGGGAATTGCGATGGCAACGTATGTTGGTGAAAATTCTTTTAATCAACTAAAAAAAGTTACAGAACAAACAAAGGCTATGTTAAGTTCATGGCAGGTAAACACTAATGAAGAGGCGGCCAAATCAATTTCATTTAACCCTGTAATACCTTCAGGTCCTATGATGGGAAATCAAGGGTTTAATAATGAACCATCAAGAAAAGACTATGAAAATTATGGATGGTTATTTGGTGGGAGAAGATAGTATTTATAAAAAAAACAATTAGATTAAATTTAGTAAATGGAACCAACTAATCAAAATAACCAAGAGTTAACAATATGGCAAAGGCTATCAAAAACCTTTGGCCCAAACTCTTTATTAAATCAGGACTATCCTACGTTTAGGTATGATAAGAAAGAATTATTAAAAACCACAAACAAACAAGAATACGAAAAACAAAAGTTACAAGCACAACAAAGTGTATATCTTGGAAATCAGTGGACTAAAATTGAAAATAATTTATATACTCAAGGAGTGTATTTTGAACCAACAAGATTGGCATCATATTATGATTATGAAAGTATGGAGTATACTCCTGAAATTTCTGCGGCATTAGACATTTATGCTGAAGAATCGACAACTTCAAACCAAAACGGTTATATACTTCAAATATATTCAGAATCTAAACGTATTAAATCAGTATTGACTGATTTATTTAACAACGCTTTAGACATCAATACTAACTTAGTAATGTGGACAAGAAATGTATGTAAATATGGTGATAATTTTGTCTATTTAAAACTTGACCCAGAAAAAGGTATAGTTGGTTGTTTACAATTACCTAATATTGAGATTGAAAGGATTGAAAGAAATATGAAGGGTAAATCTAATTTAGACAGTGGTGAATCAGAACAAAAATCACTCAGATTTAATTGGAAAAATAGAGATTTAGAATTCAATACTTGGGAAATTGCCCACTTTAGATTATTAGGTGATGATAGAAAACTACCATATGGTACTTCTATGTTAGAAAAGGCTAGAAGAATTTGGAAACAATTATTATTGTCTGAAGACGCTATGTTAATTTATCGTACCTCTAGAGCGCCTGAAAGAAGAGTGTTTAAAGTATTTGTTGGTAATATGGATGATAAGGATGTTGAACCATATGTACAACGTGTTGCAAATAAATTTAAAAGAGACCAAGTGGTTGACCATAAGACAGGTAATGTTGATATGAGGTTCAATCAAATGGCGGTTGACCAAGATTATTTTATACCTGTTAGAGATACGGCACAAGCATCCCCAATTGAAACATTGCCAGGAGCTCAAAATTTATCTGAGATTGCCGATATTGAATATATTCAAAAGAAATTATTAACCGCATTACGAGTACCTAAAGCGTTTCTTGGATTTGAAGAAGTAACTGGTGATGGTAAGAATTTATCATTACAGGATATTCGTTTTGCAAGAACTATTAATAGAATACAAAAAAGTATGTTGGCAGAACTTAATAAAGTCGCTATTATACATTTATTTTTATTAGGGTTTGAAGATGAACTATCTAATTTTAGTTTAAATTTAACTAATCCATCTACTCAAGCGGATTTACTTAAGATTGATGTTTGGAAAGAGAAAATATTATTATATAAAGATGCCGCGACTGCGGTTGAAGGAATTGCACCTGTATCTCATTCTTGGGCTAAAAAACATATTTTAGGTTTCTCTGATGAAGAAATCAAACTTGATATACAACAACAAAGAATTGAAAAGGCCGTTGCAAAAGAACTTGAAAACACCGCAACAGTTATTATTAAGACAGGAATCTTTGACAATATTGATAAATTATATGGTTCTACTACAGGTTCAACTGCAGGTTCATCATCTACCGAAGAGGGTGGTGAAATGGGTGGTTCAGAATCTGCAGGTTTAGGAGCACCTCCACCATCAGGTGGAGAGGAACCAGGGGGTTTAGGGGGTCCTCCAGGGGGTGAAGAAATTGGAGGAGGAGCACCATCGGGTGGAGAAGCGGCGTTAACCCCTGAGTCTAAAAGAGATTCGAATTACGATATTTTATTAGAAAATGATGATATGTTATCTGGAGATGAAATTATAGATTTGTCTAAAGGAAAAAATTATTTGGGTGAAATGGAGGTACATTTGAATAAACTACTAAATAACTAGTATTTATTATAAAATATATCAGTATGAACTTCGGAATATTAAAATCAAAAATAGAAGAAAAATTAACAAGTGCTTATTCAACTAACACTTTAAATGAAGAAATTAAATTATTTAAAAAAATAGTTTTAAATAATCCGAATGTTAGTAAAGCTTACCACATATATAACGAACTAAGTAAAAATAAAGGGTTTAATAAAAAATTCGCAGAAGATTTTGTTAACGAATGTGTAGATTTATTTAGTAAAGTTAACATAAGTAAAAAATCAATTTCACAAATTAATGATTGGACCAAAGGTATTGTTTGTGAAAATCAATATAAAGAAATTGACACTGTTTTAGGTAAAAATACTTTAGTTATTGAAAACATTATTAATAGTAAAAATTCAATAATTAATAATTTAACTAAGGAAGAATTAAAATCAAATATTATTAATTTACCGTTAGAGAAGATTATAGAGATGGTAAATAGTAATTTAAAAAATTATTTATCTGAGTTAAATGAATCTGATTTAACTCAAGTTAAAAAATATCTAACATTCCCTCAAAATGAAATCGTAAAAAGGTTTGAAGTTTTAAGTGAAATGGTTGTTGAAAAATTAGAAACTATGTTAGTTGAGTCTGACGATGAAACTAAAGTTAAAATCAATCAAACAATCAATAAAATTAAATCGGAAAAAATAGATTCATTATCGTTAATAATGTTGAAAAACCTTAACGAGAGTTTATAACGTTTTGTTTATAAATTGCCTTTTTCTTTTGGTCTCTTAAAATCACTGATTTTTTAGTATACTCTTTTCTTTTTCTTAAAATGTCATTTTGTTTAGTTTTAATAACTTTATTTTTTAACATTTTAAGTGCTTTCTCTATTGGAGTTTTTTGGTCAACGTTTACTATAATCATATTATACAAATATCAACAAACTTACTAAAATTCTTTGACATGATAAAGTTTATTGTCTATTTTTTATAAAAATAAACATTGCTGAATGAAAAAGTATGAAGAAAGGAAAAAGTGCGAAACTAATGGGTTATCGTTCTTATAAAGTAAACTACGGAACGGTAGATTCAAAATCATTAAAATCAATTTATTTAAATATCCAAACTTGGGCAGAACCAAAAGTAGAAATTGAATATCCTACAAGGTCTGTAAATAATTTGTCACGACAAATAAAGCACACAATTCTCGATTATCTTAACCCCACATTATTTAATGAAAATTTTATTGTTGATTTAGATTTAAGGTCTAGTGGAATTCAATTAAATAAAAAATCATTTTTAAACTTAGAATGTTTTTTTTATTTAAAAAATGAAAACGAGGATTTTAAATCAAGTATAATAAGAACAGAAATTAAAAAAATAACCGATGGTATTATAAATAAAAATTTTAAAAAAAGTGAAAATTATAAATTCTATTTAACCAAAAAAGAAACAATTTCAACAAAATAATAAAATATACCTTAAACAATATATTTATTATAAATAAATAAAATGAAAATATTAGCTCCAAACGAAATTGGAAAAGGTATATTGGTTGAATATGATGCAGGTTATCTATCACCAATGGATTCCCATAACGCTCAAATAATTAAAGAATCTAAAAATATGTTAGATTATTCAAAACCATTTGAGTTCTATGCTGTATTACAAAAATACAACACACCAAATAGAAACGGAAGAATTTATCCTGAAAAAATATTAAAAAGAGAAGCGGAGAATTATAAAACGGCAATTGCCAAAGGAACTTCATTATCAGAATTAAATCACCCTGAATCGTCTCTAATTGATTTAGATAGGGTTTCTCACATGATTACTGAAGTATGGTGGGAAGGAAATACTCTTATGGGTAAACTTAAATTATTAACATCTCCAGGTTTTCACGAAAGAGGGGTTATATCATGTAAAGGAGATATGGCAGCAAACTATCTAAGACAAGGAGTTACTTTAGGTATATCTTCAAGAGGTGTTGGTTCTTTGGCTAAGAAGGGTGAACAAAATGAAGTACAAGATGATTTTGAATTAATTTGTTTTGACTTGGTTTCCTCTCCGTCTACTCCAGGAGCTTATTTGTTCTTAAATCCTGAAGATAAAAGTAAGTATGAAGAAAATATTGAAGAAGAAAATAAATTAAAAAGAGATAGGGTATTGGGAGCGGCACCTGGCGACGGGAATAAGTCACTTGACTTAATGAGAAAATTATCCGATTATTTAGGAAAATAATTATTATGGACGAAAAGTACTTTGTAGCAAAAATCACTTATGATTTACCAGACCCTGAGACAGGTAAAGTTAAAAAAATTAGAGAAGAAAAATTAGTTCGTGGATATTCAGTGACTGACGTTGAGGCGAAAGTTACTAAACGATACGAAACTTTCTCACAAGATTGGAGAATCACTTCAGTATCTGAAAGTAAAATTGACGAGGTTTTAGAAGGGTAGTATTCAAGAATTAAAAATAAAAGGAGACATATTGTCTCCTTTTTTCGTATGTGGCAATATTTATTGATAATCTAATTAAAATAATTGGGGCTGCAACGCCCTAAAATAAACTTTTTCTATAAATAGAAATATTTATATAGTAAAATATACTAAAAAATGGGAGAAAAAAAATCACTTGTAGAGGAAACACTACTTCAAATGAAAAGTTTGGAGAATGTGATTTCTGAAAATGCAAAAGGAATACTTCATTCAACTATGAAAGAAGAAATCGGTGAACTAGTAAAAGAGTCTTTATACGAGACTGAAATGGATTCTGAAATGTTTGAACAAGAAGATGAAGACGAAACAGAAATTGGTGTTAATGACACTGATGATGTGGAAGACGAAACTGAAACAGATGACATGGAAGATGATTCTGACATGGATGACATGGATATCACATCAATGGATGACATGGATGACATGGATGATGAAGAAGAACCCATTGATTTAACAAATGCTTCTGATGAAGAGATTTTGAAAGTTTTTAAAGGTATGGGCGAAGAAGACGGAATTATCGTTAAAAGAGACGGTAACACTGTTGATTTAGAAGATACTAACGAAGACTCTCATTATAAAATTTCTTTAGGAGAACAATTTGAAGATGATGATGAAGAAGACGAAGATGATTCAATGTCTGACGAAGATTTTGAATTGTTAAGTAATGACTCTGAAATGATGGGAGAACAAGATTCATCTGATGACACTGATTTTGGAATGACTGCGGAATCATCTGATGATGACGAAGATGACGAAATCGTGTTTGAAATTGAAATGTCAGATGACATGGATGACGAAGATGAAGAATTTGAAATTCCTCGTCATAGACACAGTCATATTAATCACTTAGAAATGGGTGAAGATGATGACATGGATGATGAATTTAATGAAGGAATAGAAGAAGGATTCAAAGCAAAAGGAGTAGGAATGGGAAAAGCAAAGTTCCAATACAAAAAAACCAAAGGTGGTTTCAAAGAAAGTATGAAACAAGGAACCAAAGGTGTTGGAATGGGCAAACCTAAATTTGAATTTAAAGAAAGTATGAAGTCTGTTAAACCAAAAGGAATGGGTATGGGTAAATCTAAGTTTGAATATAAAGAACAAACTACTGGAGGTACAAAATCTATGTCAGGTAAAACTGGTGGTGAAACCGCAGAAGCTTCTAGAACATTAGGTTCTGGTAGAAGATTCGGTAGAAATGGTTTACCAAAACCTAAAGCAGCACCAAGACACTTAAATGTTGAATCAGTTAATACTGAATTGAATTTACTTAGAGAAAAGAATGAAGAGTACAGAAAAGCACTTAACATCTTTAGAAGTAAGTTAAATGAAGTTGCTGTTTTTAATTCAAATTTAGCGTATGCAACAAGATTGTTTACTGAACATTCTACGACTAAACAAGAAAAGATTAATATCTTAAGAAGATTTGATTCTGTTGAATCTTTAAAGGAGTCAAAAACTCTTTATAAAACGGTTAAAGATGAGCTTTCATCTCAAAGCGGTACTAAACTAATGAAAGAATCTATTCAAGAAAAAATTGAAAAGACACCATCATCAGGTTCATCTGCTGATTTAATTGAGTCAAAAACTTATGAAAATCCTCAATTTATGAGAATGAAAGATTTGATGTCAAAAATGAACATCATAAAATAAATAAACTAAAAAATAAAATAAAAACAAAATGGGAGCATTATTAGAAAGCGGTCTTGTTGGTAACATTGGGTTAAAACACCTTAAAGTTATTAAAGAAGACACTATCAACAAATGGGATAAATTAGGATTCCTAGAAGGCCTTAAAGGTCACCTAAAAGAGAACGTTGCTCAGTTATATGAGAATCAAGCGTCTCACTTAATAAACGAAGCATCATCAACAGATTCATCTGGTTCTTTTGAAACAGTTGTATTTCCAATCGTAAGAAGAGTATTCTCTAAACTTTTGGCAAATGATATCGTTTCTGTACAAGCTATGAACTTACCAATTGGTAAATTGTTCTACTTCGTACCTAAAATTCAAGGTTATACAGGTGGTACAGGTACTGGAAATCAGTCTACTACTCACTACGCACCTATTGGTTCACCTGGTAATTATCCTGGTAGTCAAACTGCGGGTTATACAACAGGAAGTGCATATGCTAAGAATCTTTACGATTTATTCTATGAAGGTTCTGAACCAACATTAAACCCTTCAGGTCTTTTTGATTATTCTAAAGGACAATGGACCGCTATAACTGCAACAACTACTGTTGTATCTTGGTCAAACGGTACTTTAGTACCAAATAACTCAATCACAGGTGAAACAAGAAAAATGCTTGTTAAAATGTGTGGTTTTAATGACACAGGTTATGGTAAAATGATTGGACCTGACGGTTCTGAAATGGATACCGAAAGTTTCTTATCTGATTTACACATTGTTGCTGGAGCAGGTTTAACACTTGTTGCAGGTTGTGTAGATACAACTGCAGCTGCATTACCTTTCAGAGTAGTTACTCAACAATATGGTAGAGCAATTGTTAACCCTAACTACAATGTAACAACAACATCGTTCCCTAGTGGTAACGGAGGTTCTTACAATGACGTTTGTTCTGTTGATGGTTGTATTATTTTAGAAGTTGACCTTCAGTGTCCTGTTTGTGTAAGTTGTGGAGCGAATACATTAGACGGTTATTCAGGTGCGACTGTAACTACAGCGACATCTGCAACATCTTTTGTAGCAGTTTTCAGACGTTATGAAGAATTGGAATTTGAAGATAAAATTGGTGAAGTTTCTTTTGATTTGGAATCAGTAACAGTTTCTGTAACTGAAAGAAAATTAAGAGCACAATGGTCACCTGAATTGGCTCAAGACGTTGCGGCTTTCCACAACATCGATGCTGAAGCAGAATTAACGGCTTTATTGTCTGAACAAGTTGC
>Ga0315284_10009893_pt1 | contig 13582 bp, 10 predicted proteins | sample YL17G09_16_MG_FD_203696 | JGI IMG/M metagenome (GOLD analysis project Ga0315284, IMG submission 203696) | Sediment microbial communities from Yellowstone Lake, YNP, Wyoming, USA - YL17G09_16 | ecosystem: Environmental > Aquatic > Freshwater > Lake > Sediment | place: USA: Wyoming | collected...
TACTAATCCAAATACCACTTTAGCCCAAAGCAAAACAATCACTGCCGTAAAAAATGAAGGAACTTTAACAATGAGCAATACGACTGGCACGGACTGTGATGGAAGCCATGGTTTAGTCTTTATCACTTACGCCAGCCAAACATTTACCTCAGAATCAAACAATGGAACAAAGGTTTGCTACAAGGCAGTAGATACAGCCACCAACACAACTTACAGTTTGTCTAATGCCATTGCTGGAATTGATACAACATTGCCAACTTTATCTGGTTTTAGTCCTGCAACAACCTCTATTATCACCGACACCACCCCGACAATTACTTTCAGTTTGAGCGAAACAGGGGATTGTTATGCCTCAACAACTGATTGGGGTTACGACGATATGGCCAGCCATGTTATCAGCGACGAAGCTGTTGATTGTTCAGAAAATGGATTAAATATGACCTGCCAGATGGCCAGCTTGCTTCCTGATGGTTCAAAGGCAATATATATTTCCTGCGAGGATTTTCCTGCTATCAACAAAAACACCTCGGCTAACAACACTGGTCTAACATATACATTAGACACAACAGCCCCAACCACCACAGCCACAGCCACAGCAGGAGGAAGCTCATATACTTTTAGTGATTGGACTAAGCAATCCAGCGCAATAGTAACTCTATCCTGCGATGATGGAACTGGCGCTGGTTGCAGCGCTACTAAATATTGTACTGACACGAATAATACTTGTTCCCCAACAACAACTTATGATTCGGGCAATAAGCCAACCATAACTGACCAAGGAACAACATACATCAGATTCTATTCCACAGATGTCGCAACTAACAGCGAGATAGTTGGAGTTAATAACTCAAAGATAATCAAGATTGATACAATAGCTCCGACTAATGTCAGCATCTCTTCAATCACAGCCGATTCATCTACCCAACTGACAATTACAGCAAGCACAGCAACTGATGCTGTGGCAGGATTAAATACCACTCCTTACCAAATTGAAGAAACAACAGGAAATACAGGCGGTTCTTCAAGCAGTTACCAAGAATCAACTACTTTTATAGACGCAGGGCTAACTCCAAACACAATATATACCTACAAAGTTAGAGCCAAGGATGCTTTAGAAAACACTTCTGCCTATTCTTCAACATCATCTAAATACACATTAGCTAATGTCCCTTCAACTCCATCTCTAACAGCTGATTCTGCTACCCAGATTACAGTTACTTTGACAACTGATTCTAACCCATCAGGAACATATTATCTCATAACCAACTCCACTACCTCTTCTAACTCCGGTTGGACAACTGATGCCTCCTGGATTTCTTCCGGATTAACCTGCAACACTTCTTACACATTTACAGTTAAAGCAAAGAACGGAAACGGAGCAGAAACAGCTGCATCAACAGCTTCAGCTACCACTGCTGGTTGTCCTGGCGGAGGTTTGCCGGCATTCTTGTATATGCCGCCCACTCCTCCTTTAACTGGTTTCCAGGTTTTAATTAACGGAGGAAGCGTGACCACCAATAGCCAAGATGTTATTTTATTTATCAGAGGAAGCAGCGATACTGCCAGGATGTCGGTTTCCAATGATATTAATTTTATCAACGCTGTCCAGGAGCCGTACACAATAATCAAATCCTGGAAATTATCTGATGGCCAAGGATTAAAGACCGTCTATGTTAAATTCTTTACTGCCTACGGAGTCTCATCTAACACAATAACAGCCAGCATCAATTACCAGATACCAAGTATTTTTGCCCCGATTATTGATATTATTATCCCACCAGCCACACCGACATTGCCGATAGAACCGTCCTTACAGCCACTACCACCAGTAGAAGAAACAGTTACTAAAGATGCGCCAAAGGCATTATCTGGTACTTGGAGTATTATGCCAACAAAATCCATAGAAGGATTTGTTTTGCAGTCATTGCCAGCAGAATTAAAAGTTATGGCAAAAAAGTTTCCGCAATTAGGAATAACTCTTGATGAAATAGGAATAAAAAAAGCAACTAATTTAAATAAATTATACGGTAATAATTTGTCTTTGCCCGGACTTTCTCAAGCCATTGAACAAAATGTCCACTTTAGTGGTCTTGCTGGCTCAGAAGTGGATTCTAAAAACTTTACTCTTCCACAAGGCGTTGCTTTAGACCATCTTACCTTACAATTGAAAGAGAAGATGCCAACAGAAGTTTTGTTTGTTAGAGGTGGCAATGGGACGGTTGATAGGGAAACTTTTATTTCTATAAGCGATAAAGGAGAAATTCAACAAAAGGTAGGGGCTATTGCTGGTGAAAGCCTTCAATTGATAATAAAAGCAGAAAACTCAATAAAGGCTATTAAGGGCTATTTGATATTTAAGCAAAGGGGAATAAAATCATCAACGCAAAATATTATTAAGAAGACAACTGCTTCTTTGTTAACATCAGCATTAAAAGATGAAGTCCCGACGGCAGTGCCGTCGAGGATCCTCGACGAAGTCGGGAGAAGTGATATAGAGCAAGCTTTAGTTGTTAAAGAATTCTATTACGAAGATAATGATGGCGATGGAATTTGGACAGCAAATATAACAGTGCCGGTTGTTGATGGCGAATACGAGATTATAAATGTTTTGGAATATAATAATCCAAAGTTGCTTCCAAAAGAATTAAAGTTAATAACTGTTGTTGACCCAGAAGGCTATATTTATTATCAGACAGGGCAAGGGAAACTTAGAATTGAAAATGCCAAAATATCTTTATTCTGGCTAAATCCAGAGGGGCCCGGAGGGCACCCCCAATATGAATTATGGCCAGCCAAGAATTATCAGCAAACAAATCCCCAGATTGCCGACGACACAGGCCGTTATGCTTTCCTAACGCCAAAAGGAACATATTATTTATTAGTTGAAGCTAAGGGATACAGCTCATACAAAGGGGAGGATATTGAGGTTGTTGAGGGGAATGAAATCCACCAGAATATTGGTTTAGAAAAGGGTTTTTGGCTATTTAATTACCTTGATTGGAAAGCGGGTGCCATTTTGGTTCTTATTATTTTGGTTGGTTTAAATTTTTATCGCGATAGAATCCGAACTTTAGTTAATAAAAAACGCAAAGTATGACTAGAAAATCACTGATACTTTTAATCGCAACAGCCCTGCTCTTAATAGTTTTGGTGTTTTCTGTTGCGGGAAATTTTATGTTATGGCTAAATGCCAAATCCATTACTCAACAGGTCAACACTTACAGATATAACGAAAAGGTTTTAGAGTTCACAAAAATGTTTGTTGGCTTAGTTTTAAAAGCAGACGGGGAGGTATCTTTTGAAAATCGGCTTGCGCTTGAAAACGCGGTAAGGGCAATTAAAGATGAATCCATACTTTTACAATGGCAAAAATTCACCAAAGCTTCCGACTTAGAGGTAGAAAAAGAAGCCAAAAACTTATTTCAGCTGTTATTAGATAAAATTAATCAGTAGTTCAAAAAATAGTTACGATATATGCAAATGCCTAAAGATAAAATTGTTTATTCAATAATTGTCCTTTTACTTTTAATGGATATTGTTTTTGTTGGTCAGTATTTCGCCTCTTTAGAAAGAGTAAAAATTGCTCAGAACCTTCTTGCAACTTATCAACACAATGAAAAGGTTATAAACTTTGCCAAGATGTTTGTTAGCAAGATTTTAAAAGCAGAGGGCGAAGTTTCTTTTGAAGACCGGCTTGCGCTTGAAAATGCGGTAAGAGATATAAATAGCCAGCCAATTTTTGACCAATGGCAAAAGTTTATTAATGCTAAAAACGAGACAGAGGCTCAAATTGAGCTTAAAAACCTTTTAGAGTTATTGATAAATAAAGTTAACTATTGAAAAGACGCCCCAATAAGCGTCTTTTTTATTTTATTCTAAATTCTATATTCTGAATTCTAAATTCCTTTTATTCGTGGCCCCTGCCCCTCTGTGTCTTCAACTGTAAATCCCTGTTTCTCAATTTGCAATCTTGTTTCATCTGCTTTTTGCCATTCTTTATTTTTGCGGTATTGTTCTCTTAGTTTAGCCAGTTTTTTTATTTCAGCAGGAATGGTTTCGTTCACTTTTTTAAAATCTATAATTCCAAAAATTTTGTTAATCTTCTGAAAAAATTTATAAATATCACCAGCTTGTTTTTTAGATATTTGGCCTTTATCTAAAAGCTCGTTGGCTTTTTTAATAAAGTCAAACATTACTGCGAATGCTTTCGGAGTATTAAAATCGTCATCTAAATCCTTGTAAAAGTTTTCTTTGAATTTTTTAATAATTAATCCTGCTTCCTTGCTTGATACTTGATACTTGATACTTGATACTTTTCGGAGAAATTCTTCTATTTTTCCAACCGCTGATTTCACTTCTATCATTGCGGATTCGGAATAATCCACCGGCGAGCTCCACAAATTTTTAACAACAAAAAATCTTAAATAGTTTGCCGGGCATCTTTTCAAAAGGTCGTTTATTGTAATAAAATTTCCTAATGATTTGCCCATTTTTTGTCCGTTAACGGTTAAAAATCCGCCGTGCATCCAGTATTTCGCCATCGGCGATTTGTCGGACAAAGCTTCCATCAGCGCTATTTCCGCCTCGTGGTGGGGGAATATTAAATCTCTTGCTCCGCCGTGAATATCGTATTGCGGACCGAAAAACTTTTCGGTAATTGCAGTGTCTTCAATGTGCCAGCCCGGACGGCCTTTTCCAAAGGGAGCTCTCCAAGAAGGCTCATCTGACGAAGAAAATTTCCATATGCAAAAGTCGCCCCTGTTTTTTTTGTCTTTGCTGTAATCTATCCTGGAAACAGAGTCTTCCGCATCAAGAGCTGTCCTGCCGGCAAGCTTGCCGTAATTTTTAAATTTTGCAATATTATAATAAATTCCGTCGCCATCAATTTTATAAGCATAGCCCTTATCCTGCAATCTTTTAATCTGGCTGATTATTTCTTTTATATAATCTGTGGCTCTGGCATATTTTGATACGCTATCAACACCCAGTGTTTTCATATCTTTTAAATGTTCTTTTACAAAAGCTGTTACCAGGTCTTTTGGAGAAACTCCTCTTTCTCTTGCGCGGGCAATAATTTTATCATCCAAATCAGTTATGTTTTGCAGATAAAAAACATCAAATCCCTGTGCTCGAAGGTATTTTACAAATGCGTCAAAAATTATATAAGTCCGCGCGTGTCCGATGTGCGAATAATCGTAAACCGTCGGTCCACAGACGAACAGGTTTACTTTTTTCCGTTTTATCGGCTTAAATTCGTCTTTTTTCCCGGTTAGCGTATTATAGATTTTCATAATGTTGCAGCTGTTTGTTGATAATTTTATTTTTTATAAATCCTTTCTTGTTCATTTCCAAGACTCTGGCTAAAATACTTAAACATAGAAAAAACAAAGAAATCCATATTATGTCTATAAAGAAAATGGACGGAGGTTCCGGCCAAAATATTAAAATGCCGGCAAATACAATTGACAGCAAAACCATTTTTGTTTTGCCGAAAATATTCGGCTTGATGTCTTTATCTTTTGATTTATGAAATATGGAAATTATAGCGCCCAGAGCCTCTGCTAATAGAAAAAACAATAATAGCCACTTATGAGGACCGTATAAACTATAAATTGCGATGGGAAGAATCAAAATTCTGTCAGCAATAGGGTCTAGCATAGTGCCAAGCTCACTAACTTCGCTTAAACCCCTTGCCACAGAACCGTCAAAAATATCCGTTATGGCTCCCACGCAAAACAACGAAATTATCAAAGGTTTGTTTTCTATCTTAAAAAAGAACAGCAGAACAATCAATACGGTTCCGATGGCAATCCTTATATATGTTAACTGGTTGGGTGATATTTTTCGCGGCCAGCACGGTTTTATAAAAACAAAAAGCAGCTCATCGCGATAATGATCTATTTTCTCTAAAAAGTATTTTAAATCGTTTATAAACATATTATAGGTTATATTAGCAAATTTTTTAACACTTGTTAAGTACTTGTTAAGTGCGTTTCAATTATGCTAAACTAAAAGCGAATGAATAGCCTTATTCAAGTTTTTTTACTATCAATGACGCCGATTGGGGAGCTGAGGTTAGCTATCCCGATGGGTATAGCCTTTTATCGCCTGAACGCGGTTTCGGTTTTTTTTGTGTCGATAATAGGCAATTTTACAGTGGCAGCTTTTCTTGTGGTTTTTTTAGAAAAGATTTCAGAGTATTTATCCGAAAAATCTCAAATTTTCCAAAAACTTTTTCACTATTGGAAAAATAGCGCGCGCGAGAAACATTCGGCTAAAATCCAAAAATACGGAATGATCGGGCTGGCGCTGTTTGTTGCGATTCCTTTGCCGATGACCGGCGCGTGGACAGGAGCCTTGTTGGCAACGCTTATGAGTTTGCCGCTAAAAAAATCTTTGCCGGCTATTCTGTTGGGCGTAATCGGCGCAGGATTAACAGTTACCGCCTTGGTTGTTGCGGGAATTAATGTTGAAAAATACTTGGGTTGGCAGGCGTTAGCCGGGGTTGCTATATTTGCAGGATTGATTTATATTTATTTTAGAAAAAACAAAAGATAATTTTATTGTGCGACATATGGCAAATCTTGTATTATATAGAAAATATAGACCACAAACCTTTAATGAAGTTATTGGGCAGGAGCATGTGGTTAGAACTTTAACCAACTCCATTAAAGGAAATAATATTTCCCACGCTTATTTGTTTTCAGGGCCGCGCGGAAGCGGAAAAACTACCATAGCGCGGCTTTTTGCCAAGGCAATAAATTGTCAAAATAGAAAAGAGGGCCAATTTGAACCTTGCGACAAATGTTCTTCGTGTCTGGAAATTATGCAGGGAAATTCAATGGATTTAATTGAAATTGACGCGGCTTCGCACACCGGAGTTGATGACGTAAGGGAGCTGATAGACGGAATAAAATTTTCTCCGGTTAAATCAAAATACAAAATATTCATAATTGACGAATGCCACCAATTAAGCAAGCCCGCGTCCAATGCTTTATTAAAAACATTGGAAGAACCGCCGGCTCACGCCATATTTTTGCTGGCAACGACAGAGGCGCACAAAATGATTCCGACAATTTTGTCGCGATGCCAGAAGTTTGATTTTAAAAGATTGCAGGTGCCGGAAATTATTAAAAAACTGGAATTTATCTCCAAAAAAGAAGGCATAAAATTTGACGAATCGGCGCTGTCTTTAATCGCCTTGAATTCGCGCGGGTCGTTTCGCGACGCAGAATCTTTGTTAGACCAGTGCATGAGTTTTTCGGATGAGCGGGGCTTGATAAAAACAGAGGACATAAAAGAACTGCTGGGAATTGTTGAAATCGGACAAATTGCGCAATTCGTTGATTTTCTTGTCGGGAAAAACACCAAAGATGCGATTATGTTTTTGAATTCAATGATTGATAACGGCGTTGATTTGCAGGAATTCACCAAAACATTGGTTTTTTATCTCCGCCAGGAACTGCTTTTGAGAATTAACCCGAATTTTTTAAACCTGCAAAACTCGGGATTGTCTCCAGAGGAACTGGATAAAATGAAGGCGCAGACGGCTGATTTGACCCAAAAAGATTTGCAAAACATGCTGGAATTTTTTATTGACGCAGAGAATAAAATTAAATATTCCGCCGTTGCCCAATTACCCCTTGAATTGGCAGTAATCAATATCACACACCAGGAGGTGTAATTCTTATTGTGCGACACTCAGCCCTTTGACAAGCTCGGGGCGGTTTTTTTACCCCGTTAGAAACAGCCCCAACCCAAGGGGTACCCCGGCCCTTCGGGCGCGCCAGCGCGGGCGTGGTTTCTAACGGGGTTTATCCACAGGGTTGCAATCTTGACATTGTGGTATAATAGATAAATTAAACTCTAAGTACGAAATCCGAAATCCGAAACAATATCAAAACCAAAAATCCAAATGTTCAAAATGTGTTTTGAATTTTAGAATTTGGAAATTGTAATTTGTTTCGAATTTCGATATTCGAATTTCGAATTTAAATTTTTATGGCAGAACAACAATTAGTAGATTATATAAAAAAAGCAAAACAAGCCGGCCAATCTGATGACCAGAGTCGGGTATTGTTATTAAAAAACGGCTGGACCGAAGCAGAGGTAAATGATGCTTTTGCTGTTTTGGGACAACCGCAAGCCCAAGTACAGCAGCCTAAAATACAGCCCGCGGTTCAGCAGCAATCCAAAATACAACCCCAGGCGCAGCCTCAATATCAACCCGACCCAAAGGGTACCCCAGAACCGCAGTACCAGCCACAGACATCAGCTGCGGCCACGCAAAGCAATATGCTCCGGACTAGAAGCGGTTCACATTTAATTTTAAAACTTTTTGTAGTTCTAATTATTGTTGTTTTGTTGGGCGGAGCCGGGTATTTTGTCGGCGGACAATATCTAAATCTTCCTTATGCAAACTTTTTCTCAAATCTTTTCGGGCCAAACCCGGAGACAGTCATCAGTAAAATGATGGCAAATATGTCTGGCGTAAAAGCTTATCAATCAACTGTACAAGGATCTGTCAGCGCCACCGATAATAAAAATATCTCTCAAGGTAAAGTGTTGTTCAGCGCAGACAGTAAAAGCGACGCAACAAGTCCTAATAATTTAAAAGCAGATGCAACGTTTACAATCCAGATAACTCCGCCCGGATCTGCTACGCCGTCAGTGTCGGCCAATATGAACATGCTTATTGTTGATAATAAATTCTATATTAAAATTAATGATATCACGCTGCCCGGCGAAGTTCTTCTTCCTGGATTAGATATTTCCCAGATTAAGGGAAAATTCTTTAAAATCGACCAGGATTCAATAAAAGCACTATCGCAGGCGCAGGGAGCGACGATAGATATTTCGCAAGTAACCGGCGCGACGCAATTAAAACAAATCCAAGATTTAATATTATCAGAAAATATGCTTTCCGTTGATAAGCAATTGGCAGACGAAATTGTAAGCGGGCAGAGTACATACCATTATTTATTAAAGATCAGTAAAGAAAAATTAACAAACTTGCTTGCCGAGGAAATGGTTGCCATCCAAACAGAATCTGACAGCCACGTAATTGGCTTTGCCACCGAAGAGGATAAGCAGGCGTTTTTGCAAAATAATTTAAACCACACAAAACAGATGGCGGGCGTAATCGGAGATGTCATAGGAGATTCGGATATCGAAGTGTGGATTGGCAAAAAAGATTACATGCTTTACAGGTTTAAAATTGATAAAGCAGTTGATTTAAATAAAATCAGCCAAGGCGTCAATATGACATTAGCGGCAAAACTTGATGTCACTAATTCCAATTTTGGAAAAACAATATCAGTCCAGGCGCCGGCGGAAGCTCAGAAAATAGAAGACGTTATTTTGCCTCTGTTAAAAACACAAAAAATTTCAGCAGATATGAACCAGATTAGAATCACAGCCCAGATAGTATTTGATGTAAATAGTAGTTTTTCTTCGCTTTGTAATAGGGGATTGTTAAACGGGTATCTTGCGATTTATGGAACTAATTTGATAAATTTAAATAATGACATCGTAAGCCAGGGAGGGAAAAAACCCTTGTGTTTTGCTGATGCAACAGATTTTTGCGTGTCAACCCAATTGCTTGATGGAAGCTACCTTTGCGCCGGTAAAAACGGTCCTGTTGGAACAACAAAATGCGTTTCTTCTAAAACCATTTGTGAATAATAAATGAAGTCGAGTAAAAAAATAATTATAATTTTAATAGCTGTCCCTCTAATCGTCGGGACAGCTATTTGCTTGGCTTTTTTTCTGCCGGCAAATTCGCGTGTTTTCGAATATGAAGCGAAAAAAAATCATCAAATCCAAATTTTATTTGCAGGAGACTTAATGTTTGATAGAGAAATTAGATATTTTGCTGAAAAAAACGGTTCAAACGAATTTATTTTTTCCGCCCCAGGCGGACCAGCCTCGGGCTGGGAAACATTATCAGATTTTTTAAAAAGCAACGATTTGGTTGTTGCAAACCTTGAGGGCCCAATTACTGGCGCAAAATCTATGAGTATAACTGCCAAATCAGACCAGCCAGAGAGCATTACTTTTACTTTCGACCCTAGCCTTGCAAGAACATTATTTAACGAGAACATCCGCATGGTTGATTTGGGGAATAACCATATTTTAAATTTCGGCTTGCAGGGGGTGGAAGAAACAGAAAAATATCTTAATCGGGCGGGTGTAGAATATTTTGGCGCGCCGCAAACAAAGCAAAGCATAATAAAAGATATTAACGGAATTAAAATTGCTTTTGTCAGTTATAATTATTATGAATTCAGGGGAGATTTGGCAAAAGCTCAAAAAGCCGCAATTGATGAAATTAAAAAAGTCAGGCCGTTGGCAGACATTGTTATTGTTTTGTGCCACTGGGGCGATGAATATAAGTTAAATAATAACGAAGCGCAGAAAATTTTAGCGCATCAGTTTATCGACCAAGGCACAGATTTAGTAATTGGCTCGCATCCTCACGTAATTCAGCCAATAGAAATTTATAACGGGAAAAGAATTTATTATTCTTTGGGAAATTTTATTTTTGACCAGTATTTTGACGAAAATGTCCGCAATGGGCTGGGAGTTGTGGTAAAAATTAATAAAACAACCAAGCAGATGGATTTTTCAGAAAAATATTTCTATCTCGACAGCAACGGCCAAACCCTCCTTCAGACCCAAGGGTACCCCGCTTCGGACGGGCAAGCAATTGAAAAAACTGAACAAAAATGATATTATTTAAATAAATTATTGTTCGGTATTATTGCATATTAAAACTATGGTGATATAATTAATATAATATAAATCATAGTTCGAATATGCAGGCAAAAACAGAACAAAAAAATAAAGCCGTAGAATTGAGGAAACAGGGGTTTTCATATGCGGAAATTTTAAAACAAATTCCCGTATCAAAATCCAGTTTGTCTCTATGGCTAAAAAGTGTAAAATTAGCAAAGAGCCAAAAACAAAAATTAACTGATAAAAAATTAGCAGGTATGAAGCGTGGGTGGGAAGCCTGCCACGCAAAAAAACTTTTTATAACGCAAAAAATTAAATCAGAAGCTAAAAAAGAAATCGGCAAATTGACTGAAAGGGAATTGTGGCTTATAGGTATTTCTTTATACTGGGCAGAAGGAGCCAAGGAGAAAGATAAGGCTGTTGGCATAAAACTCTCAAATTCAGACCCATTGATGATTAGATTGTTTATTAAATGGTTGTTGGAAATATGCGAGATATCAAAAGAAAATATATATTTTGAAATATACCTTCACGATAGTGTAAAACACAGAGAGGTGGAAGTGCGCGAATATTGGGAAAAAATAACAGGTTTTTCAACCGAATATTTTAGAAAAATTCGCTGGAAAAAAAATAAAATAAAAACTAAAAGGAAAAATATAGGAGAAAAATACTTTGGTTTAATTAATATCAATGTCCGCAAGGGTGTATCATTAAATAGAAAAATTCAGGGTTGGATAAGCGGTATTTGTGAATATTGCGAGGTCGTCTAATGGTAGGACAACGGGTTTTGGTCCCGTTTATCTTGGTTCGAATCCAGGCCTCGCAGCTATCCTTCGCCAAGGCTACGGAATAGCAAGCTATGGCGAATAACATGTTTTATACTTACATTTTATTAAGTTCAAAATCTCATATATTCTATTTTGGTTCAGCAAAAGACTTGAAAATAAGATTGGAACTACATAACAACGGAAAGGTAAAGTCTACAAAATTTCATATGCCGTGGAAATTAGTTTGGTATAGCGCGTTCGAAACAGAGAAGCAGGCAAGAGATTTTGAACAATATTTAAAAACTGGCTCCGGTAAATCATTTGCATACAAAAGATTCGTTTCCGTAGCCTTGATGAAGGATTTTGTTGCTGGTCGAAAAGGTAGTCCGAAACGAAAATTAAAATTTTCGTGAAGGATACCAAGCCCCACAGCAAAACGAAGCCACCTTCTTGCCCTGAATTTATGGTTCGGCATGCTCACCATCGTGAGTTTATCGAATCGATTGAAGGGTTAATTGAGGTAGTTTTTTAGTAAGATGATTTAATGCGAACTATTGTAATAATTAACGGAGGGGGTACAATAAAGTAATATTATTAATAATAATAAAATAATTATGAAAATACCCAAATTATTTTTAGCGTCAATTTTAATATCGGCTCTATTTTTAGTTTTTAGCGCCGCTCTGCCGGTAAGGGCGCAAAGCTCAATAGATGATATGATAAAATCCCTGCAACAACAAATCGCCCAGATTATGGCGCAAATAAAAGCGCTTCAGGAACAGAAAGGCCAGGGACAGACATGGTGCCACACTTTTAATGCCAATATAGGCATGGGCCAAAAAACAGGCAATCCGGAAATTGAAGCCTTAGCAACAGTTTTACAAAAAGAAGGATTATTAGACCAAGGAGCAACCTTTGAGGGTTATGACGAAAATCTTGCTTCGGCTGTAACTGGTTTCCAGGAGAAATACGCTTCAGAGATTTTAACTCCGTCTAATTTAAAACACGGCACTGGCTATGTTGGTAAAGCCACAAGGGCAAAATTAAATGCATTATATGGATGCAACATTGCCTGCACGCAGGAAGCAAAACAATGTCCCGATGGAAGTTATGTGAGCCGAACTGGGCCAAATTGCGAATTCGCGCCATGCCCAACAGCTCAATGCAAAACAGATAATGATTGTCCTCAACCAACCTGCTCTGCGCCAGTGGGAACTTATGCCCCAACTTGTATTGCCCAGCCTGTTAAATGCGTAGACGGAAAATGCGTTCCTTCAAATGCGCTGCAGGAAAAAGAATCTGTAAAATGTATTTTTAATAATAATACAACAAATACAGAACAAAAATGCTATACTGCCGACGAAGGACAAAGCAGATTTAGTTGTTCAGGTACTTTTTCATGTGTCATGGATGTTTACGGCAAAAAAGGCGAGCAACTAACATGGAAAAGTTCTTGCGGGGGTTCTGGCGGTCTTGCATACACAACAATGGATGGGCAGAACGAATATGCGCAATTTGATTGTTCCTCAACTCAGCCATTTGTCACAGTTGTTTCGCCCAACGGAGGAGAGACTTATAAAAATAATGGTTCTATAATAGTGAATTGGAAAACAGCAGGAGTTTCAGCATCGCAAATACTTGATGTAATTAGATTAAGAGTATATCCAAATGGCCAGGAATATAATCTAATCTCTAATACTTTGAATGACGGAATAGAAAACATAGCGATACCATCTTCTGTGCCAGTCGGAGCATATACTTTAGAGATTAAAAGTTATGTGAACAATATTCTTGTTTTTGACGCCAGCGATTCATATTTCAAAATTGTTTCAACAATCTCGCAATGTTCATCTGACGCAGATTGTCCCACAATGTGTCCCACTTGCGTGCTCGGGACAGGCTTTACATGTCAACCGTGCGCTAAATACAAATGTGTTGAAGGAAAATGTGTTGTTTTTGAACAGACACCAACAATTAAAGAACAAGTGAAATGTCTTTTTGCCAGTGCCAAGGATGCGCAGAAATGCTACAGCGATGATGGATTTGGCTGTTCTGGAATTGAAGCATGCGTAGCAGAC
>Ga0315284_10009894_pt1 | contig 13581 bp, 17 predicted proteins | sample YL17G09_16_MG_FD_203696 | JGI IMG/M metagenome (GOLD analysis project Ga0315284, IMG submission 203696) | Sediment microbial communities from Yellowstone Lake, YNP, Wyoming, USA - YL17G09_16 | ecosystem: Environmental > Aquatic > Freshwater > Lake > Sediment | place: USA: Wyoming | collected...
GAACTCTCTACAGGAGTCCAGTTTTCGTTGAATGCTTTAAAATTTCCGCCATTAGGAAGCTTACCCGATGCTCCTAAATATTTCTTAACTTCGCTGTTCAGTGAACAAAAAAACCTCATGACCTCCCTCCGTTCTGACATTCTGGCACGTAAAACCGAAGCCAGCCACCGAAGGTTGCGTTAAGCTTGCTGCAATTTGCTGTAGAAATCCTTAACAAGCAGACGCCACTGGGCTTCGTGTTTCTCAATTTCAGATTGGCCAAACGTAAACACCTGAACAGAAAAATCGGGAACAGCCGTAGATACAATTATTTGAGTTTTATCGATGGATATATTTAAGCATCGTTCTGCAGCGATTTTATATGCAGCAAGTTGTAGTTGTGTTTTTTTTAGTTTGAATACGCCCGAGACTAAAGCTTTGCGAACTTTCTCGTCTAAGACCGCTGTGGATCTTGGAAAGTTTTTGGAGTAAGGGCCTGCTGAAGTTTTAAAGTCGCCGAGAATGTATTCGCCGTTTTTATCTCTATAGATAATGTCACAACAACCAGCCCAACCAAAACCAGTTTCTTTGTCGTAGTGATGAATGCGCCCGATACCGTCATCGCCTACGTATTTAGACCAACTAGGCATGTTATAGGGTTTTTCAGACCATAAAACTTTGCCGCCTTCTAAAATTTCGTCTACTTTTTCGGGGACATCATCCCAGTAGGGCGCGTAGTCTGCGGGAGGATAAACCGCTAAGCCCCGAATGTGGTTTTCTACTGCGTTGTGAATCCAGGTTCCCCGTTCAGCAGCTTTGTCCGCTACTCCTGGATTTAAAATATTCCAAGTGGAAAGTTTACGTTGGGTTTCTTCGGATTGTGTGGCCGAAAGAATACTTGTTACGGAAGGTAGCGGTTTATCAACACCAGCGCAATTGTAGTGTCTTAGACCATTAAGCGTTAAACGAGTTTGGGACACAAGAATGTGTCGAAGTAGTTACATTCTAGTTTAAAACGTCATAAAGACAACAAAGGAGGTGGCGTGGTAGGAAATGAATTATGCGTATCATCGTCGTCATCGTCATCCTCGTCATCATCCTCATCATCATTATCGTCCTCATCGTCGTCAAGAAAAAACTCCGCTTTCTGATAATCAAAATTGCGGTAATGACTGTTTAGTTCTTCGTTGAGGCAGAGGCTTGCACAAAAACTCTCAACAACAATTTCTCCGCAGTCTTCAGCAGTGCGCCCCTCTCCGTCTGGGGAAACGCACTCTTGTAGAAGCTGGGCTGAAACCAAAAGGGCACAAAGTTTGTCGAGTTTTTCATTTTGTTTTTGGACTAAATCGATCAATGTTTTTTGAAAATCTCTAAATTGCTGAGGATTAGATTTCATGAGAATCCTCCGGTAATTTAGGGATACTGTCCCAGTTTACAGCATATGAGACGAATGTCCCATCACGCCAGAATTCTGGTTTTTGAAAAATAAACCAGGCACTGGTGATCGAATCTTTTGTTGAGCCTACGGATCTAAAATTGGGGCGTGGTGATAATACGATGAGGTTTGATAATTTGTGCTGGAGTAAGAAATCGCGACGTTTAGCTGTTGGCTCTAAGAAGGACAACCTTTCTAGTATCGCAATTCCTTTCACTGCACTTTGCATACCATATTCAAGGATATAGCTTGATAGTTCTTTCTTTCCGAGCAGTGAGGCTACAATCCAATCGTATTTTTGTTGTTGGGACACCCACCAAATTGGATTAGTTACATTTTCTTCATCGCGATTTGTGCAAACCGAATAGTTGTGAGCTCGTAGTTGATTGCTTAATCGTTGCTCGTCGTCGTCGTGGGGAACAAGAATCGTACCTTCTAAATAAGAGTGTTTTGCCAGGGCGTGTGTGACGCCCTTGGGTAGCGTATAGAAGCTGGACAAAATCGCTGTGTCAGGCGATGGCAGCATAGCGTTATTCATGCGGTTAATCTCAAGAATTTTTAGTAAATTAAAGCAAAAGAAGGAGGATCATGTCAAGCGTACCCTGGTTGAGCACCGAGCAGAAATTCTTACATTTTCGGATTATGCAAGATGCTAAAAAATTAAAACAAGAACAATTGGTAGAAATTTTTGATAATGTGCATCAACAACTTTTGTTAAAAAATAAAATGCTTACTTCGTTGATAACTTGGTGCGTAAGATCAGGCATGGTATTACCTCCAATAACAGATTTGATAGATCCCGATCAAGTTGAAAAAGAAGCAGGCTAAATGTGCGTCCAAGATTCGCGGCGGATAATCCTAGAGATATGAGAGATACTAATGCCAAAAACAACCGAAAGTTGTTTCATCGTTTCTCCTTTGTCGTAGCGTTTTCTCAACTCTCTAACGTTATCTTCAATTAAAACCGATTGAGGGTTCGTGCTACCAAAACGTTTAGTTCGTTTTGGTCTTTTAGTAAAAAGTTTTGGCCCGAGAGGTAATGCAGAAGTAATGCACTCTTCAGTAGTAAATCTGAACTCACACCGTAGACATTTTCTTCGTCTGCGAATGGTTTTTTTCGTGTACACAAATTTGCTTTCTAAAACTTGAGATTTTACAAATTCACACCTGGGACAGAAACACATGATGATTTAAATAGATAAAAAAATAAGGCGGACTAGCCGCCTCGTGAAAATGGAGACTAACTTAAAAATCAATTCCAAGGGCTTTCGCCTGCTCCTCGCTAAGCTCTACGGCCTTCTTTTTCCTAGTTGGTGCGGGAGGTTCAACAACCACCACTTCCTGTATTGGATCTGCAGCAGTAGGTAAAGCCCTTCGCGATTGGGGAGCAGAAGGCTGTTCACGAGATTCTGCAAACAGTTTTTTCACCTCAGCGTGGTCAGTGCCGAGTGGGAGCTCTACCAGGTCTGAACCCGGAATATGGCTACCCAAAGCAGCACTAATGAAAGTACCACCTTTGCCTTCAATCCAATCCGAGATATCCTCGGTGAGTTTTATTTCAGTATCGCCGGCAGCTGGGCGATCTGCAAATTCCAGAGCATTGAAATTGATCTTGTTACCGTCTGCACCTGTAACAGGATCTCGCTCGTTAAAACTACGAGTCACAAATTTGCTGCAAGTAATAACGCTTGCGCAGTTAATGCGATTGTTGTACAGAGTTTGAAAGTATGAAATAAAATTTTTCTGACTGGATTTGCCAGAAATCATCGCCGTGGTTACACACCGGGGCGGAAGTAAACGGTGCTTAGGAGACACACCAATAAAAGAAATCCGAAGGAATTCTTCTTGATTTCGCATCCCTAAGTTTCCATAAAAGGGTTTAAACCCTAGAAGGATAAACTCGATAGGGATTCCGTTTTCGTTGCCATCAATAATCGCAGAGTCCGGGTCGACATCGGATTTCCAACGTCTAGCTTGAAGATCGACACGTAAGACGTGGGGCGGAATGTTACAGAGAATTTCGTCAGCCGAAAAATTGCCAGCAATAAAAGTCATGGGAGGAGAAATCAGAGGGAGAAGTCGATAGAACCAATAGCTGCTGCAGAGATCTGACCTTTATCAGGATCTACAGCTTTTTTAGGCATTGACTTGGAAGTCTTAGGAAGATAAAGAATTTTATCAACGGTGTAGTTGAGGTAATGCTTTTCGTCCTTTTCGCTTGTAGAGACTTTGCCTAGAGCGATTGTAGGTGTTCCGGGAGGTAGATCTGAAAGCTGTTTAGAGTTTTCGCCCCAAGCAGTGAGCTTAAACCAATTTGTTTCTTTCTCCTCGGAAGTCCAAGCTAAAGAACGATTGGTGACCGTGGTGTCGGAAAGCTCTACCTCTTCGGCTTTGGGTCCTAAACCACCAGTAGCGACAAACAGGTTGAATGCAAGTAAATCATTGAAATTTTCAGGGGTGACAACTAGCATTGGCTGCATTTGCAGAACCCCATCGGGTGTTGCCCGTGTGGGGCCAATCGCTAAAGTTGTTTGTCCTGTTTTTAGTTCCTTTAAAAGTTTGCCAATGTAATGGTTTTTTTGTTGGAAGAGCTGAATTTTGGTGTTAACCCGTTTGTCGTTAGAGGGAAGCATCTCCCCTAGAACGTTAATCGTTTCTTCATCGGTGTTTTGGGCCTCAGCTGTGATTTTGAGCCCCAGCAAGAATACGTTCATTTTTGAGTTTTCGGTAGATGGTCGAACGGTGGATTTTAAAAGCCCCGGCGATCTGGTCAACGCCAGTGCCTTGGCCTAAGAATGCTAATACGAGATTCCAGTCTCCGCTACCAAGTTTTGTGTTTCTTCCAATCTCGTATGCAAAATGATATGGATTTATACAGGACTTACAGTTGCAGCTGGGACGAGCAAATACGTCCTCTCTTGGAATATCTAAGTATTTTAGGATTAAACTACGTACGTAATAACGCTGTTTAAATATGTATATACAGGGAACATTGTTAGAAAATTTCCCTAACCAAGGAGAGCATTTTTTATGGTTAAAATTGTTTGAAGATAAATCTTTATATAACTCAGAAAGAGGAGTGAATTTGCATTGACCGTAAGATAAGTTAAAAGAAGTGGCATCCAGTGATCTGCAAATATCCTCGGATTGAGCCTGCGCGTGGCTACTGTCGTTTGCAGTTAGTGCGATTTTACAGTTTTGTAAATTTTTATGTATCTTTAAAGTGTAGTTTTCGTCTTTGTTACTTACTAACCCAGCCACAGATTCCATTTACCTTGTTGGGCTACTACAGCATTCCATGCGTCTCTAGCGCTGTTGTCGGGTTGGGGAGAGGGAACGGGGCTTGGGGCTGGGGCTGGAACTGGTGGTGTTGGAGCAGGCTCAGGCTTTTTTGCACTTAAAGCCTCAAGTTGTTTTTTAAGATCATCTAATTGAGATGAATAATTTGGGATGTTTATAGGTTGTTGTTCGCGTTCTTGAATTGTCTGACTAAAATTAAACTGAGCTGGTTTTTGTAAAGGAGCAACCGAGACTTCTTGCGTATCCATGGGTTGCCCACCTCCGATCGCGCCTCCACGAGAGCCTTTGGCTGCTCGGGTCACTTTAAAACTAGGAGCGTAATCTCTTAGATCAACATTAAATGCTGTACCAGCAAAACGAGGTTCTTCTGCCGACGTGGCAGGAGATCCCATAGCATATACTTCACCTTCCTTCAAATCGGAAGGTTGCTGAAAGGAAGCGGGGGGATTAGTATCTTGCTCAAACGTAGTGGTTGTCGTGTCTCCCTCGGTTTTAGTACGTGGCTTAAACGAACCACCATACCTAAACTTCTGCATGAATCCCGAAGCTTGGGAACCCAGCAAATCTGAAAATAAATCTGACTCTGCCACAAGCTGCTAGCGTAACCTTCTTTATATTAGCTCAATGTAGTCGAAGAAAGAATCTTTTAAGAGTATGCCCTTTTTGTAGTACCACATCTAAAGTTTTTTGTAAAATAGCTGCTTCTTCGTAAGTGTTAAATATTTGTGCTTGTGTTTTATCAGTAGTGTAAGTAACCACTTTTGAATTGCTTAACGCCGTCTTAACATAGGTTTTTTTAGGAGAAAGCAAGACCCAGACTTCTTTGACTCTCAAGTCTGGCGAGTTTCCCATCTCAAATTCGGTCAGGAGGACTGAGGGTTTCGTCGTCTGAAGTTTAACAACAGATTCGGTAGTTTCTTTTTTCTTAATGTTTCCAGCTATTTTGTATTTTTTACGGAGAGCTCGGGCGCTGTTTGCTGCCTGCAAAGCATTAGGGAATGTTTCTGTAGTTATGTATATTGTTTTTTCGGCTCGGATAACCCCGCAAAAGCCATTATTTTGTTTAATTGTTGATATATCCTTTTTAGTCTCTACTGAAAGTTCAACCAAGTCGTTCATTTTGCCGCCCAAGAGGATCCAACACTTGCGTCTGCTGACGCTGGAACAGAATCTAACACTGTTTGCGCAGCGTGGATCATTATCGTCTCAAGAATATTTTTATAGGTCTCTGCTTTAGATTCTTCAACCTCTAAAACAAGTTCATCATGTACTGCAGCTACTAAGCGCACTGTGTCATCCAAATGTTTATCTAAATTTGCAATAGCAATTTTTAAAATATCTGCGCCACTACCCTGAATTAAAGTGTTAGCAGCACACATCATGGTTGCATCATCGTAACTGAGTAACCGGCGGCGACCACACGGCGTACGGATGTAAGTCCAACCATCTTGGACAAGAGCAGCTCGTTCTTGATGCCACGAACGTAAACGGGGGTAGGCGGAATGAAATGCCGCGTGGGCAATTTTTGCTTCTGATAAGGTCAGATTTCTGCCACTCTGCGCAGCATAGGTTTTGTATTTCCGAAAACCCATTCCGTAAAGCAATGCAAAGTTCAACGTTTTTCCGTCTTGTCTTTCCTCTTTAGTAACGAGACTTATATCTTTTTTATAGATTAAACTCGCAGTCATCGTATGCAAATCGATGTCGGATACAAAGGCTTGTTTCATTTGCGGAATGTTAATTAATTCGGCACCTAGTCTCAGTTCTATTTGTGCCCAGTCGCAAATAACAAGTTTGTAGCCCGGCGCCGCAATAAAACACTCTCTGAAGTTTTTAGAGCGCGGAACTTGTTGTAGATTTATTGAAAAGCTAGTTTTTCCAGCTTTTTTGGTTGTCTTTGGGGCACCGCTGCTTGTGAATCTGCCAGAATTCGCGCCCACCTGGTTGTAACCAGAATGAATTCTGTGTGTTACAGGGTTGATGTTATCAATTAGTTTATTTACATGTTCTAATCTAGTTTCAATTTTCGCTCTTTCTCGGTATATACCCAGCGTGGCATCGTCGCTATCAAATTCAGATAAAGCAACCTGATTCAAAGTAGCTTTACCGGTATCAGCATCAGCAGGTAATTTGATACCGCAAGCAGTAAAGTACTTGACAATCTGGGTTGGTGAGCCTGGGTTAAATTCCTTTAAAGGTTTTTTTCCAATCGCAACAGTACCCTCTATCGTTCTAGGTAACTTACAATCATCTGGAAGATTGGAATCTAGTTGAGTTATAAATTGGTTACTTTTATTCTCTAGTTCTTTTGTTATAGAGTCTTTTAGCTTCTTTAATAATTCAATATCAACACAAAAACCTGTGTAACACATCTTTGCGACAGGACGGATACACTTGGATTCAATACTGTATATTGCTAACAAGTTTTCTTCGCGCATCTCCGCTAATTGATCTGAGGCAATTTGAGGAAGAATGTCTACGTCACCAGCGGCGTATTCAACTTGTTCTAGGGTTAGATCGAGTTGACTCCAGTCAGTCATCCGTTGTGTTTTGTCCAGTTCCAAGGAGAGACGTCGATCAGCCACAGCCTTAAGGGAACAGGAAACATCGGCAAAATAAGCTTTCTGAGCTTTAGGACTTACTCTTTTCTCTTTAAAGCCCGCACGTAGGATTCGTTCAGCAATGTACGTACAAAAGATTTTGTTTTTAAAGTCTATGCCTAAGTAATACAAGAATTGGAGATCAAAGTTAAGGTTATGACCTATGATCATTTCCCTTGATTCAATCAGTTCTTTAAGGTTGTGGTCAGGAGGAACCTTAAATAAATCCAAAACATGAACAGTACGATCCTCAACAGATGGATTACTGTCACAAAGTTGAAGTAAGCGAGGCTTAGCAATTCCAGCTTGGAGCCCCGTGGTTTCGAAGTCAAGGCAAAGTTTTTTATGTTGAGAAAGATTTGCAAGGGAAGCTACGTATTGATCGTGTGTTGTAACGTAATTTGTTTGCATGGTTTTAAATAGTGAATGCGCCCCCACAGCTGCGAAGCAGCGAGGACGCTCACACTAACAGAGTTTACTCAGAGTAATTATTAAAATATATCGTTGGTTACGCTTTCTTTTATGCTAGGCGCCTCCTCCTCGTCCGCCTCTCCGTGGTATATAGCCACTTCGGCCATAAAGCCCTCCCTATTTATTTCATCCTCATCCTCTTCGTCTTCTTCTTCGTCTTCGCTCGCTTCAAAAAGTCTACTTAAAGTTAAATAGGTGCAAGCTCCGTTCATATGGTGATTTAGACCGTCCGTTACAACGATCTTAACTAACTTATACATTATCTCGGGAGACAAAAGTGTACTGTATTCTTTGAAAGTATCCGCCATATCACATATAAACCCTTCTTGATCTTCTAGGAGATCTTGAGCAAGTTCTGTCATCGGTTAGTACCTGATTTAGGGGTGTAATAGTTGTAGAAGTATTTATCCATATCACTCCAGGTTGAACACAGTTTGTCGCCAAACTCTGTCAATTTGTAGACGTAGTAGCGGCGTTTTAGATGGCCTGATTTTTCATTGTACTCTTTGTTCCTAGAACCAGTGGTCCAGTTTTCTGAGATCTTAACGAGATCGTGTTCAATGCAGAACATAAGACCAGCTCGAAGACTGAGGTACAGAGGGGAAACGTAGTAGGTGTCACATCTGCGCGTGGCTTGGTTACTCTCGATCGGAATTAATGTATCCGTCACTGCATCAAGCGCAAAGCCCTTGAATAGGGAGGAAGATAAAGGGAGCTTCAGATCGTCAGCTGCTTCATTTACGACGGAGATAGCTACGTCTCTGAGAGCTTGCCATTTTTGGGTGTCGCCCTTAAGAAGCAGCATTGCTGCCCCACAGCAACGATATGAAGAATGCGTTAACAGGTAATCAATGATGTCATCCGTCGTCTTTGTGACTTTCTTCGGCGGGGTTTTGACTGGAGTTGCAACAAGTGTTGTTGTCTTTTTCTTGCTAGCAAATGCAAGTTTGGTTGTCGGAGTTTTTTTGTTCTCGATTGCAAGCTTTACAGCTAGTGAAGCCAGGACAGGGTTTTGCTGCTCCACACTCATGGAAAACAATTTATTAGCGTCAAGTATTTTGACGTCTATAAGTTTCTCAAGATCAATTGAGAAAGGTTGTTTTGTTTTTGGAGTTGATGCTTGCAAGAGCGCCGAGGCTTCTCGGTGTTCTAATGCTGTGCCTCTGAGATTGAATTGGAAATCCATTTGGAGAGTGATAGACAAATGCAGTGTATGTGGTGTATTTATGACGTCAAGTTATTTTAGACTTTCTTAAGCTTGTTTAGATTTTTATTTTGAAGTTATACTTTTAATAGCTTTACTCATTGTTTTGGATCCTCAAGCAGCGGCTTTTTTAGAAGAGTATCTAAGTGATCCTGCGGTGTTGAGGGAGGCTTTGTCTGCTATAGATCCTTCTGTTGGAAGGAGAATACGCGAGGAGGGAACGATTCGTGGTGGTAAATCGCCTTTTAGAGAACCGATGATGCCTGGTGAAGTAAGAACAATGCCTTACATGCAAGAAACGGTTCGTCCATCCTTACCCTTTGTTTAATCTTGACGTTACCTAGCGTTCGAAAATTTAGAATGGCAGGGAGTCGATTGGGATTATCTGCGCTCCCTTCTGGGGACGAGCTAACTAAGGCAGGGCAGTATGAGAAGTATCGATCCAGATACCCTGGGTTTACAGACTTTACAAGAAATATTTCGCAAGCGACTGGTCCGTTTGGACCTATTGCTTCAATACTTGGGGTCGAGGGGTATACAGAACCCTTCGGTGGTGATGTTCCATTGCAACGCGCAATGAGCGGGCTAGAGCGAGGAGTCCCTCACCACCGTGTTGAGAGGCAGATTGCGCGTGGTTAAGCTTCGAGTTTAAAATAAATATACTCGGGATGTACTGGAAAGTATTTTAAAGTCGCAGGACAAAGCCAACCAGTTAGATTTTCGTTTACATATTTTTCTTCTCCGTTAGTTGTCGAGAACAAGTTATACCAAACCCCGTCAGCTTCAAAGTTTGTATAACGAAGGTAGCCTTGATGCTTAGGAAAGGGTTTAGCTGAAAATAAAATCTTAGGTTGATCTGAAACAATACCGTTGTCTTCTAGAATTTTATCAATAATTTCAGGAATACCTAGCACAAAGGGTTCGTGTGTTAACTTACGAGCTTCGTCTGTAAAGGCCCAAGTTCCTGCAAATCTGTAAAGCTGAATGATGAGCATGGAGTTGTTCATGTAATTAAAAAGTAATGCATAAGTACAGTAGAGCTAGTAGGGTTGAAAAAACAAGTGTGGGTAACCGACGGGAGATGCTGCTATTATTTAGATAGCGTAACGATAGTCGTGCCTCCTGTACCTAGAAGACCTATAACTTTCGAGGATTTGCAAAGGGTTCAGGGCAAAGTTGAACAGGAAAGGCGAAGTCCAAACAGATATGATCAGACTAGAGCAAGAAGATATATTTTTAATGAAGCGCTCAACGCAGGCGATTTAGATCGAGCTCTTTACGAAAATCAACAATGGTCTGATTATAACTTCGACGAAGGTTCTGACGAACTTAGGAGTAGTGCCGACATAGAGGATTTTCGTAACGCAATTCCGTTTCGAGGTCAAGATATAGATCCAGATTATAATGAATTTGAGCTCGCAAACATTGCCGCAGCACAACCACAGCAAGCTCTTGATTTTTTAAATAGCCGCATAGTATCGCCTGAAACTGCTCAAAGTGTATATGAAGGTTTCTCCCGCGCATCCAACGATGAACGCAATGCGATTAGACTTGCTCTTCAACGTGGCGGGACTACTTCAGACATTTATAGTAATTTCGAAGGTGATGAAAGAGGACAAATCCTTGACGAGGTAAACCGAAGTGGACGTGGGGAATCAAATGCTCCTTCGATTGCAGAGTTATATGAACCTGTAAATCAAATAAGCAGTGACCTTAGAGACGAGGTTACTTTCGTTCAGGAACAAATGGATTTACAAGGAAGAGGAGGTCGTGAGTTAGCAAGTGCGGGGGCTGCATTAAATGTGCCCTTTTCGCCAGGAGTTGAACAGCAAAGATTAGATTTTGTTAATGAAATTGATCCCCGAGAAAGTTTGTTGGCGGAGGGAGCGAGGATAATAGATCGCCCACCAGCTTCGTTTGAAGATTATGTAGCAAACAATAATAGATTAGTTACTTTGGGCCGCGATTTAAGCGCGATAAGACGAAACGCTTCTCCTAGGCGTCGTGAGCAACGAATTGATCAAGTGCTCCCAGCGATCAGAGAATCCCCCCGTGGTCAAGATATTCTCAATGAGATCACAGGGGCGGTTGAAGGAACTCCAGCACCATCAAGATTTAATACAGGCATTTCCACACCGCCGGACGTTGATCAAGAAAGTTTTACTCCAGGAAGCAGTAGGTTGAACTTTCTGCGGCGCTGGGGACTACCTGACGATGCTGAAAGAATGCGAAGATCGTTGGAGTTTTCTCCAGCCGAGATGCGTAATACACTTGGCGATTTAGAACAAGTTTCTCGTAGAACTGGACAATTAGTTATACCTGAATTACAAAATAAGGTGATGGAGAGCTTCGATGAAGATGCACTCAATCGATTCGCAGGAGCGTTAAAACAGTATCCTGAAATGATTCCTTTGTTATCAAATGCACCCAGAACAACAGCCCCCGTGGGAGGTAAAGAAGAAATTTCTAAGTATTCAAAGTTTATAGATTTAGTTCAACAAGTATCTGATCCAAAAGATCGGGCTGATATTTATAACAGTTTAATGACAGAAGGTGGAGTAGCTCAGTATGATCTGGCTGGAATAGAGTCGGATTACACTAGCGGAAGTACGGAGCGGCAGCAGAGAGCTATTGAACGCTTAAGTCAGTTAAATCCTGAAGCGGGTGAAAAACTAAGTAGGGTTTCGTCACAAGCTGCTTCCACTGTCAGACCTTTGATTGGAGGGGGTAAATATGTGGGGGGCGATGATCCAGAAGCAAAAGAGCTGATGAACCAGATTGATGAACGCGCTCGCGTTTTTAAAAAAGCCTTTAACGATTTATCGCCTAAAACTAAAAGTAGGCTTTTTGATAAGTATACACAAAGTGTAGACAATCCTACGGAATTATATGTGAGATACAATCCAGATACGGATGAAGTCACTCCAGCAAAAATAAATGATATTGGTGAAATATATGGGCTAAGTATGACTAATTCTCCACCTATGATGCCTTCAATAGCTGACTCTAGGAAGTTCTCAGGAGATGATATTTCAGAGAATGCTTTAAAGTTTCTTGCAAAAAACCCTATTTTAGGGACGTCCTCAATAAGTTTTCAAACGATGTCTCCTGAAGAAAATAGATTTACTTATGATGCTAAAGAGTTACCACCACCTGTCTCTAAAGCATTTACAGACTTTGTTTCTAAAAATGCGCTGGCCGGAATGCCTCCCGGAACTTTGGTAGTGAATAGACCATTACAGGAGTTTGATCTGGAGGAGGCCGCCGAAAGAAAAGGAGGTGCCAGTTCGACTTTCCGTAAACAACAGGAGGTTATTGGAACTCCAGCAAATAAAAGAGGAGTGTCTTACCAGCGTGGCGGTTTTGGACCAACGCAAGGTACTGAGCAAGCCCAGTATGCATATATAAATAAAGAAGGAACAGTAATTCCATTACAGTTGAAGCCCGCTGAAACACCGATTCGAGGACAACTGAGCTTTAGCGGGGGTCAAGCAAAAGTCAACCAAAGTAGTTTACCGAAAGTCAAGACTTACTATGCAATTGATCCAGTAATGGGCGCTGCTGCGGGAGCGCTTGAGATGGGACGCGCAATTAAGAGAACCCCAGCTTCTCTACTGCCAGGAGCTGCGGATTTAATCCCCAGTCCAGAAGCTATTCAAACGGGGTATAAGCAGGGACCTGCTGCAATGGGTAAACAAATGGGTCGCGAATTTATTGAAAGTTTACCTACGGGAGCAGCTTTTGCTGCAGCTTTATCCACTCCTGTATTAGCTCCAGCAGCACCCGGTGTGGGCCTAGGTTTTATTGGTTCAGCTGCAGTGAGAGCTGCAAATGAAGTTGTTCGCCAAGAAACTGGCGAAGGTATAGTACCTAAAGTGCGGCAACTTATTGGAACTGCGCCTAGAAGTGGAATTGCAAGCAAGACACCTTTACCAAATCAACCATTAACTGCTGAAATCAAGCCTTTATCAGATCAAAGTAGAACCGAAATGATCCGTAGACAAAACCGTAACGAGCTACAACGTCGTACGGATTTGGTTAAAGAAAGGTTTAATCCTAGAAAAGGGGAGTTTGGATTGTCGGAATTTATATTCGGTCGATAAGGTAGGGTCGGTCGAAAAGGTAGGGGCAGAGTATAAACAAGCTTTTTGTTCTTATTTTTAATATACTAGGCAGAGACAGAGCTTCCACAGTGTTATGGCTAATTTAAGGAATTTTTTAGACGAATATATAAATACTATGCCAACAGCTGATTTTGAGTCAGATGTAGAAAATGAAACGTCTTCTGCTTTCTTGCCAGAAATTCCGCAAACCTACGGCGATATTGCTATGTCGCGTGGGCAAGCACGAGGGATAATTGACCGACTCGCACAAGAGGCTGTCAAGGGCAATATTACTCCAGAGGCTTTTCAAACAGGTTTACAAACCCTTAGTGATGTTGGACAAAGCCCTGATTACTCACGTCGTTTAATTCGAAATTCTTTAAAGACTCCAGGGGTAAGACTTGCAATTGAAAATCCCGGACTCGCAAAACAAGCTTTAGAAACATTTGGACCTTTAATAGCAGAAGAAGGCTTTAATCCTAAAACTGG
>Ga0315284_10009895_pt1 | contig 13579 bp, 15 predicted proteins | sample YL17G09_16_MG_FD_203696 | JGI IMG/M metagenome (GOLD analysis project Ga0315284, IMG submission 203696) | Sediment microbial communities from Yellowstone Lake, YNP, Wyoming, USA - YL17G09_16 | ecosystem: Environmental > Aquatic > Freshwater > Lake > Sediment | place: USA: Wyoming | collected...
CTATTGCTTGAATCTAATGCATTCACAGTCACAGTAGAACTGCTCGCACCTTTTAGAGTTAGAGATTTACCCACATTTATATTTTCTGAATAAATTCCAGCAGCAACATTTATTATATCACCACTAGGATTAGATTGTCCTATAGCATATTGAATAGTTTTACATGGACTAACAGGATTTGAACAATCTAGTGCATCTGCTCCAGTAGTTGCAACAAATCTATCTGTAGCAAAAACAAAACTCATTAAAAACAAACTCATAAAGAAATATAAAAATAATTTTTTCATTCCATAACCTCCCTTCTATAACTATTAATTAATAATAACCGAGAATACTTTTAAGTATTGTTATACTACACAACCGAAAATCATCCTAGATTTTGTACTTACCAATTGTGGACGAATTATCCAATTATTAAAGTCTTAATATCAACATTAGTTATATTATATTTAAATCCATTAGCTTGTCCATAAATATTAACTTTTTTATTTAATTTATCTATAATATAAACTGATGTAATTGGTATTCTAATTCTTCCTGTTTCTTTACTCCAATATGTTGCTGTTCCATAAGTTTCAGCTTTAAAAGTACTACAACTATTCTCTAATATTTTTTTCAAACTAGAAGTTAAATAGAAACTTGTTCTTTTAGCATTATCACTAACTAATTCTAAACTTGTTTTTCCATTATTAAATATTAATCCTTTTGTTGCCCATCCATCAAAATATAATTTGCTATAACCAAATACAGTATCATTACCTAATTGATTTACTTTGCCCATATTCTTTGCATGAAATGTAATCTTTTTCTTTATTCCTGGTAAACCTTCATCAATTAAACCATTACAATTATCATCTTTTCTATTACAAATTTCTATTGCATTAGGATGAATAGCTGAATTATTATCATTACAATCATTTTGACATTCTATATTATAACCATCATGGTCATTATCAGTACTTTTGTTAACAAAAACATTACAAATTCCATTTACACAACTACAATTATTACAAGTACTATTAACATCTGTATAATTTCTAAATATATTTCCATAACAGTTATTTAAATTACTACAATTTGTTTTAGCACAATCACTATTTTTTTCACATTGTGCACCACAGTTTTCAATACTACAACTATGATTTATAACATAAGAACTCATACTACAACTAAATAATGCTATACACTGACTTGTAAATCCTTGAGCACTATCTAATGTAAATGGATTAGCATCTGGAATAAATAAACAACTACTTAAAGCTGATAAATTAAATTGATTACAATCATTATTTTGTATTGAATAAGTTTCATTTCCATTTAAACATAAACAACAAGTTCCACAATCCAAATTATTAGTAGAACATTCACTCCAAGTATCATTATAACAAGTTTTTATTCCACTACAATTACTTTGTCCACATGCTTGAGTTTGTCCATCAAAACATTTTTTATAATTACAAGTTAAACTACAATTACCAGTTCCTGGAATTACATCATCACATGAACTATTTCCTGTACAACCATTAAATCTAGATTCACAATCATCATCTACTAATTGACAATCAGCATTACATCTATCTTGCAAATAAGTTTGTCCATATTTATTACAACTTGCTAAATCAGAACTTGGTTGTTTTGTAACACAAAATGGAGAAGCACTACAATGAGCACTTTCACATTGATTTATATGATCATAATTATTTCCACTTTCATTACATCTGTAATAAGTTCTATCACTAGCACAATAATACTCATTACTACTTATATTATTGCCCCATATACTATCTCTTGCACAAATTTTTGTTACATGCTCACACATACAATTATTACAACTATCAACTGTTAATGAATTATTATCATTACAATCAGAATTATTAGAACATTGAGCACTACAAATATTTTTTACACAATATTCATTTGTAGAAGGCGTATTACATTGAGGTTGACAATTACTACATGCACAACTATTACATGTATTTTGACAACTATTAGATATAGTTGTACTATCTAAAATTTTATTTGTATTATATTCAACTAATTTTTTATTATTACAATAATCACTAAAAGTTAATTGACATGAATTAGAACCACATTGACTATTAAATTCACATTGCTCTCCTAAATCTATTATCCCATTACCACAAAACATAATTGATATGTGTTGGCATGTACAATCATTTAAACAACTATCAGCTGTATTAGCATTACCATCATTACAATCTGCATTATTAGAACATTGAGCTCCACATTGATTTTTTACACAACTATAACTAAAATCATCATAACCACAACCACAATTATTATTACAATTTCCATATAAATCTCTTATACCTAATTTATTACCCAAACATGTTGTTGTAGTCTGTGAACAATATGCATTATTATTTGTATTTGGTAATTCGCATTGTTCACCTACATCTATTACATTATTACCACAAAATGCTAAATTTATACATTGTCCATTTTGACATGTTTGTCCTAAAGGACAATTACCACAATTTATAGTATTACCACAACCATTATCCCAAGAACCACATTGTTTACCTAAATCAGAACATGTTTTTGGAATACAAATACATTGTCCATTATAACATGTTAATCCAGGAACACAAGTACCACAAGAACCACCACAACCATTATCACCACAGAATTTTCCTTCACAATGAGGAGTACATACACATTGTCCAGCTTTATCACATGTTCCTGTAACACAAGTTCCACAAGAACCACCACAACCATCAGGTCCACAAAATTTACCAACACAATTAGGATTACAACATTGTCCATTAGAACATGTTCCTGTAAAACATGTTCCACAAGAATATCCACAAATAGGATCAGGTCCACAAAATCTGCCTGTACAATCTGGTGTACATGTACTTATACATTGTCCATTTTGACATGTTCCAGTATAACAAATTCCACAAGAACCACCACAACCATCAGGTCCACAAAATCTGCCACTACAATTTGGAACACAAGTAATTATATTATGTTGACATGTACAATCATCTAAACATATATCTTCTGTATTAACATTATTATCATTACAATCAGAATTACTTGAACATTGTGCATTACAAACATTTTTAATACATTTTGTTGTAGGAATTGGAGGTAAACAAATTGCATAATAATCTGAACATTGACAATTGTAATAACAATAATTATCAGCATAACTAGAAATATAAGTATAATCTTTTATATTATTATCATTATAATCAACTAATTTATTATTGCTACAAAAATCATAATAATATTCATTACAACTATAATCCTGGCAATCATTATCATTATCACATTGTGCACCACATTTATCTTTTACACAATTATAAGTAAAACTATCATAAATACAGCCACATATATTATTACAATTTCCATAACTATCTCTTATACCTAATTCATTACCCAAACATGTTTCTGTACTTTGTGAACAATAATTATTATTATTTGTGTTTGGTAATTCGCATTTTTCATTTAATTGTATTACACTATCTCCACATTGCTGAAATTTACATTCATTGTTACAATTATTAGTTCCTGGTTGTATATTATTACATGCACTATCACCTGTACAACCTGTAAATCTAGATTCACAATTGCTTAAATCAACAAATTGACATTGAGAATTACAAAAATCTTGTAAATAAGTTTGTCCATATTTGTTACATGATTCAAATGCTGTATTAGGTGGTAAATCATTACATGCCAAAGAAGCACTACAAACATATTTACATATATTTACAGCTTCATAATTAGTACCTAAAAAATTACATCTTTCATATGTATTATCTTGTTTGCATCTAAATTCATGACCGTCTCCCCATAAACCATCTTTAACACATACTGATGCATCTAAAACACTTACAGAAAATATCAAGATAGCTAAAACTGATAAAAATAATTTATTATTAAAAATCACCCCTTTTACCTCTTTTACATTCATCTCTTTTACACCCCCATAACCCAAGAAGATGCCACTAAATTACATTGAAGTTTATTGTTTTTTGATCAATGTTTCCAGCTTTATCTAAAGCTTTTAATATTAAATTATAATTTCTTGTACCAAAGGTTTTATAATTTTTATATTTATTACAATTAGCACATAAAGTTTTAAATTTATCTCCATTTATTGAATATTGCAGAGTATATTTATCATCTGCAGTCATATCAAATAATACTTTTCCACTATAATCTTGATAATTTAGATCACTTATATCTAAAGGACTATTAACAGTTAATATTGGTTTTGTTAAATCAACTTTTATTTTATTACTTTTTGATTTAATAACATTTATAGCATCTTCAACTACAAAATAAAATTCTATTTGTTGATTATCATATGGTATTAAATCAACACTAAATGTACAAGTTTGTTTTTTACCACTTGGACAATCTAATTTTGTTTGTATTAAAACATTATTAATATATAATGAAATTTGTTTTAAATTATCTTCATCATAATTTATTATAAATTCTCCATTACCATAAGCATTATTAGTTGGTAATAATTTTGTTATTCTAGGTTTTTTAGAATCTACAAAAAATACAATTGTTTTTTCTATTTCTTGTCCATTTCTACTTGCTCTTATTGTTATGTTATTTAAACCTTCTTTAAATGATCTTTTTTTGTTATGAGAATCACAATTTGTACATAATGTAATCCATTTATTATCAGTATTATCTTTATATTCTATCTTACCATTTTTATTAGTTTGTATATTTAAAGCAAGAGATTTTGTATTAAAAACATCACCATCATTTACACCAATAGTCATTGTTAAATCTGTTTGCTGTTGTCCACTTAAATATTCACATTCCATATTTAAACATTTATTAGGATCTGTTGGATTATACAAATCTGTTACACAAATTTGACAATAACCAGCTCCTGAACTTAAATGACAACTATATCTTGGTGGATTTGGTGGTAAAGGAACTGATTCACCATTTTGTAAACATAATTTTTTATAAGCATTTACATTTGTAATTATGATAAATAGAAATATGATTATTGATACTATGAAAATGATGCTTTTTTTAGTCATTTTTCCAAAATAAAAAAAAGGAAAAAAATAATTTTTCCTTAGATTGCTTCTCCCCAGAAGTATATTTGTCCGCTACTGAAGTCACCAATACATGGTTCTGGTAATCCTAGTTTGAATGTTATTGCTTGTTCTGCACCAGGGCTTAATACATTACCATGATGATAAGTTCCAGGACCAATCATTAAAGTTCCTGCACCAACTTCTCTTATTATCTCTGCATCATTGTAAAAGTCTCTTGTAAATTCATCACTGTACCATATTGGAACATAATCTTCTGCGTCTGATCTTGGATCACTTGCAGTACTATAAGCACCATTTGTTGCAAAGTAACATAAGTGATCAGCATTATCAGTACCTGTTAAACCCATAGTATCAGCAGTACATGCCCATGTACTTGCTCCAATTCCAGTTCCAATTCCAGGACCTAAACTTGCTTGACTTCTTGCATCTAATGATAACTTTAATCTGTTACTTGTTGGACATTTGGCATCACTTGAGCTTGGGTCATAAAAGTCTGTTCCTGAAATGAACATATCCATTAACACACCAGATCCTTCATCAGCATTGTTTCCTACTAATATAGTATCAGAATATGAAACTGAACCTGGTCTTACATCACTAAATGTAATACTTCCATCTACTGTTAATGCTACAACTGGATTCAAGAACCAATATTCATTTTCATCCATTGTTGCACTTAATCCATCTGCTCCAATAGCTTCAGCAGTCAAGAAATATTCACTATACATTGAGTCTGGAGTTTCAACTGTAAATGTACATGTATAATATGCCATTGTTTCAGGATCAAATGTTGTTATAGCTTCTTCATCAATTCTTGCATTACATGATGTGTCTAAAGCAGCGCCTGCTGCAGGTTGAGGATCATTTCTTCTACATTCTACTTCAATATCATTACCTTCACCTTGAGTTGATCCAATAGTTCCTACAACTTCTTGTATTTGTTCTATTTTGTTTTTGTCCATTACTAAAACATTCCATTGAATTTGCTCTCCTTCAAAAGCATAGTTTTCTATTCTTTCAGTTAAGTTAGTTGCACAATTAGTTACTCTTCCTTCTTCTACACAATCTTCTAAAACAGCTCTTGAATCACACATCCATATTCTTGGTGCGAAAGCTTCTGGTGTAATATCTATTCCTATTCCTGTTCCTGTATTAACTGCTATTACTGGTATAACACTTAGAATTAATAACATTGCTGTCATAATTCCAAAAAGTTTTTTCATTTTTTACCCTCCTATTTTTATCCTTTAATTTGATCCAGTTCACTTTGAACTGGAAATTTGCAAATTCATTAATTTGCTATGTCTTTGATATAAAGACTATAATTTCAGAGAACTCTTTCAAGCCCCCTCTCGTCATCCTCACTTTAAAGGATATATCGTTGTGAAAAGATAGTTTTCACACAATCTTTTCACTTAATGTTTTTTAAATTATGGAGTAATGAAAAGTGTTTACTATTTAAGCATGATTAAACTAGAAAAACTATTTTAGAATTTAGCATAATTTAAACATTATTCCAAACAATAGAAAAGATTTTAAAAAATTGTTACACTAATTGGTTACTAAAAAGTTGTTATTTTAATAGTATAATTCTTATATATTACTTATAAAAGTAACGATAATTATTTAAATAAGTAATGATTAACAAATTAATATGATATCAAATGAAACTATAAAATTAATAGAAATCTGGAGAACTAAACTATTTAATGAATTTACTATTTCAGAAATTATGAAAATCTTAAAGAAAAACACAAAAACTTGGGTTTTTAATGCTCTAAAAACTCTTGTAAAATATAAGGTCTTAAACTCAAAAAGAAAAGGTAATCTTGATATATACACTTTAAACATTGATAATCCTAATGCAATTCAATTATTACAATACCTAGAAACTCAAGAAAATATTAATTTTCCACAACTAGACATCATTTCTCAAATAGTAAAAAAAATACCTATAAAAAACTATTCTATTATTGTTTTTGGTAGTTATGCCTCAAATAAACAAACTAAAACTTCTGATTTAGATGTTTGTTTATTAATTGAAAATAAAGATACAGAAAAGAAAATTAAACCTTATTTTAATGAAATAAAGCTTAATACTATAATAAAAATACATGAATATTATATTACTTTTAGCGAATTTATTGAAATGTTATTAAGAGAAGAAGAAAACTTAGCAAAACAAATTTATATAAATCATAAACTCTTTTATAATCAAGATATTTATTATCAACTAATAAAAGAAGCATATAAACATGGATTCAGACCATAAAGAAATTTTATATTTAGAAAGAGCAAAAAACGAGCTTAATCTAGCAAAAGCAATTTTCAAACTCTCAAATAATAAAAAGCTTAAATTAGAATTTGAATTAAAAGAAGATTCTACTTTCTTTAGTAATGTTATTAGTAATGCTTATTATTGTATTTTTTATTCTGCAAAATCTTTATTATATAAAAAAGGAATAGTAACAGAATCTCCTGATGAACATAAAAAAACTTTAGAAGAATTTGAAAAATTAGCAATTTCAGGAGAAATTGATATAGAATTACTTAAGATATACAAATCAATAGTTATAAAAGCAGATGAGTTATTGGGTATCTTCAAAAGAGAAAAATCTAAAAGAGGAAATTTTACTTACAAAAAATTACCACAAGCTAATTTAGAACCTGCAAAAGAAAGTATAGAAAATGCTGAAAAATTCTTCAAAAATATAAATTTAATAATTAAGAAATAAATTGTAGTATTTAAATTATAAAATTTTAAAAAATTGTTACACTAATTGGTTACTAAAAAGTTATTATTTTAAACAAAAAACAATAGAAAGATTTATAAATGATGGTAATTTAAATTACCATATGGTAGAAAATATTAACAATATAAAACTAGATATTATTGCTTTGTTTAGAACTAATTATCTTAATCAATTTTACATAAGAGAGATGGCTAAGTTAATTGGAAGAAGTCATGTTAGTTTATTACCTCATCTAAAAAAATTCGAAAAAGATAAAATCCTTTTGTCTAAACAAGTTGGAAAAAGTAAAGTTTATTTTGTTAATTTTGATAACAATCAAGTAAGAGAATTTTTATCTTTAAGCGAAAAGAAAAAAGCTTTAGAATTTTTAAATAATGAGTTATTCATTAAAAAAACTTATAATGAACTTATTCATTTAGACGGATGTTTAGTTTTATTTGGTAGTTATGCTTCAGGAAATCATACAAGAGAGAGCGATATTGACCTATTATATATAGGAGAAATAAAAGATAATGAAAAAAAGGCAATAAAGGATTTTGGTAATGCCTATGGGAAAAAAATACATTTGGTTTTAATGACTTTAAAACAATTTAAAGAACAACTAGCAAAACAAGGTTCTTTAATAAAAGAAGTCATCAAAAACCACATAATTTTATATAATCATGATATTTTTATAAATGAGGTATGGAGGTACTATAATGAAAAAAGAGAAAAATGATTTTTCATTTTGCTTTAAAAATAAAGGTGGATTAGAACTTATTAGTCCCAACAAAACTCTTTTAGAAGTATATAAGAAAAAGTCAAGATCAGCACTTAATATGTTAGATTCTGCAAAAGAAAAACAAGAAGATGATTGGATTCTAGATACTTCTTATTATGCAAAGTATTTTGTTGTATATGCTTTGTTTATGAAAGTAGGAATAAAATCAGAAATTCACAATTGTACTATCTTTGGCTTAAAATCTTTATTTGTAGATGAAGGAATAGTTAATAAGGAAATTTATGAAGAACTCGAAAAGTCAAAAGACTTGAGAGTCGGGGCTTTATATTATGATAAAGATTTCGGCAAAGAAGAGATCTTAAAAAGAGCAAAGGCTACTCCTGAATTTTGTTTAAAAGTAGAATTTATTATAGATAATATCTCAAAAGAAGAAATTGAAAAAGTAAGAAAAAAATTTGAAATTTTAAAGAAAGGTTATAAAAAATTTTAAAATTTTGTTACACTATTTGGTTACTAAAAAGTTGTCATTTTAATATTTTTGAAAGCTTTTCTCTAATCCTCTTTATATCTAATTCATTAATTCTAGCTAAGATCTCTTTTGATTTTACACAAAATAATGGAGCTTGTAAGATTATATAATCAGAATCTTTCCTTTCAACAACTCTATCAACATAATATTGAATAATATTCCTACAATTAAATGCTAAATTTATAGTTCTCATTTCTTCTTTAGAATAAAAATCTTGTAAAAATTCTTCCATGAATTTTAAAGTACATGAATGTATTTCACATTTTACCCCAAATTTCATCAAAATGGAATATAAAGAATAATACATACAATAATAACAAGCAGAAACAGAAAATCTTAAACTATAATTTTTCTCTCTATTCATTGTTCCTAAAGCATCTTCTGCCATTTTAAGATAACCAATAGCAAGATTATCATTAGGTTTAATTAGCTTTATTCCATCCTTATGTTTACAACACCATTTTATATTTACTGCCATATTAAATTAATAAATTCTTCACTTCCTTTTAGTATTATATGATTTTTAATAATTTCTTTTATCAAATTATCATTCTTATTAAACTTTTGCTTATCAATTTTAATAACATTTATCTTAATGTTATATAATTGTTCCAAATCTTTGATTTCTTCTATTTTTCCTAAAACAAAAACATCTAAATCAGAAGTTTTAGTTTGTTCATTTGATGCATAACTCCCAAAAACAATAAGGACATTTTTTGTTCTCTCTTCAAGTTTATCAAATAGATCTTTAATTTTTTTATGTTTTTCAATAAATTCTATCTTTCTGTTTATTTCAATAAGTTTAATTATTTCTTTAATATTAGGATTAAACTTATTAAAGTAATAATACTTATTTTTACCTTCAAAAGAGAACTTAAGAATATTTTCTCTCTCAAGTTTATTTAATATATTTGATACAGTTTTCTGATTCATACTTAGTTTTTTGGCAATGTCTCTACCATAAATCCATTTATTATAATCATCTACAAAAGATTCCAAAATATTCAAAGTTTTATTATTGAGTATCATATTACTCATATGAGTAAAAAAGTATTTAAATCTTTCTATTAAATTTATAATGTCCTAGAACAATAGAAAAGATTTTAAAAATTTGTTACATTAATTTGTTACTAAATTTATCTATCAAAAGATTTAAATTATCATAAATTTCTTAATATTCTATTAAAGGTGATTTATTTGTTTAAAAAAGAGGAAAAATATTTTATCTTAGCAGGATTTTTTATATTATTAATCTACCTTTTAAATTATGGTAATATAAATGGATTATCAATAAGTTCTAATGAAAATTTACCAAATATTGGATTTTTGATTAAAGAATATCAAACATCAATTCATAAAGAAGGTAAATTCTTTGATGTTGATCTTTTAATACCAGAAAAATATTCTGAATTATTTGCTGGTGAAGAATTAACAACAGAAATTACCATAACAAATTTAAAAAGAATTGGACTTGTTGATGTAAATATTGAATATTATATTGAAGATATTAATAAAAATATTGTATATAAAGAAATTGAAACAAAAGCTGTTGAAAATGTAAAAACATATGTTAAACAAATAGAAATACCTACTGATATTAGTCCTGGAAATTATATGTTATATGTTCAAGTAACATATAAAAATGATGTTAGTATAATTGGACGTCCTATTACTATCATTAAAAAGCCATTTATACTTAAAGGATATTATATAGTAATAGCTCTAATACTTATTATTTTTATAATTTCAATATTATATGAATATATAAGATTTAGAAAAATAGAGAATTTAATTAAAAAAGTAAACGAAAGAAATTTAAAAGAGCATATATTAATTAGAAGAGGTGATTAAAAATCATAATAGATATTAATTTAATATTTGATATCATAAAATTAATTTTATTATTAACAGTAATTTTTTATGTTTATAGAATTTGGTTGAGAACAGATAAAAAACTTAAAAGAGGTAGCTTATATATACTTTTAGCAATTACAGTCCTTTTACTGATGGAAATTGCTCAATTAAAGTATGGTAGATATTCTTTTAAATATTTAGAAAGTTGGGTGGTTGAACTATTCAAGATTATTGGTCTTTTATTCTTGGTAGCAGGTTTTTGGTATATGCAAAAAATAGTTAGAGAAGCAGATGGTGAATTAACTAGAAATGGTAAATTTAGAATAAAAAAGAAATAAAAAGTTATTCCTTCTTTCTTAATTTTAAATAAAAAAAATAAAATTAAGATCTAGTTTCTATAATTAGTTTATGATCTTCTGGATGAATATATGCTTCTCTACCATTCTTTAATTTTAAGTAATCTGCTATCTTTTTTGGTATTCTAACAGCTAATGAATTACCAGTTTTTGTTATTTTTGTTACACTACTTAAATTCCAGATTCCTTTTTTCTTTGCTATTTCTTCTATTTTCTTAGTTGTATCAGAATCTGTAAATGATTCATTACACTTATTACATATTTCAGCTGGAAATTCACCTAAATAAACTCCAAACATATATTCTTTTATTTTACCCTTTTTTAATTCTCCTTTCTCACAAATTGGACATTTCATTTTTTCACCTTGGTTTGACAGTGATTACAAAATAATTATTAGCTATTTTTTTAGTTACAACTTTAAAATATCTAAAATGATGTAATATTTTATCAGGCTTTTGTAATTCTTTAGAGCCTTTTTTAATAGCTTCTTCTACTTCATTTATTGATATACCACGTTCAATCATTTGTTTTCTAGCATGCTTACCATATTTAATCAAATGTAATCACCTGTAATTACAGTAAGTATAAGTAATATATAAACCTTATGATTTGGTTTTATAGAAAATAAAAAAGAAATAAAAATTAATGTTTAGATTATACCAAAAGATAGATACAAGCTTACTATCTTCCATAAATATTTTTCCTATGCCCTACTTTAAGGATATAAATAACATCTTTATCAATCTCAAAAATGACCCTATAGTCTCCTACTCTTAGCCTAAATTCTTCTCTGCCTTTTAATTTTTTTATATCTTTAAAAAAAGGATATTCAGAAAGTTCACAAACTTTTTTAGCAATTCTTCTAGAAATTATAGGTTCTAATTTATCAAGTTCACTATATGCTTTTTCATCCCAAATTATTTGGAACATCTTATTCTAAGTCGTTTCTCAACCTCTTGTTGTGTTATAAATTTTCCTGCTTTTATTCTTTTTTTTGCTTCTTCAATTTCTTTTTTTGTTTGTTCATTTAATTCTAAATCGTCTTCTATCATTCTCTCAATTATATCATTGTAAGTTTCTCTTTCAACCATTTTCATCTTATCTAAAATAGATTTTACATTATCTGAAATTTGAATTGTTGTTGGCATTTTTATAGCTCATTATAATCGATTATAAAGTCTTATAGTATTTAAATCTTTCTATTAAATTTATAATATCTTAAACAACAGAAAAAAAATAATTAATGTTTTAACTTAATGTAAATATAAGATAACACTAACAAAACAACAATTGCTAAAGTTACAATAGTTCCTGTTTTATTGTCTTTAACAAAATTTACAACGCTAAATCCAGTTACAGGATTACTTTGTACATTAGTTTCTTGAGTTCCAACATTTTGTTGAACTTCAATTTTTTGTTCAATGCATTCTCCTCTCTCACTTAATGTGTAACCTTTAGCACATTCTAATTTATTAGTTTTTGTTTCTTCAATAGGTTGAGTATTTATTATAACATTTCTATTTCCACTACTAGAACCTCCACCGCCTCCAGAACTTCCACTAAACAATAATGTTTGTGTATAAGTTACAAATTGTGTAAAGTGTTTTGTCCAAATTACTAAATCACTACCAACATCAATTTTACAATCTTCATCAGGAATTGAATCAATTGCATCTTGGCTGTCACTACTACATTCTGTTTTTATAGTTTTAAATGTTCCTCCAATTCTTGTGTAACCAACATCCTTTCCAGCTTTTCCTGGAATTAAAATTCTAACACCTTGACTAAATGTTAATTTAATATTTGGAAATCCTATTTCAATGATTTCATCAGTACTAGCACTATATCCTGCATCAGCTATTATATCAGAAGCTAAAATTGTTTTGATAGTTGGAGCATTAATAGTTCCATCCCATCCAGATTCTCCAGTAATAATTGTTCCAGCGGGTATATCAACATTAACACCATTTAAATTTAATGTTAAATCATTATCTAAAGTTAATTCATTATATCCTTCTTCATTTTCATTTATTGATCCTTGAATTCCAAAAGACATATCTTCATTAGTATACCAAGGATTAAAGTTAACATTATCACTTATACTATCACCAGTACCACTTGGATTGTTTACTTCATTATAAGGTCCAGTAATATCCCCCCACCAATTATATTTTGCATTGAGAGTGCCTGTACCAAGATTTTTGACACCATAATCAGTGTTACCTCTGATTTTATTATTGCTTAGTGTCCAAGAAGTAACATCAGCTACACTAACATCAATATCAATGCCAAGCGGA
>Ga0315284_10009896_pt1 | contig 13578 bp, 9 predicted proteins | sample YL17G09_16_MG_FD_203696 | JGI IMG/M metagenome (GOLD analysis project Ga0315284, IMG submission 203696) | Sediment microbial communities from Yellowstone Lake, YNP, Wyoming, USA - YL17G09_16 | ecosystem: Environmental > Aquatic > Freshwater > Lake > Sediment | place: USA: Wyoming | collected...
GTGCTGTTGCTGGAGGCGGGTATCCGCGCGGATACCGATGCACCCATCGAGGACATCGGTCCTGTGACGAGCACACTCGAGACGGACTACTACAACGAGTACTTCTGGCAGTGCGCCCAGGTGCCCGGGCCCAACCACGCGTTCGAGCTGGATCAGCAACTGACGACGGGACGTCTGTTGGGCGGCGGCTCCTCCATCAACGGCGTACAGTTTGTGCGCGGCAGCGATTGGACGTACGAGCGCTGGGTCAACCTGACGGGCGACGCAATCTGGTCGGTGCCCAACGTGTTGGCCGCATTCAAGCGCATCGAGACGTACACTGCGACGATGGGTTCGTACGACGTGGCGCGTCGTGGTGCTGCCGGTCGCCTGGCCGTCCTGGAGACGATGATTACGGCGCCACAGACTGCGCCGACCAGCATGGCCGAGAAGCTGACACAGGCCTACGCACAGATGCTGGGTCTGGCCCCGCTGGACGACTACAACAATCTGACGGCGGCGACGCGCGTCGGCCCCTTCACCAGCTGGCAACTGCACGTCCACGCCGACGGCACCCGCTCCAGCTCCAGCACAGCCTTCCTCTCGCCGGACGTGATGGCGCGGCGCAATCTGCGCGTCCTCCTGGCCGCGACAGTGACGAAGATACGTTTCGACGGCACCCGCACGGCCCGCTCCGTCGACTACGTGCTCAATGGCCAGTGTCGCAGTGCACAGGCCCGACGACGCATCATCCTGAGCGCCGGCGTCTACTCGCCGGTGCTGCTCCAGCACTCGGGCATCGGTAACGCGAGCTACCTGGCGTCGATCGGCGTCAGTCCCATCGTGTACGACAATCCCAACGTCGGCCGCGTTATGATCAACCAACAGGTGGCCATCGCACTGTTTCAGAAGAATGTCTCTGACGCGCCGAGCGCCAACCCGGCCGACATCTACGAGGGCGGCGCCTTCCTGTCGATGCCGGCCAACCTCACTTTCAACGCGACCACCGTCTCGCCGCGCTCGTTTCAAATCATCGGCATCAACGCGGGACCAGCCATGGTACTCGCCGTAATCAATCTGCAGCCACAGTCGCACGGCTACGTGCGCATCCGCGACGCTGATCCGCTGCGCATACCGGCCTCGAACGACGGCATCTTTGCGCCGACGCCCGAGGGCACCTTCGACGTGACCGCCTACACACAGGCCATGCTGCAGTACGTGTGCGCGCTCAGCAACGAGTTCCAGGGCCTGGGCGTCGGTCCCGTCATCGACACCTCGTACCAGCTGCTGCAGCCGAGCCCGGCGCAGTGTGCGAACGCGACGCTGATGGATCAATTTGTGTTGGACACTGTCATCGGCCACTCACACCACTGGACGTCCAGCTGTAAAATGGGCAAACCGGGCGACGGTATCTCTGTGACGACGAGCAAGGGCGCCGTGTTGGGTGTCAGTGGTCTCATCATCGCCGACGACTCTATTCTGCCCATCATCAACGACGGCAACACAGTGGCGCCCGCCTTTCTCGTCGCCGAGATTATTGGCGACCAGATTCTGCTGGGCAACGTGTAGATTATTTCACCGAATAAAAAATTGTTTATTACGTAGCCACTGTGGAGCGGGCGCGCGCACACCCCAGCCCCGTCAAGAAAGAGCCATGCATATGCTAGCGTTGCTTTCTTTGTTGATTGGCGTGAGTGTGGCCAGATTTGATGTCACCGTGACACGGCCGTGGGAGTTGCAGATGCGCTACATCACTGTTGTCGACAGCGCCAACAACTACACTGAGTACAAGCTCGCCGTCACGTATGCCGTGCCGATCCCCACGAATACCACGCCGGAGGATCTGCCCGTGCTCATGGAGTATCTGCCGTATCGCAAGGACGACAGTATGTATCCGATCCGCCACAACTATTTCAACTACTTTGCGTCGCGTGGCTTCGTCTACGCCTACGTGGACATTCGTGGCACCGGCGGCTCCGAGGGCAAGCGCATCCCCTTCGAGTACTCCTCGGACATAGAGATCGAGGACGGCATTCAGATTATCGAGAAGCTGACGACGATGCAGTGGTTGCTTGCCACCGGTGGCAAGACGGTGCGCTCGAACGGTCGCGTCGCGCTCTGGGGTCAATCCTGGTCGGCGTTCAACGCGTTCATCATTGCCGGCAAGAAGGCGCGCGATCCGCGTCTCGCGGCGCTGAAGACGATCGTGCCGATCCACGGCGCCGTCAACCTGTACGAGGGTGACATACACTACATGGACGGCATCATGCACCAGGACGAGTACATTCTCAGTGTCGACCAGGAGAATGCGCTGCCCTCCTACGGATTCAATGGCGCCGGCAGCGTCGACGCCTACAAGATTGACGCCGACTTTGTGGCCAATCGATGGCAGGCCTATCCGTGGACATTCTTCTATCTGAACCAGCAGCTGAAGGACGACTTCTGGACCAATCGCACAGCCTTCTTCAGCGGTCCCTTCTCGCCGTCGAATCCGGACGACTTCACGATGCCCGTCTTTGTCATCGGCTCGCTGTTGGACGGCTACAGGGATAGCGCTGTCGCCCTCTACGAGAAACTGAAGGCGAAGAACGTCTCCGTCAAGATGGCGATGACGCCCAGTACACACTCTCTGATGGACTACGTGTCGCCGGGCCCAACCTGGGAGTGGCGCGCCGAGGTCGCCAAGTGGCTCCACTACTGGCTCGTCGACCAGAGTGACGCCTCACTGATTAACGAGAACGAGTTTACCGTCTACGTGCGACGCTCTGGCGACGACAAGAACACCGTGCCCGGCTACTGGCGCAACCAACAGTGGCCCGCCGCCGTCAATGTGGCGCCCACGCGTTTCTACCTGATGAACAACAACTTGCTGTCTTCCGTGGCGCCGGCGCCGGCCGCTGCGTCCAATCACACGCTGCAGTACAAACCTGCCGTCGGCACAGAGATGGGTGTCTGGTGGGGCGAGGCCGCGCTCGGTGATATGGCGCCACTGGACGCCGACTCGCTGGTCTACGACCTGATGATGACAGAGGATCTGGAGATGGTCGGCTTTCCCGTCGTCCGCTTGCGCGTCGCAGCGACCAGCACAGAGAATCTGACCCAACTGTTGGCCCACTGGCACGTCCGCCTCGAAAATGTCGCACCCACTGGGCAGGTCACACACGTCACCGGCGCCTCGTTGAACGGCGCCTACAGGAACACCAGTGCGGTGCCAGCCGCGCCGTCCTATCTCCAGAGTGGCCAGTTCTACGACGTGACGTTCCAGTTGCACTTTACCACCTGGACCTTCATGTCCAATCACAAGTTGCGCATCGCCATCACCAACGCACTCTATCGCATGATGTGGCCGTCACCACACCGCATGTTCTCCACGCTCAGGGTCTCCCACATCGGCACCTCTGTCGATCTGCCACTGGCACCGGCACTGGCACCCCCCTCGCCAGTGCATCCCTACACCCGTCAACCGGGCGGAGCCTACACCGAGCCGGCGGACGGCTGGTACTTTGCCGAGGGTGGCTATCCGTATCTGTACGTCATCGCTGTCGATGCCGCCACACAGCGCCGCGACGTCACATGGAACGCGTCCTACTTCTCGAACTGCTACGGCTGGATCGTCTCTGTCGAGCTGGACCACAAGTTCTCGCAGAGCCTGACCAATCCGTCGGACACAACGTGGTCGTGCTACGCGCGTCAGATCTACGAGTACGTCGGTGTCACGAATCAACAGTCCTGGTCGCAGCTGTACGGCTACCCGTCGCTCGCGAAGCCTCGCAATGGACAGGTACCCGCACCACTGCGCACCTTCACTGTGCAGACATACATGCAGCTGCGCTCCAACGTCACCCACTTTAATGCGGCGCTGCAGCGCATGCTTACGCGAAGTGACGGCGCGCCACTCAATTTCAACATCTCCGAGAGTTTCGCGCGATTATACCAATAAACGATTTATTGACGCTTCGCGTACGCGCAGTAGATGTACTGCAACGGACTGTTACGCACCGTCTGTCTCAACCACGTCATGTCGTGAGTCTGCTCGCTCGACGGCGCAGCCTCCTCGTCCTGGCGCTCGCCAACCAAGTCTTCGCGCGTCAGCGTCACCGGCTGCTGTGCCAGGTATTCGAGTGTGCGCGCGGCCACCTTCTTGGCGTTCTGTGGATAGCACAGGCGGAAGCCGACGACGAGGAGGAAAGGCCGTGCCTCGTACCACTCCAGTACCAACAACAGCTGACAGCCATGCAGGAGGACACGCGTCAACACTGCGGTGAGCGCGCGCTCCACGGCGAGTACGAGGTCGAGACTGCGCAGCGCCGTCGGGTTAAAGTGGCTGTGGATCAGCGCGTCCTGGACGCTCTTGCGATCAGCCAGGCCGCGGTCATAGTCGCGTGAGCGCGCGTTCACGTAGATTTCGCGGTGCACCGGACGAAAGAAGATGGCGAGCGAGTCGGCAAAGATGGACCACGTAAACAGACGCTCGTAGTCGACACCCCTGGGTGGGAAGTTGTGTGTCAGATGGCCCTGGCCACCACCGGGTGGGCGGTCACGCAACACAGCGGCAAACTGGTCAAACAGCTTGGGCAAATCGAGTTCGTTGCTGCGCTCGGCCTCGTCGCGAAAGTGAATGGGTCGCTCGGCCTTCTGCAGCAGCATCAGCTTCAGGCGATCGACCTCGTCCTGCGGGAAGCGCTGCTCGTCCATCAGCGCACAGTGTTGTTTCAGGTAGCGAAGTTTCTCGGGTGAACAGCCCTCCAGATCGTCCAGCGGGTTTCCACCGTCGCCGGACGCTGAACTTTTAGCGGTGGCGTTTCTATTCATCTCCGGCGGATATGCCTGCTTTGTCGCGCGCAGACGAGAGAGACGTCGCTGTGAGTGTGCACGCGTTACAGCGTAGAAATGTCGACTGCGAGAGGATGCACACACTCGATTTAAAACACGCAAAGAAGCAAATAAAGAATGGCCGTCTGTTTGACGCCATCAAGTCGTACCAGTTCCTGCTGCTGGCCGTCATCGCGCACATCTACATCCTGTTGCTGGTCAGTGTCAGTGCCGAGTTGCACGACTTCCTGGACGTGTCGCACGACGTCGTCATCAACTACGTCGCGGTGGCCACACTGATTGTCATTCTCATCAGTCGCTCGCTGCGCTGGTCCTGGCCACTGCTCGTCGAGGACACGTTCATTGTCATTCTCGTCTGGATCCTGCTCGGCGATCTGATTGGGTTCCACGACTGGCACCACCACACGATGATGATGCTACAGCAGCAGCCGGAGCCCGATGCCGTTATCCACGCGCTCAGCGAAGAGGCCGCCGTCGCTGCTGTCAGCGCCGTCGGCGCCGCCGGTGCGACGCACCGGTTGATGTACAGTGTGGCGCAGTGGACACAGGACCAGAATGAGGTGGGCCTCGAGTTGCTGTACTCGCTGCTGGTGCTGGCCATGCTGGTGTGTTCGCTGCTGACGGACGTACGCAATTACGTCGTGTCGCTCTTTTTCCGCATGATGACGGTGCTGCTGCTGGTGCCAGTCATACTGCTGCCGTCGTCGTGCAATCGCTTCAAGCATCTGGACCTCAACGTGATTATTCTGAAAATTACGCTCTACAACATCCTCTGGTACTACAACAACGTCAAGCGGCTGACGGAGCGTGTGTTGGAGAATAACTACACGACAGGACTGGACGCGCTGTGGCTCCTGTGGCAGGAGGAGCAGCGCAGCGGCGACAGTGGCAAGGGCCGGCGACGCGGCAGACTACGCGAGGCGCGACGAGACGCCACTGAAGCGGCGCGCTCACTGGACAAGCCGGCCACGCCTGTCGAGTTGCTGGACCGGATGAAACGCCTCTGTCGACCCTACGAGGAGGAGCTGACTGAACTGACGAGTGTGCCGCGTCGACGCCGCCGCACCAAACGCAGCGCAGAGTCGCGCGGCCCGCTCAACCCACTCCGTGACAGTGACGAGGAGGCCGAGGAGAGCAGCGACGACGACGGCGACGACGAGGAGGACGACGCGGCGGAAGAGACGGCGCTGGAGCGAGAGACGCGAAAGGATAGACTGCGCCTGATGACACAGCAGAAGGGTGTGTTGGTCGATCTGTGTCAGGTGAACGACAGCTACTGGACGCGGCTGCTGTCGTGGAAGAACCGCACCTACACGCGTAACATGATGCGCGTCGTTGATCTGGTGCGCACGGCGTGGATTCTAGTCATCTGTCCCCTCTACCTGGTGCTGGTGCTGCTGCAAGTGCTCTGGTGTCTGTGGCACATTCGCACCAACACGACAGAGATCAGGGAGAGCAACAAAATGTGCAAACTGCTGCAAATTTACAGTGAAAAGGCGGGGCTTAATTATTAAAAATCGACCACGACCACATGGAGCCGCCGCCAAAGAAGCAGAAGCAGAAGCAGAAGAAGGAAGCCCTCTCGGTGCGACTGGCACGATGGGACCGCGCCCAGTTGGACCACTTCTATGGCACCATCGACTTTGTCGCCTGGGAGATGGGCGTACACGAACCGGAGGCGCACTGGTACTGTCGCAGCGCCGATATACGCATCAAGCGGTGCGCGCGTCACGCACCGGAGCGCACACCGATGTATTACTACGACGGCGAGTATTACGGTTCACAGCGAATCTCACTGATTCTGTCCGGCCAGCCGGATCCCGTCCGCATGGCCAACATTGTCACCGCGTGCGGCGTCGAGAACTGTGTCAATCCACACCACCTCTACGTTCAATAAATGACACTTCAATTTATTCCGTGTCGCCCTCTCTGTCGCCCGCTGCCACCCTGGCCACGGCGTATCCCTCCCCCCTATGCGAGTGCTTCTCGCCTTCTTCTTCCTCCTCGTCACCGTCGCCAGAGGACAGGAATTACTCGAGTTTAATCTTGACGACGGCGACGACAGTCGTGTCAACGCGCTGGTGGCCACACAGCGAGGGCCACGGCCCCGACTGCCCCATCCACACGGCCCGGGCCCGCTCCACAACGTAACCGTCCTGGGCACACTGGTGTGTCGCGACAGCCACGACATGCACCGCCTGCTCTACCGCGTGTGTAACCACTCGACGCTGTGTCGCGAACTCTACTACATGGAGGGCGACAGTCGTGACTTTCGCAAATTCGTGCACCAGCTCTCGCTGCTGTCGCTGTTTGACGAGGCCGGTGCTGTGAACAGCAGTCGCACACTGTTTATGCGTCACCTGTGGCCCTCCCATCTGATGCCCTACTACCTGGTGCGCTACAACGCCGCGGCGACGACGCCGGCCTGCGCCGACACACTGGATCGGGTCAGCGGGGCGGGCGATCTCGAGTCGCTGCTGTTTGTGTACGCCGCGATGCACATGATGATGAGCTACAAGCAGTTCGTGTCCAACGACTTCTACTGCAACGATCACAACGAGCGACTGCTGTTGGACCCGGTGGACGGCACCATCCACTGCGAGTGTCGCCACGACAAGGTGTGCAACAACGACGAGGCGGCGTGGAGTTCGCTGTGGACGATGCTGTTGATTATGATCCTGGCCGTCTTTCTCGTCCTCGCCATCTTTATCCCGTGGGGCACGATGCGCTTCATCAAACACCAATCACTCTAATAAAATTTATTCAGAACTCTTTGGTCTGTTCAGATCTGTAGATTGACGCCGGGAGTTTCTCGTAACGCAGCACGCCGACCCGGCTACGATCTGGCCACTTCGCATAGGCATTCGTAGACTGTCGACAGGAGGAGGACGAGTTTGACGAGTCGCGTAGGAGAAGGGTGGTTCATTGACAATATCTACAGTAATTTCTATAATATACACTGATTTGCGCTGCTGGCAGCCACCGCACTGCGCCTCGTAGCAGTGGTGACGATCGGGCAACACAAAACTGAGCACCTCACCGTAGGTACCCAGCGGAACACTGCTCTGTGCGCACAGCGGTTCCTCGTCGACTCGTTTGGAAAAGAAGCGCAGACTCGTCCGCAGCCGCTGCATCTCGTCGCTGCCACTGCCGCTATACTCGACGGACATGTGATCATCGTCACTGCTGCCGCTGCTACTGTGAGTCGTCGACGAGGCGGCAGCGTCGTACTTGAGCCAGAGCGCGAAGCGGTCGGCGGCGCTTCTGTCGCGCGCCAGACTGAATTCACACGCCACACTGTGATCGCTGAGCGCGAGACGGCCGAGTTTGATCATGTAGAGATTGTAGAACGGCGTCTCCTTCGAGGCCAGGCAGCGGCGACACAGACTGCGGTGGTAGGAGACGCGCTGGGCCTGTCGATCGATCCGCTTCTGTGGCAAGCGGTCGAAGGGAAAGTTGGTGACGTGGCGTTCGTGTTCGACGAGCAGTGGTTCCGTGCGCTCGCCACTGCTGTCGCTGCCGCTACCGGCAATGTCCAGATGGGGCTGCTTGTCGGCGCAGTGGTGACGCCAGCGAATCATGCGTTGATAGAGTGGCATCTTTTCGTGTGGCACATAGTAGCGCGGTGATCCTCCTCCGAAGGAGGAGGCGGCGGCGTCGGTGGAATCGGTCATGAGACAGAACTCGGTGAGGACTTCAAACAGCGAGGCACACATCTGCTGTGAGAGCCGCTTCAGACAGAACTGCTGCAGTGCGTCAAATGTGAAAAACAGCGCCAGCTGATAGAAGTGGAGTAAATTCTCGTTGACGTAGGTGTTGAGTTCGTCGCCGAGCGTGCGCCGCGACAGGCGCTCAGTGTAGATGAGTCGCACCAGGGTGGCCACCATCTGTGGCGTAAACTGGGCAAAGTCCATGTGGACGGAAAGCACGTCCAGGTTCGCCTGCGTGTACTGGACGGCAATTAGACGTCGGAAATAGTCAATCTGTGAGGCGAACAGAACGGAGCGATGTACACGCAGACACAGCCGTTCGTCACCCGCTGTGACGTCACAGAAGCGCAGGGTGACGTCGGCGTAGAGGCCGCTGTCGAATAGTTGCATCATGTCGCGTTTCGAGTGGCCTAAAGGGATTAGCCTTTTTTTAAACGGCGTGTGTTCAATTTCACCGAAATAGTTTATTTAGAGACCTGTGCGTAGAACTTCGCTGTAGATGGGCAGCGCGTTCTGTGCGAGATAGTGTGGGAACGAGTGTTTGAAGCGCTGTGATTTGTCAAAGAGTGGCACGTTGAAGCCCTGTGAGAGGAAGGGTGACTTTTTGCGCTTCGGCACTTTACCTCGCGTGCCGTGCACCAGCATGCGGCCACAGTCCTTGGCGACGGCGACAGAGTTGAAGGGTCCCAGTACACAGTCCAGCTCCCAGTAGGGCGCGGCGACACAGGTGTTGCGGTCGGGCAGGCGACGCGTGTTGTGTAGATAGACGTCGCGCAGGGGATTACGTGTGTGCGCCACGTAGCTGTCCGTCTTGCTGCTGATGGAGTGTGACATCAGAAAGACAAAGTGGTCACCCATGTAGTTCACACCGTGCATCTGACACAGTTGCAGCGCGTCAAGCGTCACCAGCTCATCGCCATTTGCCACTGTTTCACACACGTCGATGTGCATCGCTGTCTCGGCCACAACGGCGGTGGCGGCTGCGGCTGCGGCAGTCCACGCTACATCAACATTTTTTGTGTGACCGCCGACGAGCTGTTGGTGCATAGGCGTTTGTTGCATGCGCTGTATCGTGGAGCGGTAGCGATCGGCCAGACGGCGTTGTTGAGCGGCGACGTCGCGCGCGTACGGCGCCAGATCTTCCGCGGTGGCGGGTCGTAGCGAGAAGCTGACGCTCTTGTCCAGTCTGGCGTAAAATGCCATCGTCTTTGGTGTGCACGCGTGGTCTCCGTGGCGGGCCGCCACGGCGGACGGTGAATCACCGAGGGGGATTTACATTTTCAGTCATCGCAGTTATTGAGCACATAGTCGCGTAGCCAGAACGCGTAGCCGTCGTATTGCATGAGTGCGCGATCGATCGCCGTCACCGCACTCTTGAGCTGCGTGCGATCGTACTTTTCCGTGCCGCGATAGAGATCCGTCGGTTGGTTGCGCCGCCGCTCGTACAACAGACTGTCGACGACGCCCTCGTCCTGTAGCGCGCCCAGCCACGGATGGCGGTGCCAGATCTGGACGTGGAGGCCGTGCGCGTCGTGCATCTCGAAGGGCCCAATCAGGCGACACAGCACCAGCGCCAGACACAGTGGCCGCGTTGCCACCGCGCGTCCCTCGGGCATGTGGCGAACCAGGCGCATCACATTCGTCACCGGCCGCAACAGATGTGCCAGTGCCTGGTGTTGGAACTCTTCGCCGAGGGTGGCCCCGTCGCCCTTTTTACTGTGTGCACGGCAGAGGCGCGAGACGACTTCGCGCAGCGTCTCCTCCAGTTGGCGCCGCGTCTCTTCGTCCAGGGGTGCCACCACCGACGCTGTGACTGGGCGCACCCCCGTTGGTGCCGGCGTTGGTGCCGGTGTGGACACGGCGAGGGCGGGCAGTGCAGTGACGGGGGGCGCGTCAAAGAGGAAGTGAAAATACTCGTTCCAGTAGGCGCGATTGTCGTGGACATTCTTGTGACCCCGGCCCACCTCTTCGACCACCATCTGCTCGCCAGCGCCGTCGGCGTCGTCGCCGCCGATCTCTGTGTCGACGGGCACGCGGGACTGACCCTCCTCCTCCTTGTCGAGCTGTCGCCGCCGCTTGCGACTCTGCTTGAACTCCTCGTCCAGCACGGCCTCCATCTCGCGCTCCTCCAGCATCACCATGTAGGAGAACGGCGTACGGACGTGGCTGTTGGTGTAGGCGCGCGTCGCCGCCTTGTAGAGGCCGCGTGTCTTGCCACAGACGGCGCGCGCACTCTCGTCGAGGATGGCAGGCGCGCTGTCACGTCGCGCCTCGCGATCAAACTGCTCGCTGTCGTCGTGGTTGGCCACAGTGAACTGCGTCGACTGGCGCAGCAGACGGCGCGAGTGTCGGCACGTCAGCTGGTCGTGCTCGTCGACCAGCACCTCGCAGTCGCGCTCGTCCAGGTGGCAAAAGTGGTAGCGACCACAGACGGTGCAGCCGTAAAAGTGGGGCGCACACACGAATGGCTGGACGATCGTCCAGCGCGCCGTCTCTGCCGGTGGGGCTCGCCGGCTCGTCTCCACGAGTTGCGCGTCACCCTGCACCGGACGCAGCGCGGCGTGGCAGACGTGGCTGTTGTCGACGTTGAACACGCGGTGCTCGGACTGCAGACGCGCGAGCCACAGGTAAATGAGCGTATTCTCGTACTCGCTCTGACGCATGGATCTTTATTTAAAGCCGACAATGCGCCGCCTCAGTGTGCTCTGCCTGGCGTTGGCTGTGATTATTGTGGTGGTACACACCGGCACACACCTGTTGCGTCTGCGGCAGGAGTGGATGGGCCGCGTGGCCGACTGTAGACAGCTGAGTGAGCGTGGCCACGAATTGCTACGCGCAGAGTGTCAGTCGCCTGACTTTGCCACGCTGGTGCTGCCGACGCTGCGCGCCAGTGTGTTGCGCCTGGCCTCGTTTCACTGGCTTCCCGTGTTGCTCTGTGGCGTGGCTGCGGCCGATGTGATGTGGCACTTGCTGTGGCGCCTGTGGCTACGCCTGCTGTCGCGCTTCGATCACTGTCGTCGTCGTCAATAAATGCGTGTTTGTTTATTTGAGTTGCGCGGCCTCCGTACTGTAGGCCTGTTTCATGTGCGCGAGGATGTCGCGGCGTGCCTGTGTGGTGCCCGTGGCCATCTCTTCGTCCAGGCGGCGGATGCGGTCGAGGAGGAGTTGTCGCCGCGGGCCGTTGTCAAACCACTCGGTCACCATCTCCTCCACATCGACAATGTCAAACACTGACGGCTGTGGTGGTATGTCGACGATGGGCAACACGGCCGTGTGGTGCGCCCCCCAGTAATGGAGCCAGCGGGACATGTCCATCTCGGCGTAGACGAGTTCTTCACCGGCGGCGATATCGCGCACCGCCACAGTGACCAGGAGAGTGATGCTGAGCCAGAGCGCTTGATCCTCAATCTGACGTGTGACTAGATTCCAGGCGTCAATCAACGAGACTCTGACAATGACGCAATTGAACGGCACCGCGTACGTGGCGATGAACGCGTCGGGCTGCGCCATTTGAGTGATGACTTCCGACTGGGACAGAAACAGTGGCTTGTTGATGTCGGGTTGCGCGTAGCCGGCACCGCCTTCCAGTACGTCGGGTACACCGTCGACAAAGACGTTGCCTATGAAGCGATAGTGTCGCTCGGGTACGGGGTAGGCCGGATCGTCGTTCTGGTACAGACTGCCGTCCCAGAAGGTGATAATCTCGTCGGTGGAGAAGGCATGTGTCGCCACCAACACCTCCTCGCCGTATACGGGCGCCTCTTTCCGCTCCAGGCGGAGACCGTGGCCCAGCCGAGACAATGCCTGTTTGAACTGCAACAAACTCTGTGCGACCGGCTCCTGTGGTAACACGCGAGGTGCCGGCGAGGCCAGATAGCTTGGGTCGGTGTTCAGACCCGCGATGTAGAAGCGCGGCCGCGCTTCCTCTACCACCGTCGGCGGCGACGGTGGCGCCACCGTGTCCAGTACTGGCGGTGGACTCTTTACACGCGCTCGCTTTTTCTTTTTCTCCTTCGTCTTGTCTTTCTTTTTCTTTTTCTCCTTCTCCTTCGCCTTGTCTTTCTTCTTCTTCTCCTTTGCCTTGTCTACAGATTTGGCTGGCTCCTTCTGCTTCTGCTTCCCGGGCGTCAACACAGCGACGTGCCGGACGACGAATTGATCCAATTCGGCGGTGCGACCGTCAATAACTGCGCGATCTCTGGCGCCGGCGTCGAGCGCCAGTTGCGCGAGCAACTCACCCAGACACTGATTTGCCCGGTCGCGCTCCGCCACGGTGATACTCGGATCCTGTGTCCAGAGCAGATGATAGGCCCGCTCGAAACGATACGCCAGACGGATGACGTCGCGCTTCCGTGCTTCCGATGGCAGTCTGTCGAGTGTCTTGGTCAGCGCGGCAAAGTAGGGCCTCTGGATGCTCATCTGATCGCCCTTGATGCCCGTGACGTGCTCGTTGAACACGCTGACCAACATCTGTGACAGGAAGGAGAGACGCGCCGTGTCGAACGCCTGTCCGGGCTGGAGGCGTCGCACAACAGCCTCGATCTCAGCGTTCAGCGCCTTGTAGCGTGTCAGTGTGCGAAATGCCAGGCTGTCGTGCACCGCGCTCAGTTTGCGTGTCTTGTTTTTGTCGGCCACGACGGCCTCCGTGAAGTCGCCCGCAATCACGGCCTCCTTCGCCCCGAGCAGCCGCATCAGCTCCGTCCTGTCGACAGAGTCTGTGGGCGCCTCCTTTGTCACCAGTTTGCCATCGCGGTCAAAGGCCAGGCCCTGCGAACGAGCCAGCCACTCGCGCAGCCACTCGTCATAGCGGACAAATTCGTTCCACAGCGTCACCCAGTGGCGCCGCAGACGGCGCCCACGAGCGTGCGCTTCCTTCTCCTTCTCCTGGTAAGACTTTTCTGTTGACGACGACGTTGTCGTTGCGCCACCGCCGTCCTCGGCGATGTCGGCACTGGTGACGACAGCCTGGCGTACGACCATCACGTCCAACTCTGTGTCATCCACCCAGTTGACGGGGTCGACAACGATGGCCGGAAACTTGGCACCCAGTTGCATT
>Ga0315284_10009897_pt1 | contig 13575 bp, 13 predicted proteins | sample YL17G09_16_MG_FD_203696 | JGI IMG/M metagenome (GOLD analysis project Ga0315284, IMG submission 203696) | Sediment microbial communities from Yellowstone Lake, YNP, Wyoming, USA - YL17G09_16 | ecosystem: Environmental > Aquatic > Freshwater > Lake > Sediment | place: USA: Wyoming | collected...
TTAGCTTGGAGATGACCTCATCTTTCCTTTCCGTCTGTTTCGCCAGGATTTCCTTAATCATCTGTTGGAACTCTTTGACCCTTTGAGCTTCACCTTCGCTCAGAGAATCTCTGAACTTGCCTAAATTATCCTTTAAATCCCGTGCCATTGCTCTCTGTTCATTGAGGTAAGTATTTAACAAGTCTCTGACTTCTTTTTCCCTCTCATTTTGAGTTAAGATAATGCCCTCCATCAAATTGTCAAAATCTTTCCTCCGTAGAGATTTGTTTTTGGCAAGATTCTCCCGTAGTTCTTCATTGAGTTTTCCTCTCTCTTCTCTTGTATCAAGGAGGGAATCTTGGAAACCTTGGAGGACTTGATGGGTGGTATCAAAGAGGGTTCCAATACTCTGAATTCTGGTTTCGTAAGAGGAAACTATATTATCGACAATATTTTTCATCCCGTTAGAGATATGTGGATATTGGCGAAGTATTTCCTTCGATTCAGCTATTTTCTTATCTTCGGAATGTCTAACGGGATTCATATCCACTGTTAACGGCATCCGTTTCGTTTCCTCCTTCCCGTTAATTAGAGAGGGATTTCTTGGCGAGGCATGCTTGCCCCCGCTTTTGGCAGGGTAAGGATGACGCGGCAAGAATTCCCTTTAGCCCGTGAGATGTTTACCCTGTTGGATGCTCATTACCCCAGAAGGTTTACTATCTAACGGGGTTGACCTTATCCTTAGGCTGCTGTGGCTGTTAAACCAATCGCCTCAGCATACTTCAGGTAGGTCTCGACCGATGCCACCACGACTCTGGCCTCAATCGCGAGTATCTCAATACCCACTAAAGAGACTCTTACCCAGGCGTCGACCACAACGCCCTTGTCCAGGATTCGGTCAATCACCTCAACCAAACTGGAAGAACCAATTGCTTTTTCCACTGCCATATTCTTTCACCTCCTTTCCTCTCTGAATTTTTCTCCCCTCACCCCTGCCTACCGACAGGCCCTGAACCGTGCTGGTACGGGGCAGGCAGGCTTCCCCTCTCCCCTGTGGGGAGAGGAATGAGGAGCGGTGAGAAGATATCTTGGTATAAAGCAAGAGTTATGCCATGAAGGAGGGGATATAGTTTTATTTTCTTAAATGAAGGATTTTAAATATGAATTTAAAAAATAAAGAGAAGTGGATGCTTCTGGATTGGGAGAAGTGTTATGGCAGGAATGCCATATCTATGGCATTCCTGCCATAGTATCGGTTCCATTTCTTATATGATACTCCTTGATCTTGTAGAGGAGAGTTTTATAATTAATTTTAAGCATCTTTGATGCCTTACTCTTATTTCCTGAGTTCCTGACGATGGCCCGCTCGATTGCTCTCTTTTCGGCCGTCTTCGCCACCTCCTTCAACGGCATATCTTCCGTAATTTCTTCCTCCAGTAAGACGGGAGGAGGAGCGGGGGTGCCATTGTCAAAGATGAGGTGAGAGGGTTCGATCACGTCATCAGCCAAAAGGACGGCCCTTTTGATGACATTTTTTAACTCCCTGGCATTGCCCGGCCAGTGATGATGGATCAGCATGGTCAACGAATCTTTTTGAAGACCTTTCACGTTTTTCTTTAGCTCCAAGTTTCCCTCCTCGATAAATTCTTTTGCCAGAAAAAGGATGTCTTCTTTTCTTTTTCTTAAAGGGGGTAATTCGATTTTGAATTCATTTAATCGGTAATAGAAGTCAGCCCGAAATTTCCTCTCTTCTACTAATTTTAACAACGGAATGTTGGTGGCAACGATGATTCTAACATCGATGGGGAAATCGTGTTTCCCTCCCAGTTTCAAAATTTTTCGTTCCTGGATCATTCGAAGGAGTTTATTTTGGACATGGTAAGGGAGATTGCCTATCTCATCTAAGAAGATCGTCCCATTGTGTGCGAGTTCAAATTGCCCTTTTTTTTCTCTATCGGCTCCCGTAAATGCACCTTTTTCATACCCGAAAAGTTCGCTCTCGATCAATGTATCAGGAATGGCCCCACAATCCACTGCCACGAATGGGCCATTTCCCCTTAAGCTTGTCCTGTGGATGGCATGGGCGACGATCTCCTTTCCGGTTCCACTTTCGCCTTCGATCAGGACGGTGAAATTGGTGGCTGCCACTTTGTTAATCCGTCCGAAAATATTTTTGATCTCCGGGCTGCTTCCCATGATCGATTCTAAATCGAACTCCTTCTTTAACTCGGTTTTCAGCTGAAGGACTTCCTGCGTCAGTTTTTGGCTTTCCAGCGCCCTTTTAATCGTAATACGCAAGCGTTCGTTCTCAAAAGGCTTGGTGAGGTAATCGTAGGCTCCCAATTTGGTCGCTTCCACCGCGGACCCGATATTCCCATAAGCCGTCAATATAATGACCTGAATTTCTGGCCGGGTGGTCTTGATTTTTTTGAGCAGATCGACGCCGTCCATCTCCCCGGGCATTCGGAGGTCTAATAGAACTAAATCCGGTGGCGAATTTATTTTAAAAAAATCCAATGCATCTCCGTAATCTTCAGCCTCATCGACGGTGTATCCATCCTCCTTTAAGAAATTTGATAGAAGCCACCTCATATCCTTTTCATCATCCACGATAAGAATTCTGTTCATTTTCTCTCCTCAGATCTTGGAAACCTGAATGGTTTGACTGGACCGGTAAGGTGATCGTCATTTTCGTCCCTTTTCCTTCTTTACTCTCAGAAAGGATCTGGCCATGGTGGTCGGTGATGATCCGGTGTACAATAGAGAGTCCCAACCCCGTCCCCTTTTCTTTGGTGGTATAGTATGGATTGAAAATATTTGGCATATGTTTTTTGGGGATACCCTTGCCTGTATCTTTGATGATGATTTCGCTCGTTTGGTCTCGGGAGTTATACCTTGTGATAATGGAGATAGTTCCCCCCATGGGCATCGCCTCTTTCGAATTCATGAAAAGGTTGAAAAAAACCTGTTTCAAAGATTCCTTATCACAAAGAACTTTGGGGAGATATCGATCGAAACGTCTTAAAATCCTTATCCTGTTTTCTAAAAAATCAGCTTTTATTAATCGATATAATTCGATTAAAATTTGATTGATATCATTCTGTTTGAGTTCAAGGAGTTTGGGTTTGGCGAAGTCGAGAAGTTCGGAGATGATCTTATCCGCATTCTGAACGTTTCGATAAATAATTTTAAAATATTTTTTTAACCCATTTTCACTTTCTCGTTTTTCAATACAATATTGTGTTGCCGACCCAATAATCGCAAGGGGATTTCTGATCTGATGGGCAAGGTTTGCAGCAAGCTGGCCTAACGCCATAATTTTCTCCGATTGAACGATTTGTTTCTCGGTTCTTTTTTCATTCGTAATATCAGCGGAGAGAAAGACAAAACTCGTGGGACTCCCTTTCTCATCCATCAAAGAAGAGCGGGTAATAGACAAGATTCTATTCTTCTCCGGTCTTTGATCAACGACTTTCAATTCATAGGATTTGCTACTTAAGAAATCTTTTGTCATTTCTTGCCATGGTTTTAAATCTTTGGGCAGAGGGTCTTGGAAGAGGTTCTTCCCTAATAAGGAATCTCTTGAAATTCCAGAAAATATTTCCTGGACTTTGTTACACATCAGAACTTTTCCGTCCTTGTCAATCACCATTGCTCCTAAGGGCAGCCCTTCAATCACCTTTTCAAATAGCTTTCTCGTAAAAAGTCCTTGTTTGATTAATCGGAATATCCTTTGATCATCTTCAATCAGCTTGCCTTCGAGCAGATCTCTTTGTCTTTCCAGTTGCATATTTTTAAATTCAATGTCAGCCATTAAATGTCTTTTCTCTAACTCCAGGGTCTGTTTTTCCAATGCTTTTTTAATGGCTTGAAACAGAAGGTTTAGTTCAATGGGTTTCGTTAAATAATCATAAGCTCCCAATTGAAAAGATTGAATTGCGGTCTCCATGTTCCAATAGCCTGTGATCATGATGACTTCTGTATCCGGAGAGAAATGTTTTATTTTCGAAAGCAGAGACAATCCATCGATTCCCGGAAGGCATATGTCGAGGATAATCAGATTGAAGAATTCTGATCTCAATAAAGAAAGACCTTCTTGACCGTCATTTGAAGTAGATACCTCATAGCCGTTTCCTGTCAAGAAGCGCTCAACCATTTTGCATATGGATGGTTCGTCGTCTATGATTAATATTTTAGGAGGCTTTCTCATTGACATCATTTCATTGCCTATAAAATAACCTTCCAAATCCCTCCCAACCTCCCTTTGCCCTCCGGGTCAGAGACCGCTCTGGGTCGGAGACCAAAGGGAGGAGTAATCATCCCCCTTTGAAAAAGGGGGATTAAGGGGGATTTAAAAGAGTTATTTTCTACATAATCCGTCATGACGGCTTCGTCACCTACGAACGATGAAAATGGCAAGTATTATCCTCCTCCCCCTTGACGGGGGAGGATTGAGGTGGGGGTGGACATGGTATGCCCCCCTCACCCCCGCCCTCTCCCCTGCCTTCGCCGAAGCGGCTACGCGCAGGCAGGCGCCAGGGGAGAGGGTGATAACCGGGTTATTTTCTAAGCGATTCATTCCTATCCGGCCATGGACAGGGATTCGCCTTTTCCCTCAAATATCAATTGCAATCCATAGAAAAGTTGGGCCTTGGTAAAGGGTTTGGTCAAATAATAGCTTGCCCCCAGTTCGTATCCTTTGAACATATCGGAGTCTTCATTTTTAGCCGTCAGAACGATGACCGGAATATCCTTCGTTTTTGGATTCGATTTCACCTCCTTCAATACCTGCCATCCATCCTTATTCGGCATGAGGACATCGAGAATGAGGAAGTCAAAACCCTCACAGCTCAATTGTTCCAAAGCCTGTTCTCCATCCACAGCTTCTTTTACCTCGTAACCCCAATTGGTCAGATAAATTCTTAAAAACCTCCGAATCACCTCTTCATCATCGACGACCAATACTTTCTTACTCATCTTTCATCCCTCCTTAGATTCTCACATTTTCAATCTGATAATTTTCTTCTAACACTTTGCGCCCCCTCACCCCCTCCCTCTCCCCGCCGCCTGCCTGCCGGTAGGCAGGGGGAGAGGGGAAGGGTGAGGGGAAATTTCAAATATCTTTAATTAGAGCTTATCCGAAAATAACTTTCCCCCCTTTCGCCTCCGGCTCATAGAGCCTCAGGCTCGGAGAGTAAAGGGGGGCGAGGGGGGATTTAAACTGTCAACCTTGGTCAAATCCCCCTGAATCCCCCTTTGCAAAGGGGGATTTTACGGACACGTCCTTATTATCCAGCACCTCACGCACCTTATCTGCCAAGGCACCCACCGTAAAGGGCTTCTGGATGTAATTAATCCCTCTCTCCAAAACACCATGATGGACAATGGTATTATCCGTATAGCCTGACATATAGAGCACTTTAAAGTTTTGGTATACTCGACGAAGCTGCTCCACCAACTGACATCCACTCATCTGTGGCATCACGACATCCGTCAAGATCAGGTGAAAGGGGTCCTTCTGCTCTTTACAAATCGTTAGAGTATCAGTCCCATTGGATGCCTCTAACACCTTATACCCCTGCCCCCTGAGAATCCGCACAGCCAACTTCCGAACCTCCTGCTCATCCTCCACCACCAGAACCGTCTCACTCCCACGAGGAAGCTCCTCTCCCACCACCTTCTCCTTCACCTCCTCCAAAAGCCCTTCCGCCTGAGGAAGGTAAATCTTAAAGATCGTCCCATGCCCCGGCTCACTATAAATCCAGATGTTCCCTTCACTCTGCTTCACAATTCCATAGACCGTAGATAAACCTAATCCTGTCCCCTTACCCTTCTCTTTGGTCGTAAAGAAGGGTTCAAAGACCCGATCCCTGACCTCTGGGGTCATCCCCACCCCCGTATCACTCACCGCCAGCATCACATAACGACCAGGTGTTACAGCAACATGCCTACGAGCATAAGTCTCATCCAACTCCACATTAGCCGTCTCAATGGTCAGTTTCCCCCCAGAGGGCATCGCATCCCTCGCATTGACTGCTAAATTGAGGATCACCTGTTCGATCTGTCCGGGGTCGGTCTTGACCCTCCCCGGGTCCTCCGCCAACAGGGTGACCAGTTCAATGTCCTCTCCAATGACTCGACGCAGCATCTTGTCCAGATTTTGCAAGAGGATGTTGAGATCAAGAACCCTCATTTCCATCACTTGACGGCGGCTGAATATAAGAAGCTGACGGATGAGGTCTGCTGATCGATCTGTGGCTCTATTAATCTCTTCAATGTTTCCTCTCAGAGGACTATCTTCTTTGAGTCCGAGGAGGGAAAGTTGGCCGTAGCCTTTGATGACGGTGAGGAGATTGTTGAAATCATGGGCAATGCCACCCGCTAAACAACCAATGGCCTCCATTTTCTGGGATTGCCGAAGCTGTTCCTGAAGATTGGCCATTTCTTCTGCCGCATGCTTCCGCTCGGTGATGTCAATAGTAAAACCTGCAAGAAGGCTGGGTTTACCCTGTTTTACAATTGGGAATTTTGTGGTCTCAAAAATTCGACCATTCAATTCTTCTACAACCTCAAATGGTTTGCCGTCCCTTAGAATCCTCAGGTCATCTTCCACCATGCCTTTGGCAAGCTCAGACGGAAACAGTTCGTCCATGGTCTTGCCGAGCAGCTCATGGACAGGTCTTCCGAGCATTTGTTCATAATTCCTACTTAAGCGGATTGGCCTGGCATTTTCGTCTTTAAAGAAAACATAAATGGGGCTGTGCTCCATGAACGAATTAAAGATGTCTTCACTTTCCTTAAGCGCCTCTTCCGTCCGCTTGCGTTCGGTGGCATAGCGGATGGCTCGCACGAGCAGGTTGCCGTCCATCTGCCCCTTGATCAGGTAGTCCTGTGCCCCTTTCCGGACAGCCCTAATGGCCAATGCTTCATCGTCGAGACCCGTTAAGACCAGAACCGGAACGTAAGGTGCCGCATTACACACCCGATCGACCGTCTCGAGACCATGACTATCCGGCAGGGAGAGATCGAGCAGGATGACCTGAAAATTGTCTTGTCTGAGACGGTTTAGACCTTCACTGATCCGCTTCACATGCACCAGGTTGAACTTGTTTATACCTGCCTCGATCAGCATCTCCCTCAACAAACGGGCATCTCCGGGATTATCTTCGATCAGCAGCACCTTGATGATTTCGGATTCTGGATTCTGGATTTCGGGTATTCTGTTCACTCTTTGCTCCTCTTCACATGCTTGAACCCTTTTTTTCGTTTTAGTTGCATTCATTTTTTCTCCTATCCGCAGTTCGAAATCAGTAATCGGTTTCATCATATCCTGGAAGCCTGGCAATCGTGAACCAAAATTCCTCGACCGACCTGACGACCTTGGTGAACAGCTCAAAGTCTACCGGCTTGGTGATATAGCAATTCGCATGGAGGTAATAGGCCTTGAGGATATCGTCCTGACCCTTGGAGGTCGTCAACACCACCACCGGGATACATTTCAGGTTTTCCTCGGTTTTGATCTCTTTGAGCACTTCACGACCGTCTTTCTTCGGGAGGTTGAGGTCCAGAAGAATGAGGTCAGGACGAGGAACATTGGCGTATTTATCTTCTCGATGCAAGAAAGCCAGCGCCTCCACGCCATCCCTGACTATGCTCAGATGGTTATGTACCTTGCTATCCTTGAAGGCTTCTAACATCAGCCGCACATCGCCGGGGTTGTCCTCCACAAACAAAATTTCAATCGGTTTACCCATCACCCCATTTGTCATGGTTATTGATCTCCTTCCGCCGGAATGGTAAAAGAAAACGTTGAACCATTTCCAGGCTCCGATTCGACCCAGATGCGTCCGCCATGGCATTCCACAATCCTCTTACAGACTGCCAGACCGATACCGGTGCCGGGGTACTTCTCCCTGTCATACAGGCGCTGAAAGATGATGAAGATACGTTCGGCAAATTCAGGGGCAATGCCAATGCCATTATCGCTAACCGAGAAGATCCATCCCTTTTCGTTTTTAGATTTCGGATTTCGGATTTCGGATTTTAATTCCCCATTCTGCACCTCCCACTCCTCAATAGATTTGCACGAGACATGAATATGGGGCGGTTCATCCGCATGGAACTTGATCGCATTGCCGATCAGGTTTTGAAACAACTGGGTCAGTTGCAAATAGTCGGCCATCACGGTAGGCAGAGGATCATGGGTCACCCTGGCCCCTTTCTCATCAATAGAAACCTTCAAATTATTGAGAGACTGTTGAAGGACTGCTTCGCAGTCTGTAGGCTCAAATTCCTTGCCGCGCGTGCCCACTCGTGCGTAGATCAACAGGTCATCGATCAACCTTTGCATGCGAGTGGCCCCATCCGTAGCAAAACCGATGAACTCGCCGGCATCAGCCTCTAACTTGCCTTTGTAACGGCGGGACAACAACTGTAGGTAGCTTGTCACCATGCGCAATGGTTCTTGAAGGTCATGGGAGGCCACATAGGCGAATTGTTCAAGCTCTTTATTGGAAAGTGCCAACTTATCCATCTTCTGTTTCAGTTTTTTCAGTTCCTTTTCTGCTCGCTTGCGTTCGGTAATGTCGCGTATGTTGCATTGAATTACTTTCTTGTGATCCACCAAATAGACGTTGCTGACGAACTCCACATCAATATGCTTTCCATCTTTGGTTTCAAACGGTAAATGTTCGTAACGGATATATTCTTTCTTTTGTAATTCCTGAAAAGCGGCCTTGCTTTTCGCAATATTTTTGAATGTCCCAATTGCCCAGAGTTTCTTCCCCAGGAATTCTTCGTAAGTATATCCCAACATCTCTATCAAGTAAGGGTTAACGTCGGTTATTTGTCCTGTGCCTGCATCGAGAAGTAATATTCCATCTTTTGCTGTCTCAAAAATGCGCCGATAGCGAGTTTCAGAGACCTTCAGCGCCTCTTCCGCCCGTTTGCGCTCAGCTTCTGATTTTACTAATTCAGCAATTCGTTTTCGCAAATCCAGTTTATTTATAATAGGAAACTCTCCTTTCCTCTTCTGTTCCGACCGGTAAAGATCGAGCATTGGGCGCACAATGCGAGCGATTCGGTCGATCTCTCTATCGATTCCACCGATCTATTCATAGTTTTGTTCCGTTTCTGCTCGTACATTAATTTATCTGCTTGCGAAAGCAATTTATCAATGAAACAAGGATATTCAGGATCATAGATCGCTATGCCCATACTTATCGACAACTTAAAGTGTTTACCTCCTTTTCTATTATTGTGGGATTCAATGTGCTCTTGCAAACGAGTTGTAAGAAGCTCGGTATTGTTACCAGTTTTTTCAATCGATAGAACTACAAACTCATCCCCACCAATCCGGGCAATAATGTCCGATTCACGAAAAGTCTCCCTAAGGATAGCAGCAAACTCTCTCAACGCCCGATCGCCTTCCAGATGCCCAAGTGTGTCATTAATCCATTTCATATCATCCAGGTCGATGAAAAAGAGTAACATTTTGTCCTTTGTTCGATTGGCTATTTTCAACTGCTGTTCAGCAAGAGTTAAGAATCCTCGCCGATTATATAGACCTGTAAGATCATCAACAAATGAAAGGGCTCGTAACTCCTCTTCCATCCACTTGAGGTCAGTAATGTCAGACATGATGTGAACGGCCCCGATAATCCTCTCATTTTGATCAAATAAAGGATCGACAGTAACATTAAACCACCGAACACCCGCTGGCATATTCAAGCTTTCTCTGCGGTGGGTTTCCCGCATGCGCACGAGAGGACACCCTGTAATGGGTTCTGGGGCCCCATGTATAAGTTCACAACAGTTGTGATTAATAATTTCGCTGAATTGTTTTTTAAGGAGTTTTACCATGGCCTTGTTACATCTAATAATTTTCCTTTCTAAGTCCATCAGGATGACAACATCATTAATAGCATCGAAAGTAGTTCGCCATTCTTGTGCAGAAGCCCACAGGGCCTCTTCTGTCCGCTTACGTTGAACACGTTCTTCAGCTTCACGCAATGCTCTACTTACTGCTGGAACAAGTCTTGGTAATCGCTGTTTAAGAACGTAATCTGTTCCGCCCCTTTTGAAGGTTTCAATTGCAAAGTCTTCACCCATTGCCCCTGTGACGAAGATAAAAGGCACATTGGGACACTGTTCTTGAGCAATTGCCAGTGCAGAAAGGCCATCGAATGAAGGAAGGAAACAGTCTGCGAGGATAAGGTCTGGCGCAGAGTCTTTAATCGCTTCAAAGAAGTCTTCCCTTGTCTCCACACGCTTTGAGATAAAAGCCATTCCTGCTTTATGCAGCTCCTGTTCCATTAGCTCAGCATCGGTGGGAACGTCTTCAAGTATCAGAATACGAAGTTCTTTGTCCATGGTTTAATCCCCTTTATTTTTCCGGACCCTTTGGATATCTTAAGGCTATCTCTAAAAACCTGTGTAATCAAGAAAGCGTTCACTAGTTTTTCAGAGCTCTCTTATTCTCCATTCCACAATCATTTACCCAAATCTGCCTGACCTTAACCTAATATGCTCCCTTCCAATTTGCTTTAAAAATTTGGTATTTGACAATATTCTGTGCTATATTGTTAATAAATAAAATTGGGACTGACAGGAGGAAAGAAATGCACAAGGTTGTTGAAAATGTTAAACCTGAATTTATCGTTAACAAAAAAGGCAATAAAAAGGCTGTTATCCTCAGTCTTAAGGAATATGAAAACATCCTTGAATTGCTTGAAGACTTTGAAGATGCCAATGACCTTCTCAGGGCGGAAAGAGAAGCAACATCTTTTATTCCATACGATAATTTCCGAAAAACCTGGCTAAAAAATTGAGCTACAAAATCATAATCGAAAAAAAAGCCTGCAAGGAAGCAGAGAAAATTCCGGCAAAATATCGAACTTCCGTTGACAAAGCTATTCTTTCCCTGACTGCCAATCCAAGGCCTTATGGATCCAAAAAGCTCACGGAGAAAGAAGGATACCGCATCAAGGTAGGCGACTATCGCATCCTTTATACAATAGATGACGAAACAAAGGTTGTCGTTGTTTACAGAATTAAAATTAAGGGTAAACCCCGTTAGAAATTCCAGCGGGGCATTAAACCCCGCCGGAATTATTCTAAAATCTAACCCCGCTGCAGAGCAGCGGGGCATTATTTCTAACGGGGTAAATCTACCTATAGATAACATCTTGTTACGCCCTTTTAAATTGGGAACACTTCCCATTTTTCTTAATTGCCGATTCTCAATTTTCAAGAGATCCATTGTCATTGATAGATTTTTTCATTCATAAAGATCTCCAAGATTTTGGGATCGAATTGCTTTCCCTTGCATTTCTCCATCTCAAGAAGGGCATCCTCAAGGGGGATGATTTCCCGATGAGGCCTCGCACTGGTCATCGCATCGAAAGCATCTGGAACAGCGATGATCCTTGCCTCAAACGGGATGGCCTCTTCAGCTAGCCCATCTGGATAACCACTCCCATCAAAATGTTCGTGATGATTGCGAATCATGGGAATCTTATCTTTAAAAAAATCCATCCCTTCCACAATCTTGACACCGATCAGAGGATGCTCCTGAATATATTGATACTCTTTCGGGCTCAGGACACCCGGCTTCTGAAGCACCTCGTCTTTGATTCCGATCTTACCGATGTCATGAAGGAGCGCTCCATATTCCAGATTCTCCAGCCTATCCTCAGCAAAACCCATTGAAAGAGCGATCCTCAAGCTCATCCGTCTCACTCGATCGGAGTGTCCCCGAGTGTAAGGATCCTTTGCATCTATCGCCTCTGCTAAAACCTTGACCGAATCCAAATGGTCTTTTTTCACAACAAGCAAAGCTTTCAGAAGTTCCGCCGTTCTTGCCTCCACTAATCTCTCCAGATTTTTATGATAGGTCTCGATCTCTTCCTCCAACCTCTTCTTCTCCAATGCCTTCTTGACACTTAAAACCACCAGATCTAAATCGACCGGTTTGATGATAAAATCATAAGCTCCCGTCCGCATGGTCTCCACCGCTAAATCAATCTCCGGATAACCGGTCATGATGATGACCATCATTTTTGGATTCAGGGCATTCACTCTTTTCAAAAGTTCAATACCATCGATTCCAGGCATTTTGATGTCGGAGATAATAAGAGAAAAATGATCTCTATAAAAATGGCTGAGGGCCTCTGTTCCGTTATTCGCAGTCACGCAGTCATACCCTTCTCTGTTAAGCCTTCGCGCAAGGATGCTACAGATCATCTTTTCATCATCGACAATGAGTATCCGATCTTCCAAATTCTCTATCCCCTTAAAATTTAAAATTAGGGACACTTCCCATATTTCTTATTTTTTTCCTTTTTCCCTCTTCGGTTCAATTTATCTCACTGCGATTATTATCGTTTCTGTCGCTGTTTTCTGGAAATATGGGAAGTGTCCCCCTAATCCTTAATCAACTTTTTGAGCACATCGATGACCTTTTCAAATTCGGTGGATTTATCAAAAAAGAAATCTGCACCAGCATCCATATACTTTTTCCGATATTGGCGATAGGGATAATGGGTAAGTATTATGACAATAGGGGCCAGTTTATCCTTCTTGATATTCTTTACCAAACGAATTCCATTCCCACCTGGTATTGGAATGCCCAATATCACCGCATCAGGTTTCAGTCTCTGAATGGCCTCCATGGCCTTAACGGAATCCTGTGCTTGACCTACAATTTCAACCTCTTTTAATTTAGAGAGGAGGTTGATGAGTTCTTTTCGAAAAGCTCTTGAATCGTCAACGATAAATACCTTCATAATCCTTCCTTTCAAACGGTAGTGAAGTACCCCGCAGCAGAGCTGCGGGGCATCTAATTCTCTAAAAAACTTTCCTCCCCCTTGATGGGGGAGGATTAAGGTGGGGGTGATGATTACATCATTTCCCCCTCACCCTAACCCTCTCCCCCCAGGGGAGAGGGGAAGCCATTCATCCCCCCAGCAGAGCTGGGGGATATTCTGGCATATTTTGATAAATTTTAACTCTTCGCGTAATCGAGTGGGTAATTTCTCCCTTTTCTCTTCCCCCTCTTTAGTAAAGAGGGGCGAGGGGAGATTTTATAAATCATAGACTACTCCATATCCCTTCCATCACTCCGCCAATATTCTCAAAGACATCCCTGTCGGAAAACCTGAGAACCTTTATTCCCATTTCTGTAAGAACATCGTCCCTTGTCCTGTCCTTTGCCTGACCAGTCTCAGAATAATGTTGTCCACCGTCAAGCTCTATCACAAGATTGGCCTTCGGACAGTAAAAATCAACGATATACTTCCCAATAATCTTTTGGCGGTAAAACTGATGCCCTTTCAATTGCTTTCGCCTCAATTTTAGCCACAACGTGTTTTCAGCATCTGTCATGTTCTTTCTGAGATGCTGCGATAACGCTTTCAACTGTTTATCATAAGAAAGCATTTGTTCTTAAAATCCCCCTCCATCCCCCTTTTCCAAAGGGGGATCATAAGGATTATAGCCATATCTTCAAGTCGTTTCTACCCACTCACCTCCACGATGAGCCTAAAATTTTAACTTACGTTAGAAAAGACAGGGTAAAGACCCTGTCCTTTCTAACGG
>Ga0315284_10009898_pt1 | contig 13575 bp, 9 predicted proteins | sample YL17G09_16_MG_FD_203696 | JGI IMG/M metagenome (GOLD analysis project Ga0315284, IMG submission 203696) | Sediment microbial communities from Yellowstone Lake, YNP, Wyoming, USA - YL17G09_16 | ecosystem: Environmental > Aquatic > Freshwater > Lake > Sediment | place: USA: Wyoming | collected...
TTTGCCATATATCCTCCGTTTTATAGCCGATATTGAACAGGAGGACCGGGTGATGTTCGTTTGCTTTTTTGTTGACAGCAGGCCGGACAAATTCACGAATCTTCTTGATTTCCGGAAACAATGACGGTATGTTCAGGGTAATATGAGAATCGTAGGATCATTGGAGGTAGGCGTTCTATACCCCCATGGGATGTAGTTTTCGGCAGGAACGGCACGTCGCGATCCCGCATGTAGCTTCGAAAGCCACTTCTCAGCACGCTGTCTCGTTGGTCTTTGTGTTCTGACGTGGTTTTATTAGGACTTGTTAGGATTTTTGTTGATGTCATTCACGACAATGGGTCTCCCTGAGCCGCTGGTGCGTGGGATTCAAGCCAGCGGTTATACGACCCCCACCGAAATTCAATCCCAGGCGATTCCGGCCGCCCTCAGCGGCCAAGACATTATCGGCTGTGCCAAGACGGGCACAGGCAAGACGGCGGTGTTCGTGCTGCCCATCTTGAACCGGCTCATCCAGCATCGGACGGGGAAGAAGCCGGTCATCAAATCCCTGATCCTCACACCGACGCGCGAGTTGGCGGTGCAGATCGAGCGATCGATCCACACGTATGGGAAATTCACGAGTGTGCGGGCGCTGGCCGTATACGGCGGCGTGAGCATGAACAAACAGCTTGATGCCCTTCGTCGCGGCGTCGACATCGTCGTGGCCACGCCGGGACGCTTGATGGATCACATGCGGCGACATACCATCGACCTCAAGTCGGTGGAAGTGCTCGTACTCGATGAAGCGGATCGCATGTTCGACATGGGCTTTATCGCGGACGTGCAGAAGATCGTTGCCGCCGTACCGACGCAGCGCCAGACGATGCTCTTCTCGGCAACCATCCCGCCGGAGGTCCAACGGCTTGCCGCCGGCATACAGCAGTCTCCGCTGGTGATCGAGATCGGCGAGCAGAACAACCCGGTTGAGACGATCACGCAATGCGTGCACGCCGTCGGCAAGGACAAGAAGCTGGATCTATTGGTACACATGCTCCAGAACAAGCCGATGTGCTGCGTGCTGGTCTTCTCGCGCACCAAGCACGGGGCGGACAAGATTCATCACAAGCTGGAGCGAGCCGGCATCGAGTCCGTGGCGATCCACTCCGGCCGCAGCCAGTCGCAGCGGCAACATGCCCTCGACGGCTTCAAGAGCGGCAAGTTCCAGGTCATGGTCGCCACCGACATTGCGGCTCGCGGCATCGACGTTCGCGGGATCTCGCACGTGGTCAACTTCGATGTGCCGAACTACGCGGAGGACTACATCCACAGGATCGGCCGCACCGGACGGGCGACCGCCGCCGGCGACGCCATCACGTTCGTCTCGCCCGACGAGAGAGATCAACTGACCAGGATCGAGCGGTTCATCGGCAGCAGGATCAAGCTGGAGGAATACGAAGGCTTCACCTGTGCCCATTTCGCCGCCGTCCTGTCCCAGAGTCCGGAGCGAACCAAAGCGCAGCGGCAGGTCCTCCGTGCCCGCAAGGCCTCCAAGCGGCCTCGCTTCAACCGAAGTCGACGCGGCAGTCTCGCAGGCGCCCGTTCCCGCTAACGACCCGGCCTGATAGGTAGGCAAACAAACGTGAGTAAGCAAGGACGCACAGGCGTCCTTGCTCTTTCATTCCCAAGAAGGGTAGAGAACGGGATGCCCGGCGTCTTTCGAACAGCCCGGCGGCGCGCCGGGCGTCGTCGGGGGTAGGTTCGCGGGGCGAGGAAGGCTGCCGTTGGGCACGACCACGATCGTGAGCCCGACCTTGCCCGCCGCCGGTTGCGCCGACGCCGCCGAGATCAGGGCGAACGCCGCCAGTCCCATCGCCACATCATGCCCGGATGCCATCGCACGCGTCACCTGCATTGTACGTATACGTACGAGTCTTCCCCGACCAGTCTTACCCGCCTTGTTTGACTTCTTCAGGCCCGTAGGGCACAATGGGCTCAAAAACATTTTGGTGGAGAGATTGACCGATGGATCTGCAATACAAGAACCTGGACGCGACGAAGGCTTACGCTGTCCTCAAGAGTCTGGGCGCCAAGACGATCTCGCTGAAGGAGCTGCTGGTTCCGGAGCGCATCGCCGCGTGCTCTATCGCCGCCGGCGCGGGCCTTACCTACAACTATGCGGCGAAAAAAGTGACGGATGAAGTGCTGAATGTCCTGCAACAGCTCGCGGAGGAGCAGCAACTCATCGGCAAGTACGAATATCTCTACAACGGTGGAATCGCCAATCGCGGAGAGAATCGGATGGTGCTGCACCACCTGACGCGCGGCCGGCTCGGCAAGGACGTACTCTACGAAGGCAAGAACCTCCGGGCATTCTACCTGAAACAGCAGAAGGAGATCACCGGCTTCTGCGCCGACGTGCACGACGGCAAAGCCAGAGGTGCCACCCGAAAGAAATTCAGGACCGTGGTGCAGATCGGCATCGGGGGCTCGGACCTCGGGCCGAGGGCGTTGTATCTTGCCCTCGAACAATATGCGAGAGAGCGCGGCCTTCTGAAAATGGAGGCGCGTTTCATCTCCAATGTGGATCCCGACGACGCCAACGGCGTGCTCGCGGACCTGGACCTCGAAACCACGCTGTTCATCCTGGTGTCCAAGAGCGGCAAGACGCAAGAGACCCTGGCCAACGAACGCATGGTGAGGGCGAAACTGGCTTCTGGAGGCATGAATCCGAACGAGCATATGATTGTCGTGACCAGCGAAACCAGCCCTCTTGCCAAGTCGAGTGAATACGCACGCGCATTTTTCATAGACGATTTCATCGGCGGCCGCTACTCATCCACGAGCGCCGTGGGTGGCGCCATCCTCTCGCTGGCCTTCGGCCCTGACGTATTCGCGGAGATCCTTGCCGGTGCCCACGAGGCGGATGGGCTCGCGCACGAGCCAAGCCTCCGAAAGAACGCCGCCATGATGGATGCCCTCATTGGCGTATGGGAGCGGAATTTCCTCCTGTATCCCTCCACCGCCGTACTACCTTACAGCCAAGCCCTGCTCCGCTTCCCGGCGCACCTGCAGCAGTTGGACATGGAGAGCAACGGAAAATCGGTGAACGTGGACAACCAGCGTCTCGCGTACCCTACAGGCCCGGCCGTCTTCGGCGAGCCCGGCACGAACGGCCAGCACTCGTTCTACCAGCTCCTGCACCAGGGGACCGACATCATTCCGCTGCAGTTCATCGGATTCAGAAAGGCCCAGACCGGCTTTGACGTTGACGTGGACGGTTCAAAGAGCCGGACAAACCTCAACGCCAACCTGGCCGCCCAGATCGTGGCCTTTGCCCTGGGCAAACGAAGCGAGAACCTGAACAAGAACTTCGAGGGCGAGCGGCCATCCAGTCTGCTCCATGGCGACACGCTCACGCCAAAGGCGCTGGGCGCCCTGCTGGCCCATTTCGAGAACAAGGTCATGTTTCAGGGCCTCGCCTGGAATATCAACTCCTTTGACCAGGAGGGCGTGCAGCTCGGCAAGGTGCTGACAGAGGATGTTCTCGGCGGCGCCGGGGACGGCCGCCTTCGGGCATACGCGAAGCTGCTTGGCGTGTAGCCAAAACCGTGTGCAACTACATTTCACGGGCGTGTATGACGCCGTCGAGTGACGCGGGCAATCTTGTTTGCCCGTGGGACTTTGAGTCACCGCACTCGATAACACGCATCCTGTATCAGCGAGCGCCGGCAGAGCCGATGCGGTACAGGTGCACATCCCAGAGCTTGAAGTCGTCGTCAAAGGCCCCGTTGTGTGCCGTCAGGCTGCGCGATTCGCCGAGCACCTCCACCGGCTGGTCGCCACTGAGGCCCTGGATCGTGAACCGGGCCCGCGTCTGGCCCTCCCGCATGGCGACGGCGAAAAGATACGTCGCCCCCTCGTATCGCTTCATCATGACCGCCACGGGAACAGTGCTGTCGGCCGGGACGGCCGTGGCGCCATCAGGCACCGTGGGGCTGTTCAGGACCGGGGCCAACTCGGCGATCTGGCGGTTGACCCGTGTCACGCCTGCGAGCATCTCCGGATCGCTCAGAATCGCCGACTCGTTGAATTTGGGTTGCCACTCGTGCACGAAGTAAATCAGGCCCATGCTGCCGTGGATGAGGGACATCCAGACCTCGCAGCGGACCTGGTGCGGCGTGGCCTTCTGCGTCGGATTGCTGATCCTCGTGCACTCGATGCAGTCCCACACGAGCCTCTGGCCGCCTGCCCACTGCCGCAGCCGCTCGACGCCTCGCGCCACGTACCAGAGCTTTCCCGCGACCTCCGGCTTGTCATGCACTACCGGGTAGATGTCGAACGACGCGATGTCACAACCCTTCACGTACAGCGGATAATCCTCCGGGTGATTCGTGCGAACGCCCCGGCCGTACCAGCCGTCCCACGCCACGCCCTGGCCCAGGTTCAGCATCACCGGCCGGCTCGGATCGGCCGCCCGGATCCGCTCATAGTCCGCCACGATCTTCTCCGACGGAACCGGCGGGCCGTAGCCCTTGCCCTGTCCCAGCGACTGCGCGTTGTCCGGCTCGTCCCCGTGCATCCAGCCTATGATCGTCGGATCGTCCTTGTGCGCCAGGGCCACCTTGTTCTGATCGCAGACGAGCAACATGCCCGCCTGCTTCAGCATCTGCAATTGCTCCTCCGTGGGGCCTCTCCATAACGCGACATAAATGTTGATGCCAGCCTCGCGATACTGCGGGGCTTTGGCCGGGCTCTGCAGCCACACGGCGATAGGGAAGAAGCTCTTGTCCACGCTCGGACCGTGATTCCACTTCGCGTAGAAATCCCCCGCCCGCGCCCCAGCGCCAATGATTGTTACAACCAGCAGAAGAAACATCACAAACCGCCTCGAAGCCATTCGGCACCTCCTGTACAACAAAGGAATCGATTCTCCCCGTCATCATACCGCCGGCCAATCGGTTGTTCCAGAGATTCCGTCACAAGAGGCGTCATACGTGTCTGTGCAGCTTTTTCGGGTATTGCCGATGTCACCCAGGGATTTCGACCGGCTATCTGAGGATCAGTAAGCACGTGGGGCGGCCAGACCGGCTCATCGTGCGAGTGCTCACACACCGTGCGCATAGAGTCGGCCACTCGGTTGCCCATGCTCTTTGCTGTCCGATGCGATGGGGTGCAGGTTAACGGCGTGGACCACCCGGACCGCCGGGGCCGCCGCCCGGCATGTACATCATGTCGTCGTACATGCCTTCCATGCCTTCGTAGCCGCCCATCATGCCGGGCTGCACGCGGCTGCGAATGCCGCCCTTCTTGAACTGGCGGAACGGTTGCGGCTCTCTACGCAACTCCGTCTTGACGTACTGATACGCGCCCACCAGGTCCTTCGACCAGTTCGATGTGCTGACGGGCATATGCTCGATATTCCGCCCGTCACCCGTATAGAGCATCTCATGGTACATGCGAGGACGCAGGTTCGGGGCGTCGCCCCAGTCGCTGACCTGAACCAGATCGACAAGGACTTTTCCCGTGCGGTAGTCGATCAATTCAGGCGTCGAGGCCTTGTCCGGGTCGGCAGGCCCACCCATGCCCGGCGCCCCCGGCATGGGCGGCATGTTGTACATGGCGTACGCGGGATCGGTGATCCGCGGGCCCATCCCGGGCGGACGCTTCTTCTCCTCGACCTTCGGGGGCTTCATCTCCTTGCCGATCGCCTCACCCGGCTTGACGTCGAAGTCGGCGCTGCGCCAATAACCCAGCGAGTAGCGGGCGATCTCGACGGTAGCGCTCTTCTTCGCCTCCTGCACGTCCTTGGCGAAGAAGTACATCCGCTCGCGGATTTCCACCGGCTTGGTGACATCGGAGAATTCGCTCCAGAGAACGACCTGGTTCTTCTTGTTCGCGTCCTGCTCGGCCAGTTGATTGGTCCCGGCGACGGGATTGAAGACCCCCAGGCGGATGCGATACTGATAGGTGTGGCCGGGCTGCCCCGTGTCATCGAATGCCCAGAACAACAGGGGCTTCTCCAGCTCGGCCAGCTTCGTGCGGTAGTTAATCAGCGATTGGGCAAACTCGTTGTAGACCTCGTTGGTTGAGGCCTTGCCCGTCATGTCCATGCCCGGCCCATACATCATGTCACCGTAGAGGCCCATCTCGTCGGGGTTTCGCGTCCGCCCTTTCGGGGCGCCTCTTTTGCGTGTGGTCTGGTCGCCGCCGTAGCCCGGGCCGTACATGCCGTCCTGCTGGGACTGCCCGCCGCGGCTGCGACGGTCCCGACTGCCCCCGGCACCGCCGTACATCGAGTCGCCCATCCCACCCGTTCCACCGGCCGTACCGCTGCGATATCGCCCGCCGGGGCCGGTCGTCTGGCCGCCTTGGGCGCCTCCCACCCCGCCGGCGCGAATCCGGCCGTCGTCGCGAGTCTGCTGTTGCCCGCGATCCTTCTCTCTTTCATCTTGCTTCTCCTTCAGTTCCACCTTCTTCTGCAGCATCTTGAACTTGCCGTAGAAGCTCGGAGGGAACCAATCCTCCTCGGAGGAGGCAATCTGGTACGCTTGCGGCTGCAAGAGGTCCATCTTGACCGTTTCCGGCCGCATCTGCATCATCCGGATCTCGAGGCCGCCCGGAGGCAGGTTCTCGACCCGCTCGACGATCGTGAAGAGCTCCCGGTAAGGCTCCACCCGGCTGCGCGGCACGTCCTGCCATTCGGCCCAGGCGCCGTCGCCCAGCAACTCGCGTCTTTGCAGTTGCACGGCCGCAAAGACCGGCTCGGCCAGGCACGGGTCGCGCCACTCGGCCTTGGCCACCTCTTCGCCGGCGAAATGCGAGCGGAACTGACGGTACAATTGCACCGTGTCAAATTTCCCCTCGACCGTCACCAGATCGACATCGTTGGCCTCGATCTCCACCTTCTCGTACCCCTTCTCCGGGGTCAGCTCCTCCAGGGGGACCCAGGCGGCCGCTCGCAGGTGGATGGCGGCCACGTCCGTGATCTCTCCGATCCGCGGAGGCAGCTTGAATCTGCGAAGGCTGCCCGCGACGGTGCGGCTGGGGGGCATGACCGGCGCACCGCCGGAGATATAGCCCAGGGGCGAGCGGAACAGGCCCTTGAACCCCTGCGGCAGCGGCCTGCCGAAGAGCCCGGCGATGACCGGGTTGTTTGCGTCGATGGGGCCGGTGAGCACGGACTTGTACTGCGGGGCCTTCTGGCCTTCGCTGCCGCTGTTGATGCTGCGCTCCAACTCCTTGGCCCGCTCGTAGATCTCCTTGTCGATCCTGCCGGCGCTGAGTGTCTTGCGGTCCACCGTCACGACGGCGGGGCTGAAGATCACCCACTTGAAGAACAGCACCACGCACGCAAGGCCCACAATGACAAGCACGATCTTCTCGATGTGGTTCTCAACGAAACGTCCGATTTTTTTGATCAGGTCCTGCATAGCTCATCCCGCCACACAACTGTTCGATCCGTACGATCTTACCTCTTCTTGCCCTTCGTAGCGCTTTCAATCGCGGTGGTGATGTCACTCTTCACCTGCTGCGGCTTGATACCCTCATAGGCCGCCTTGTTGAAGAGGTACTCACAGATCAGGTCCAGCTCGACGACCTGGGCGTCCCCATAGCGATACGCCATGTGCTCGATGCTCTCCGGATCGACCGGGGCCGTACCGCTTTCCAGGATCGTGATCTGGTTGTGCAGATACGTCTGCGCGGGCTCGTTGCCCTTCCATCCGCTGAACTTGTGCGGCTTGGCCGCGCACAACTGCTTCATGAAGGCCAGGGTGTCCTTCGCATCGACGACCGTGCGGACGTTGAAATGCATGACATCGTACTCCTCGCAGGAGAGTCGCCCGCTGCACGGGGTGGTCATGCCGTCTTTGGCGCTGGTCACATACAACGGGTTCTCTCCCTCTTTCTTCGCGCGCAAGCCGCGTCCCGCACGTCGGATGGCCCGGCCCGTCGTGCGCCCCAGGACAAAGCTGACGTTCATCACCCGCTTGACGGGCGCGTCCACAATGCTGCTGGAACTCTTGTTCATCTCGCGAACCGCCGTGAAGACGTCCTCGATCATCCAGTATCCCATCTGCCAGTACCAGCAGTCCTTATAAGCGGCGTCGCGGTTCTCGAATTTCCAGTCGGCCCAGTACACATAGCCGACCACGTCGACCGGACTGACGTACGTGCCCGCTGCCTGCGCTTTTTCGAGGCAAATGGTATCGAAGATTTTTCGCTGCGTGTCGGTCATCGCCATGGAGGCCATCCCCATGCCGCGGCCGTAACCACCGTAGGGCGACGATGACGACATCGTCGGGCTCATGGACGGCATCCGGCCGGGGCCGCCCGGTCCGTACCCTCCGTAGGGGCTCCCGTACGCTCCCATGCCCGGTTGCGGCGCCTTCTGCATGGCCGCCTGGATCTCCGCGTCCGTCGGAGGCGCGCCGGCCTTGACGCTCTGGAGCATGGCGTCCACCCCGCTATGGTACTTCTGGGCGAACTCTTCAAACAACAGCGTCGTCCTCTCATTCGTGTCGGGGAAGAGCCGGTAACTGAGCATCTCGCGCAGGGTGGTCTGCTTCATCAGGTTCTCGATCTCGTTGGCGTCGTGGGCATAGGCATTGATGTACGGCTCCATCTGTCTGGCCCTGGCCGCCTCCTCGAGCTGGCCGGCCAGCGAGGTGATGGTCCGCCCGGTCTTCGCGCTCTCGTCCTCCATGGTCTTACGCAGTTTGCTGCCGAGAATCCGCGTCGGGACGAACAGCAGCAGGGCCACCACGGCGATGAGGATGGGCGCCAACAACGAGAGGTTGTTCTTGAAAAAGCTGAGCTTCTTGAAGATGTCTTTGACGTTGATGTTCGCCATATCTATTCGATCCCAACAGAGGGGGTTTTCCTGGACTTGGACGACCGCGACGCCGGCCGTTCGGCCGGCTTGGCGGCCGGCTGCGGGGCGGCTTGCGCGCCCGGTTGCACGGCGGATGGCGTGGAGGACTTCGCGGCGCCAGTGGGGGCGCCTGCGGGGCCGTTCTTCCAGAGCAGCTTGAATTGCAGGGTAAACCAGTGGTCGCGTTCCTTGAGCCTCGGCTTTCCCGTCGCATCGACCATCGGGCGGCCGTACTGGTCCAGGACCGCCGCGGCGCCGATCTCCTCGCGGGTCATCGGGTCCACGAGGATCGGCTTGCCGGTCCGCATGCCCATGCCCATGCCCATCATGCCCGCCGGGGCCTTTGCTTGCGGATCGGCCGGGTCCTGAATGTATTGGACCTCGCCGACGCCGGCCGGCATGTCCTGCGCCGGGTCCACGACGCCCTTTTCCAAAATGAAATGATCCGCTTCCCGGCTGTACAACTCGAACGGAGTACTGTTGGGGTCCAAGCCGAGGAATTTGTCGAGGTGCTCGATTCGCGTCACGAAGCCCCACTTGGCCGGCTCGGTCTCCACGCCCATGGGATCCAGCAGGTTCTCGTATCGCTCGTAGGGGCTGTAGCCGGCGACGGTCACCACGAAGCCGGTTTCCTTGACCGCCTGCTGGGTCGTGCCCAGCATGCCCGATTGCTGCAGGTATTCTTTGCCGTAGATGTTCTCCAGCTCGGCCATCATTTGCTGGTCATACAACTCCGATTCCTCGCCACCCCTCATCTGGGTCATCTGGTCCCTGCGCATCAGTGCCGTCTTGTTGAACTGGGCCGTCCCCAGGTTGTCCGCGTAATAGAGGGACAGGTGGGTGATGAAGAGCTGCTTTCTTTGTTGCCTCGGGATGGCTGTGACCTTCGCGACGTCGCCGGCGGCGAACGACTCATAGAGCGATCGCTGCTCCGGATCGTTCTTCGCGTTCGGCAGCGCGGAGAGGAGAAGCTCCTGCAGTTTCGGCACGACTTCCCGGTACTCGAACAATTGGAAGTACTTTCTCGCCTGGTCCTGGATGCCCGTCTCCTTCTGCCCGACGCTGTCCTTGCTCTTGATGATCTCCTCGGCCTGGGTGACTATGCGTTTGGCCTTCGCCCGCGTGTCCTGCTGTCGGGCGTACGTGATCTTGTCCCATCCCACGCGTCCCAGGCACATCAGCGAGACCATCAGGAGCAGCACCGCCGCACCGATGAAGAATTTCGTTTTGCCCGCCCAGGCCATCGAGCGAGCGACGCTCGTGGGCAGCAGGTTGCTCTCGATGCGGGCCATGCCCAGTCCCTGCAGGCCCAGCCCGTACACCACGCCAAAGTCGGCAATGCTCTCGTGGAACTTCGCACTGGACAGGCCCGGGGCGATGGCCAGCCGCTTGTATGCGTCCGGCTTCTCCACGGGAATCTGCAGGGTCTGCGCCAGATACTTGAGTAATCCACGCAGTCTCGTCCCGCCGCCCATCGCCACCACGCGGGCAATCTTCACGTCCGGATTCGAGTTGGTATAAAACCCAACCGATCTTTGCACCTCGCCCGCGAGATCGGTAAAAACCGGCCGCATGGCTTGGAATATCTGGCGGGCGTATTTGCTCACGGGGGCGGTACGCTTGAGCTTCTCGGCCTTTTCGAAGTTGAGCTTGAAGGCCTCGGCGATCGCCTGGGTGAAGGCATTGCCGCCCATCACGATGCATCGCTGCCAGACGTTCGACGCCGTGCATACGACCAAGTCGGTGCTGTCGGCCCCGATATTGAGAATCACGGTGGCCCGTTTGTCGGAGTTGACCAGGTCGGGCCGGTCGAACAGCAAGTAATTGTACAGGGCCATCGGCGCCATCTGCACGTAGCTTACCTGAAGGTCCTCCCGCTCGAACTGCTCCAGGGCCGAGCTGACCACCTCGTTCTTGATCGCGAAAATCCCGACCCGCTTCTCCGGGCTATCCGCCTCCGTCATCAATTGCCAGTCCCACTGAACCTCGCTGATATCGAACGGGATTTGCTGGGCCGCCTCGAACTGCACGATCTCCGGGATCTTCCTGGCCTCCACGGGCGGCAGCGTGACAAACCGGGCGAAGCTGTTCTGGCTGGGCACCGAGATAATCAGCGGATCGTACTCGATCTCGTTTCGCTGCACGAATTGCCGCAGCGAGATGGCGATCAGCTCCGCGCGCTCCGTGGCGCTGACGCCGCTGGAAACGATCTTGCCATGCGGGATGTGATCGAAGCCGATGACCTGGACCACGTCGCCCACTCCCACAAGGTGCAGGGCCTTGAGGGAGTAATTGCCCAAGTCAACCGCCCAAATCGCATCTGATCCTGCTGCCATGATGAACCTCCCATCCGGTCTGGTGGGTACTCTCTACATCGTCTTGTAAATGGCTCTCAACAAGCGTAGATTATATCATATGCTCAAGAGTTTCGCCATATTAACTCTCGGTTGCAAGGTCAACCAATACGAAAGCCAGCAGATTCGCCAATTTCTCGAATCGTACGGTCTTCGGCAAGTCGATCCCTCGCAGCAGCCGCAACTGGTCATCGTCAACACCTGCTGCGTGACTCACACCGCCTCTGCCAAGAGCCGGCACTTCACACATCTGGCTCAAAAGAATCACCCCGAGGCTGTCGTCATCTGCGGCTGTCTGCCCACGGTCCAAACCGATGAACTTCATGCCGCCGGAGAGAACGTCCATGTTGTCAAGGACCGATGCGACCTTACCGCCACCCTGCGCTGCCTGGTTGCTGCCCAGGCAACCACCCAGGATGCACAAAGCTCCAAGTGCTTCGACCCTTCAATTAGAGCAGAAAATGACGACAAAGTCAAGTCCAAAAACGACTTACAGTCGCCCGAAGAGCTGCCATCGCTGACAAGTTTTCAAAACCAGACCCGCGCGTTTCTCAAGATCCAGGACGGTTGTGACGCATCCTGCTCTTACTGCATAATACCGACGGCGCGTCCGGCCATTCGTTTCAAAAAGGCCGAAGAAATTCTCGCCGAAGCGACTGCCCTCGTGACCGCCGGCCATAAGGAGATTGTCCTAACAGGCGTTCATCTCGGCGCTTATGGTTATCAGACCGCCCGCCGCCGCAACTGGCCGGACCAAGAGAATAAGCACTTGCCCGCCCTACTTGACAAGGTTGCCCAAATCCCCAATCTTGCCCGCATTCGCCTCAGCTCGCTCGATCCCGCGGATGTCACCGGCCGCCTAATGGATGTCTTCGCCGCACATCCTAACATAATGCCGCACCTGCACCTGTCCCTGCAGTCCGGCTCGGACAACATCCTCCGCCGGATGGCCCGTCCCTACACCGCCGACGACTTTCGCCAGAAGATCGCCCTGATCCAAAGCCGTCTCGACCGTCCCGCCATCACGACCGATATTATCGTAGGTTTCCCAGGTGAGACCGACGCCGACTTCGACCAGACGGTCGCCTTGGCAAAGGAAGTCGCCTTCGCCAAGATGCACGTCTTCGCCTTCTCCGCGCGCCAAGGCACCCCCGCCGCCAGAATGCAGCCCAAGGTCCCGCCGGAAGTCAAAAAGGCCCGTTCCCACCTCCTCCGCGACCTCGACCAAACCCTCCAAACCCAATTCCACGCCCGATTCATCGGTGAAACCGTCCAAGTCCTGATCGAGACCACCCTCCCCCACCCCGCCGGCCGAGCCGAGCGATACTTCATGGTCGAAGTCACCGACTCCCCCCACCCCCCAGCCACCAATGACCTTGTCACCGCCAAGCTGCGAGACAACGCCCGCGATGCCATCCTGGCGACAGGGGTTCTGTAGAAAAGGCTTGCTCGCAGCGCAGGGCCGCGCTATGATCGAGCACATGGAGGATAAGAGAGAGCCGCGATCGGATAAGGCGGATGGGACCGATAGGACGAATAGGACCTATGATCCACGGGCGCTGATCCCTTCGCATGGCGGCTACCGAAAGCTCAAATCCTATCAAGCCACGGAGATCATCTACGATGCGACGGTCGCCTTCTGCAATCGCTTCATCGACCGCCGGTCGCGCACGCATGACCAGATGGTGCAAGCCGCAAGGAGCGGCAAGCAGAACATCGCCGAAGCCAGCCAAGCCTCCGCCACTTCAAAGAAGACCGAGCTTAAGCTGACCGGCGTAGCCCGCGCCAGCCTGGAGGAGTTGCTTCGGGACTACCAGGATTTTCTCCGCCAGAAGAAGCTGCCGCTATGGCCCAAAGACCACCCGCAAGCCCAAGCCATCCGAAAGATCGCATATAGGTCCGATAGGTCCTATCTGTCCTATAGGTCCTATGTCGAAGAGTCCCCGCCCGAGACTGCGGCCAACGCCGTGATCTGCCTGATCCATCAGGCCAACTACCTGCTCGACCAGCAGCTCCGCTCTCTTGAGCAGCGATTCCTCGCCGAAGGCGGCTTCACCGAGCGCCTCTACCACGCCCGCCGCGAACATCGTGACAACCCACCCCATAGGCCTTCCGGGCCGCCGGAGCGCAGGTCATGATCGAGACTACTCACCAACGAGGATGCGCGGATGGATGAACAGCGGATATTCGTAGGTCGGCAGGCGGAACTGGATCGATTCCGGGAGGTCCTGGAGGGCCCGCGCGGACAGGCCGTAGTGGTCGTAGGCCAAGCCGGCATGGGCAAGACTTGGCTGATCGACCGGATGGCTGAACTGGCGACGTCGCATCCAACCCTCAAGTGCGTCTGGGTCCGCTACGAAGTGACGCCGA
>Ga0315284_10009899_pt1 | contig 13574 bp, 22 predicted proteins | sample YL17G09_16_MG_FD_203696 | JGI IMG/M metagenome (GOLD analysis project Ga0315284, IMG submission 203696) | Sediment microbial communities from Yellowstone Lake, YNP, Wyoming, USA - YL17G09_16 | ecosystem: Environmental > Aquatic > Freshwater > Lake > Sediment | place: USA: Wyoming | collected...
CGCGATATTGATGTTTGTCAAAAAAGTAAATTTGATACTTTAACTTAGGGTCGGGTCGAAAATAAAACAACCCACAGCCGTCTATTAAAAAATTGCGAATAATCGTTGGAAAACGAATGTCTAGTCTATTTAGAGTTATTAGATCTTGTAAAAATTTGCCTCGACTGTTATACGTGTCTTGTTCACAATAAAAAAACAAACCTTTTTTTATCATCAACAGCACCATCTGCTGTAAATGACCGAGCACGACCAAAGTAGCCGACTGCTTCGATTGATCCTGGCTTCTGGCAGCCTCTAGGATTTCGCCATATCTGCTTCTAATACTGATTGAATCGGCCATTGGTTCTCAAAGACGGGAGGCAAACGGCAGACAGAGAACTATATGCCGTTATATAAGTTAGGTACTTAAGGCGTCAAGCGCCAGTTTTTTTCTGCTTTGCTTTTTTAGCCTTAGCTAACGCAGCCTGACGGGCTGATTTTTTTTCATCGTCAGTCATTTCCTTAGGGTCTTTTTTCTGGAAACGAGCCAAGAGCTCAGGAGGCATTTTGTCAGCCATGGGAAGGAAGCAAGAAACTGCGTACTCTTTCTAGTTTAAAGAGTTCTTGAGGTAACAGCTCATGTGGATAGGAAATAAGTATATGATCTTTACGGCCCAAAGGGTCGACCCCTCCAGGTTCTGGTTTATACGTGTCTAAATAATCCAACATTTCTTGACTATAAGCGGGAGCATGAGCGTTAGGTATATCATCGTAACAATGTGAAAAAGAAGTAAGTTTCTTCTTTAACCTCTCAGCATCTCCCATCCATGAAAAGTGCCAACCGCAATCGCAGTCGCCTACTACTAGACCGTTGTCTTTATTTCGTATACGAGAAAGGGTATCTTCAAGGTGGTCAAATAAAACCACGGTGCCGCAAGTCCAGTTTGTAGGAGGTTTACTTGTATCTTGTTCGGGATCAACTACACGGAGATCTGCTCTTCCGTAAAGCATGGGCATTGACAATCGAACACAACGCTCTGGGTTCTCGTTAGCAATATCAATAGCTTCTAGTAGTCGAGAAGGTTTGGGTATCTCGTCAATATCGCTAAAGAAAAATACCGAATCGGGTGGGGTCATACGCATACCCACCGCTAAAGCGTCTCTTTGAGCGTACTCTCGTATCCAAGGATTGGGATGAGTTTCCGCATCTGGAAGTTCTACATGTAAAACTTGGATTTTTTCTTCAGGTAAACCAAGCTCTCGAATATTTTCCAGACATGTAAAAGGTTTAGGGTCTCCTTTAAAGGTTAAGTTTCCTTCTGTAATAATAAAACCATCAACGACATCCTTGAGCATCTCCACACGGAGCTCAAGCAATTCCTTTTCGTTAAAATAAGTAAAGCAGTCAAACAGCATGAGGGGGTCTGAGACTGCCATCATAGTAGCAGTTAATAATCGACTGGCTGCCCACCTGAAGATCTAAATTGAACTTTCATATCTTCAGTTTCTTGCCGGCGTTTTTCCCTAGCGCGATTTAAGATCTCTTGTTTTTGCTCTTCTAAGAGTTCTTTTTGAAGCTGGTCGCGAAGATCCATGGTTACGGTGAAGACTTACGTTTAATATACTCAGAAGCTTTACGCCTTGCTTCTTTAGCTCGCTCTGTATTCGGGACTTGAGTATTTACAGGGCGGTCTCCCTCCGTGGCTTGCTTTTTCTTCTCATCTGTAGCTCGACGTTCTTCTGGGCTTAGAGCTGCCCACGCGGAACGAGGGAGATACCGCTCAGTTCTTCCTTTTTCTCGTGCTAAATCCGTCATTTTTTGCTCTTTTCATATTCTTCCTTAGTCTGCCAATCCTCTTTTCCCCAGCGAGTTAACCGATTTGAAGAAGATTTTGAACCTTCGTAACGCCCGCCAGCGGCTTTGTAGTACTTTGAAGCTAACTGCATAGCTCTGGCGCTGTGCCCACCTAGTTTTTTACGAGCTTTTGCTTTCGCAGCAGCCCATTTGGCGGGATCCTTTTTTTTAGCAATCTCAGCCATTAGAACAACACGATAACGTTTGGTACGGTGCTGATCCCGCTTATAGATGTAACTGAAATTGGCAGCAGAGTGCTGTCAGAAAAACCACTAAACGTTACAGGTGTTCCCTGCCCATCCGACATAATAACGACCAACCTAGTTCCGTTAGTCCCTCCGGTATTTACATAAACACCACGAGAGGTCGTAAAATTAGCGTGTTGTCCTGCATTAAGAGCTAGCCCACTTGTGTAAGGCAAACTTGCAGACTGTCCGTAGATAGAGCCGTAAGCGCGAACGTCCATTAATCTTCAAGCGTTTCTATAAGTTTAGCCAAATAAATCGAAGCTTTTTTCAAATCTTCCACGCCATTTTTTTCTTCCCATCTCCACAAATACTTAGAAACACAATTTTCTAAATAACCCTGAAACTTCACTAACCCTGTGGACGCTAGCTGCGCGTCAAAGCACTCCATGCCCTGTCTCTTGTAATACGTAGGCGACGTGTTATCCATTAGCGGGATTAAACCAGTAAATAGTACCACCTACCGACGTTATAGATTTTTTTAATAAGTAGGCTTGTTTTCTTGGTAATATTTCACATGTATGCCGCCCATTAAAAAAGTAACAAATCGACACAAAAGGGGCTCCTCCTTCTTTTGAAATCACGGAAGCGACAGCATTTTATCACAGATTACCAAAGGTACTTTTCTTTGCACAAACTCCAAAGAGTACTTGTTATCATCGTGACGTAATAGAGAGCAATCATGCGGAGCATAAGCCCCTTCCTGTTTATGTACAGGCACACATCTACGATGCTCATAACCGACAGGGACGTTTTCAAAACAAAGTCCCATAGAACTACGATCTGCTATAGGCCAATTTTGTTTTAAAACTTTAAGATAGCTTTTTTCAGGATCGTAACTATCTGATTTAATATATGCCCTACCGTCAATTTCGTCTAAGATCATTGCTCCATAGTAAGGATTTGGGAACTGAACAAAAAAGTCAATTTCAAAATCCATAACTAAAAGCGTGGGTACTTTAAATCCTATGGAGCTCCACACGTTAGGGGTTTCCTTAGTTAAAGAATGGACTTTATGATTGTCAAAAGGAATCTTCTGTTCCAAGTAATTTTCGTATCGAACAAAACCAGGTTCAAAACCACGCTGGGCTAACACCGGTTTCCACTTAATAAAATAGTTAAAGTTTTCTAGAGTTAATAACATGTCGTTTTCTTGATAAATATAGTAATCCGCTTTGTGATTTAGTATGGCCATTGCAAGGTCTACCTTATGTGCCCAGGTAAGATACCAATTCTCGTAGGCCGGCTCAGCTACTTTTACAGTCAACTGTATTTTTTTAAATACTCCAAGAACTTTTTCTAAAGTTTCAATTTGATCCTGAGCATCATAATTAATGTATATATTTACAGATACCTCGTGAGGGTACTTCTCGTATTCAGCTAAAACATTAACCAACGGGTTTAGCCGTTCTAAAGGGTTATGGGCAGTGATCGCAACCCACAATTTTTTAGACATTTCAATAAAAGGTAAAATTAGAATTCGACTGAAAACTGGCCTCGACGCTGTAAATACGTGATAACCCACGTATACGCATCAAGGAGATCGTCGTGAGCCGTCGCTCCTACGTTAATGAGTTGTTCAAATAAAGCATCAAATTTACGATACTTATTGAAAATCACTTTTTTATTTTCAAGTAAGCCTAAAGTACCACGGAACCTGGCAATCTTGTCTCCTCTAAATCCGTTAATTTCATGAATATGTATATTGCTCAATCCGCGTTCATTAAGGAGCACTCTCCTAAGGTCAGCAGCCAAACTCGCTTGATACGCAACTGCCTCAACTACCAGGGTAATCGTAGAATATGTCGGAAAATACACGTCATTTTCTAAAGTTAAAATTCCCCATTCAAGCAACAAATCACAAAGCAAATCTATTTTCTCTAAATTTCCAATCGAACGACATTGGTGACTATCGATAATGTAATATTTATCTTTTAGTCTTCCTCCTAAAACAAAAGCTGTGTAATCCGAAGTTTCATTACGACTAGCAGATAAGTCAATTCCAACGGCCAGACTATCGAATTCAGTTACAACTTCTCCTTTAACTAAAAGATCCGGTGAAACAACCAAGTCTGAAGTCATAACTGGTTGTTGCTGATACTGGTAAGCAAACGCCACGGGGTCTAATTCTTTTTGCTCTAATAAATAAGTAGCGCTCCACTGTTCGGGCCAGTAACTTACAGGATTTCCTTTGTCGTCATAAGTAACTGCTTCTTGGGTTACTTGTCGCCAACCTTTTTTAGATACAAAAGTAGTTTTGTGAATATCTAAAGGATGGAATCTAGTTCCAAGACATATCGCTCGCCCTCCTTCAAAAATAATGGGAGCGATAACTGATGACCAGTTAGTCTGCATCTCCTCGCGAATTGTGGGGTTTTTGATATCCGCACTACTTTTGATCGGGTCATCAATGATAACTAAGTGAGCTCTTTTAGAAGTAATAGAACCACGCAAACCTGCTGCACGAAGTGTAAATTCTTCGTCACCCAACCGAGGAATTCCGGCATACTCATAATCTATAGACCAACCAATATCCGATTGCATACCGGACTTCAAAAGGACTTTTGGAAAAATCCGTTTAAACTCCGCTGAGTCAATAATATTTTTTATAATTCTACTTTTTGGGATAGCCGTGGCGATGTTGTACGAACAATAAATAATTTGAAATGGTCTCTTGGCTGTGGTGTGTGTTCCAATAATCCAAGCTGTGAACAAGTTCAACACAGTGCTTTTAGCTGACCCCCTGGGCGCCAAAATATCTGTATTAGATCCTGCTATGTTTAATAGATACTTATTACTCTCGCCCGTAATTAGCTCACGATGCCACTCCAACATGTGTCTTGCTGGAGGTTTATCAAGTAACGTACAGAACACATGAAAGTCTCCTGCCGCTTTTGCATAAATAGAATCTGCGGGAGAAACGGTTTGTTCTGCAGCACGTAACGCCTTGAGTTGAGCGCCTCGTCGATATGCAAAAGTTTCTCGACTTGGCATTTTAATCTTCTCCGAATGCTGCTATGCTGACACTAACTAAATCTTAGTCGAGAAATGGCAAAAATTCTTTGGTACGGAGACGCTTGCTCTAATACCGGATTTGGACGAGTCACTCACAGTGTACTAGATCAATTGGTAAAAGACCATGAAGTTAGTGTAATAGGTATTAATTATAGCGGAGATCCTCACCCCCATCCTTATAAAATATATCCCGCTGCAAACGTAAACTGCGGAGATCGTTTTGGTATCCCACGCATTCCTGCAATAATCGATAAGGAAAAACCCGATTTTTTTATCTGTCTGAACGACATTTGGGTGGTGAATAGTGTTTGGGAACGTTGTCAGTTCTTAAAAGATTCTCATAAATTTAAATTTTTAACTTATTTTCCAATCGACAGCGAAGATTATTTTCCCGAGATGTTTAGACATATCCCTCATTGGGACCTGGGATTGACTTTTACTCTTCCGTGCGCTCGTCGTATTTCAAAGTATGTGCCGAACACAAGCCGTTTAGGAGTTCTACCCCACGGAGTTGACACAGACAAATTTAAGCCAATGTCCAAAACAGAGGCTCGTAATTATCTAGGACTTCCCCAAGATAAATTTATAGTATTTAACGGTAATCGAAACCAACCTAGAAAAAGAATTGATCTAACAATCAAGGCTTTTGCAGAATTCGCTAAAGATAAACCAGACACCATGTTGTACTTACACATGGGGGCCAAAGATTTGGGATGGGATGTTAAATCTTTGTTTAAGAGTGAAATGACAAAGCTTGGGTTAGATGACGCAAAACGTTTAATCATGACTACAACTGAAATTAATTACACCGATGCACCAGATGATTCTTTACTCAACATTATTTACAATGCTTGTGATGTTGGATTAAACACAGCTGATGGCGAGGGATGGGGTCTTGTCAGTTTTGAACATGGTAGTTGTCGAAAACCTCAAGTTGTTCCGAATCACACAGCTTGTGCCGATATTTGGAAAGGGTCGGGTTTATTAGCAGATATTGCCACCTGGGTAATAGATAAAGACCTAGGTGTACAACGAGGTCTTGTAGACGTTAATTCTGTAGCGAATCTACTAACAAGTCTTTATGCAGATCCAATTCTGTACGAAAAAGTAGCAGACGCTTGTTACGAGGTGACACAACGACCCGAATATCGTTGGGAATCTGTAGCCGCCGGATTTTCTCAAGCCATCAAAGAAATGAGTATTTGATATGAACCAAACAACACACCGTTTCAACCACGTCAACTCTGACGTTTTGTTCCCTCTCAAAGGTGTACCTCAAAAAGGTGTGCCTTCTATTTACAGACAAGCCGACGCATTGGGAGGTACTTTTACACGAATTCTTCATGGACTGCCCGAATATTCTGTGGCTAACTTTAGTCCTTCAATTATTCGACATAAAGACAAAACGCTAATAGCTTGGCGTTCCCAACCCGAACCTTTTGGGTTTCGTTACGATATGAAATATTTTTATTTAAATAATAGTCCTACAGAAGTTTACATAGGAGAACTTGTAGACGACACGACAATTTTAGGTGCCAAAAAACTGCGATCAAAAAAACATAGGCTTAGTTATGAAGATCCTCGTTTATTTAAAGGGAGTAACGACGATTTGTACGTACAATTCGTAGGGTCAACTTACGCAAGTAAATATGATTCAAATAAAGAAAATTTGTTTTACCAACCAAAAATAATTGTTTGTTATGTAAACGACCAATTTGAAGCTGTTGGCGCAACTATACCTCCAATCGGTAAAAACAGAGAAAAAGATCAATGTGAAAAAAACTGGTGTTTTTATTGTGAGGAAGATGAACTTCGTTGTCTCTACTCAACGCGCCCATTAGTAATCGAACGCGAATACGGACAGAAAATTGAAATAGATAGCTCTGTATTAACAAAGACTACTGGAGAGTTACCTACATTTAACTCAACTGCACCTTTAAAACTAGCAGATAAATATCTAGTGTTTTACCACTGGAAGCACTTACAAAATGACGATAACGGATCTTCCTACTTGCTGTATCATCTGAGCGCTTATTTGATGGATATAAAAACTTCTAAAATTACACACAGCATCCCACGGCCTATTTTTAGTGGCTCATTGCACGATGATTTGATTCGATGGACAGACGCCGTAGGTAATGCTGTGTCTAAACAACCGGCTTTAATTCTTCCTTTCGGTTGCTATCTGGAAGGAGATGACTTTGTTATGTCTGCAGGAGTAAATGATGCTTTTATGGGTATCTTTAGATGTCCAATAAATAATATACTGGGCCTACTAGAACCTGTTTAAGTTCGTTCTTCGCGCTCCATAGTAGACCAGACCAATAGGGAAGAAGCTTCCAGGAGCGCCAAAATTGTTGGTTGATCCTCAAACGTGTTCACGAGTTCTCGTAAACAACGATCTGCTCCTGCAAGTAGTAATCCACGACGATCTAAACCATCCGTGATTGTACGAACCGCTTGAATGTGAGATCTTAACTCTTTTTGTAATGATGCAATCTTAGTTGCTGCTGTCGCAGGATCTAACATAGACTGTGTGGTCATGTCTCTAACACTTTTAATATCATTCCTCAATTCATCAATCTCTATCAAAAGGATTTTTCTAAGATCCTCTTTAGGGTATTTTTCTTGTACCCACGCGGTAATATCAGAAATACTACCTGTGTAACTAGGAGAAAGGAATCTAGCATATAGGTAAGCCTCGATATCGCTTGTCGCATTTTTAGCGTAATGTACAAAAGCATCCCGCTGTGATTTTTCCAGCGTGGTCAACCAACTACCTACAGTACTAGAAACCCCAATTGTAGATTGCATCAAGCAAACGCAGCTCTGCCACCCAAAGCCATACTCTGTCCCATACGCCTCAGGGCCATTTGACCTTCAATTGCTCCTCTTTGTTCTGTCAAGCGAAGTCTAGTTTTTTCTTGTGCTCCTGCAATATCTAAGTTTGTAGAAGCAATTTGACGAGCTAATAAGTTTTGACCGGCTAAAGCTTCCTCACCAACTTTAGAAGCTGCGGTTACACCAGCAATTTCAGTGGCCAATTTAGACTGAGCTAATTGTTTCTTAGTATCAATTCCTGCTTGAGCAAAACCTAAGGCTTCAGCAGCTTGGGATTGTACAGCTGTATCGGCTTGTTTCTTAGCTTGTTCAAAAATATTTAGTTGATTTTGAGCTTGAGTTTGTGCTTCTAGTCCTAATGCACCTGCGGCTGCACCTTGTGCCACACCAGCTCCTTGCGCCGCAATAGTTAAGGGGACATTTCCAGCAGCCATTTGACCAGCATATAACGATAAATAATCAGCAGGAGAAGAAGTAGCAGAAGATTGTGCGGGTTTAGAACCTCCTCCAAAAATACTACCAAATAGTTGACTAACACCATAAGAACCCGCTGCCCCAGCAGCTCCAGTTGCAAAGGAAGTAGCAAGCGATCCAAGAGTAATTGGGTCTGCCATGATTAAGACGCCTTCACAGTAATTGATTGAAAAGGAGCAGCCCCAGCTTTAGTAGCGGCATTCAATGCTTCCATTACACTCACATTAGGCGTAGCAGCTAGATAAGCTGTTTGTGCCATAGACATAGCTAGTGTAGCGTCACGGTTATATTGCGCCGTGGTTATATCTCTCCACGCTTTTACATTTTCTTGCTCAACACGTCCGGCATTTACTATTGCTTGTTTACGAAGGTAATTTTCAGTTGTTTCTTCTCCTAGAGTTCGTTGAGCTTCAAGGTTTTGCCTTATAATTTCCGCACGATAAGAGGGATCTGATTGTTTCTCTATTTGAGCAAGTAAATCTTGAATACCCTTATCTCTCCCCGCTCTTTCTAACTCGCTACGATCTTGCTGTTTAGCTGGAGCGGTTGTTTCACCAACAGTAGGAATCTTAGGTTCCTTGGCGAACGGCGGATTAATATCAGGTGAGGCTATTGTCGGAGGCGCTGCTCGTTGTCCCTCGCGATCCTGATCTTCGGGTGTAACCACACCTGAACGTATTTTTTCAACCAACGCTCCTAAACCGGCACCGCCCGCAGCAGTCGCACCGTAAAGAGCTGCAGGATTCTTTATAAGATTTTGAAGAGCGGGGGAAAAACCAGCAAAACGAATAGCCATTAAACGACCCTCGCAAGTTCAGCTAATACAGGACTACTAGAAAAATTCGGAACTGAAGAAATATTCTTAATCACAGAGTCTAAAAGAGCTTGAGCAGTCTCATATCCTGACTTTACACGTTCTTGTTGGATTCTACCTAAAGCCTCGCTTTCTGCTTTTTCAACACCGTACTGCCCGGTGAGTCCTGTGCCAGCTAACTCATACGATTTTTCTAATCCAGTTCTTGCTCGTTCACGACGACCCAAGCTTTCAGCCTGTTGTTCGGATCTCTCAACCTGGCCTTGTAAAACATCCTCAACATCAATAAGAGGAAGATTCAAACCACCAAATTTATTTAAAATCGTGCGACGATAATTCTCTTGATCTGCGTACTGTTGGGCATTTAATAAATCAGCAGGACTTACAAAATAGCCTCCTTTACCGCGAGAAGCAGTAGGTGCGGCGGCTGTTTCAGGTAAAGCCGCAGCAGCACCACCTTTAATTGCTCCAAAGCCGGTCGTAACCCCTCCGGCAATTAAATTACCGAGGACTTCTTTAAATAAGGATTGCGTTGCTGCAGGTGCCGACATTTGTTTTACCGTCCTTTCGGGTTATCGAAAGAAGTTCCCTGTAAGGGTTTCTTGTTATATTCTATCTCCTTTCCAGGGGTTTGAGGAATGATCTGCATCTCTTTTTGATCTGAGTTCGGTACTGCTGCTGTCTGAGGGAAATTAGATTTCATGTACAAATTTAAAAAATCACCGGGGTTCAGCTCAGGGCTACCCCGACGAACATCCCGTTCTAACAACTGTTTTTCGCGTGTATTCATTAACCCAACCCCTGATACGCAATGGAGGGAGGAATCATCTTAGATCCAGGGGCGTTCAGCATTGAGTAATTGCTCCCGTAATTAGGCAAATCAAATTCAGGAGGACGTTGAGCACTTAAAAAGTTACCGTACTCCTCTTGCTGTTGTTGCATACCACGCAAGAAATCCATGACTACGCGCACAAGACTGGGGTTTTGCGAAAGAACCATCATCAATTCTTCTACTTCTGACTGCGAAGTATCCGTTGTGGCACCAGCCATCATCCTGTGACCCAGTTGGTCGCGAACACGAGGGTTAGCTGTGTCTGGGTAAGCGTTTAAACTGCTGGTTGCTGAGGTATTTAACCCATCAGAACCGTACCCATGGCCGGCCATCGGTGCATCGGCCTTCATGAAGTTCCGCATGACAACCGCAGTCATGGGAGCTGCCGCAGCTTTTTCAGCAGCGGTCATAGGCACAGGGAGCCCGAGCAAACGGGCGGCTAATTCATAATCCTGAGGCGAAAACACCAGAGCACACCGCTATTGATTCTTCTATTGTAGGCAAAATTTGAAGTAAATCCCCAGGTGTGACGTCTAAAACAATACAAAGTCTCTCTAAAACGTCAGGAGAAGGGATGTAACGGGCATCTGCACAAATTTTACGAGTAGTTGTAGGTGATAACTCAGCCAATTTGCTCAGTTTAAACGACGAGAGTTTCTTTTCAGCACAAATTGAACGAAGAGAGTTAATCAGTCGCCCATAAGTTGTGTGTGAGGAATAAAAAGGCATTTCTACCGACAGGTTAACCCTACTATAAATAGTAACTCTTAAAATCCTAGATATTTCTTGCGAACAAACTCTAAATCATACGTTGTAAAATCTAAAGGAAGCTCTTTCATGTCAAACGGTGTTTTGTATACCTCACCTTCTACATGAGCTTGCCACGCTGGCGACCATTTGGCATGTAGATAATGCTTGTTCAGCTCGTGAGCGAGGTGGATTCCGTTAGCTAAAGCTGGTTCACTACGCCAAGTTTGACTACCATCCTCGTAGCCTTCGCTTTCTCCGTGGTAGTAAGGCACTTCTACATTCATGTCCCTTTTTAATTCAACGTGTTTGAACCTCATGCCGTAATCCATATCCTCGCAGTAGGCCGGATAGAGATTCTCGTCAAATAACCCAAAATTTTGAACAACCCAATCCTTAAGTAAAAACAAATCCCAGCTGCCGTTCTTACCATGAACAAGACCTGTTTCCGCATCCTGTGCTTTTGCGACCATATTTTTAAGTAACCCAGGGGTGTACATAAGATCGTGGTTAGTTATGATCCAGTAAGGCGCGTTAATAAACGATTTTATTATTAAGTTCCATGCTCCAGAACAACCTAAGTTTGCAGGTAGATGACAAATTTTTACATTCTTAACATATTTATGAGGCACCTTAGTTAAAAGATCCAATTCATGAGTTATCTGGTCTCTGCCATTGTTATTGAATACTACAAAAGTATCTACAGGGTAGTCAATACTATAAAATAATCTATAAACCCAATGAGGCGCGTTAACAACAGCGGTCCCCAAAACTGGAATAGATTCCATAACCATTAAAAAACTGTTAGTATGCTAGCAGTTAATCTTGTTATATGGGCACATATCTCTGGGGACCTGAAAAATCCCTAATTGTTCCCACGCCGGAAATTGCTTTTTTGATGCACGATGACGACTCAGGTCGATGTCAAATGCACCAAGTAGGCATCCCTGAGCTGACTTTAATAAACTTTGCAAAAAAGTTTGGAGACACAAGTAAGATTTTTCTTGATTGTGGTGCCCACATGGGTGTGTACTCTCTTTTGCTAGCCGACCATTTTTATGAGGTACATGCTTTTGAAGCTCAACGACGTACATATTATCAACTATGTGGCAACATCTTTATACAAGAAAAAACAAATATTATGCCACATCATATGGGTTTAACAAATAGTGCAATAACCCCAGGCGCAAAAGCAAAGCTAACTATTGTTTCTGAAGATGGCGGCGGATCTACATTAGAACCGGTAGAGAATCAAACTATTATCAGCTCAGAAGAAGTGCCTTTGTGCTACATAGATTATTTTGACTTCCCAAAAAACAAAATAGGCTTAGTAAAAATTGATGTCGAAGGTCACGAACTTCAAGTTATAACAGGTGCTTTAAACAATTTACAAGAAAGTAATTACCCTCCAATTATTTTTGAATCTAACGCAGGGCGGGAGAACTATAGTAAACGAGTTGAGCTCTTTACATTTATTAAAAAGATAGGGTACACAATAGTTGGACTTCAGCCTTATGAAAATATGTTCTTAGCTGAATATTCAAGTTAGCTGGGGCTTACGTCAGGTTGGCTCTGACAGCCCAGATTCTTTAAATAGTTACTGTTTCTTTACGTTTCATTTTTCCACTCCAAATTCTAGAACATTTATAGTTACAGAATGGTCCTTTTCGTTCCGGTTTAATTTTCTTAGAACGTACCCATCGTCGTAGTTTGCCACCACGCAACTCAAAGTTAACGTTGCATTCAGGACAAACACACGATAAAACAAATAAGTTCACGTAACCCTATGTTTTGTAACTGACGTTATTGTACTGAATACAAAAGTAAAAACAAGGGCTTACCTATTCCGTCTCTTCAAGAGGTCCGCTTCCCAAAACATTTGATAAGAACCTAAATTTATAAGAAACCAAAATTCTTTTTGTACTCTGATTTGATAAAAGGAAGGTGGTCGAAAGATCAGCCTTTGCCATTCGCGAATAGCGGATAAAACCATTATTGAGGAGCGGAGGAAGAACTGTATTGTTCAGAAAGGGTATTCCAGGCGTAACTACGGCAATGCCTTTTTATGTGTCGTTCTTCTCGCGGACTACTTGAATTAGGTTGGATAGCCATGCACTGATTGTAAAGCGTAAAGTTTTGTCTGTCTACGACTTTATTTTTCTCGATGCTCTGCGTTATATAGGACCCCATACCATATAAAGCAACTATAAAAAACACAAACCAAACACCTTTAAAAATTTCAGTTCCTACGGAAGTAATTACTTTGTGTTTTTGCCACGCGGAAGCTGTGGCTGGAAAATCCTTTGAATCCAAGTTGAGAGTGATTGTCATGTAAGATGATGGTAGACCATGCACACTGTACTTGTTCTAGTCTCCCTTGTCAAGTGCCCAAGAACTTGCCCCTTCCTCTAAGCGGCTGCTAGTATGCTGCCATACACCAAGTCCTCATGACCTCTACAGAACAACAGCTTAAAGAGCTTGATGAAAAAATTAAATCTGTAGATTCTACAAAGTACACCTTACACCACGAATGGTGGAAAAATATTGCCAGATCTGATTACGGTATGCGCCAAGACCCACGTACGCAAGAAATGTGGTTATCGCAAACAGAAAAGAAAACGATTTTAGAAATTGGAGTATACGAAGGTGGTTCGGTTTGTTGGTTCTCCGACCATTTTATGGATCACCCAGAAAGCCGACTTATTGCAATAGACCCTTTTACTGGATCTACAGAACACTCTGAGCATTTAGAACAATACCCAGAGTTAACTT
>Ga0315284_10009901_pt1 | contig 13573 bp, 14 predicted proteins | sample YL17G09_16_MG_FD_203696 | JGI IMG/M metagenome (GOLD analysis project Ga0315284, IMG submission 203696) | Sediment microbial communities from Yellowstone Lake, YNP, Wyoming, USA - YL17G09_16 | ecosystem: Environmental > Aquatic > Freshwater > Lake > Sediment | place: USA: Wyoming | collected...
AGATGGTCAGTTGGCTCCTTTAAGTATTAAAGGGAGTTTACTCAATCCCCTCCAATATACTTTACCGGTAGCCAGTGCTCAGGTTAAATCTGCCCTTCTTTTAGCTGGCCTTTATGCTGCTGGTGAAACGATTATTAAAGAACCTCTCCCTACCAGGGATCATACCGAGAGAATGTTAAGCATGATGCAAGCAGATATAATGGTTTCTCATCAGGAAATTATAATAATTGGGGGGAAATATTTACAAGGTACTGACCTTTTTATACCCGGTGATATTTCCTCTGCTGCTTATTTCATAGCAGCTGCCAGTATATTAAAAGACTCTAAGATTGTAATTAGCCAGGTAGGAGTTAATCCTACTCGTACCGGTATAATTAAGATACTAAAAAAGATGGGGGCAAAAATTAATATTTTAAATTATCAGATAAAATCGAATGAACCTCAGGCTGATTTAGAGATAGAATGTTCAGAGTTAAAAGGAATATCGATTATGCCAGAAGAAGTACCTTTCTTAATTGATGAATTACCCTTAATTGCCTTAGTAGCCACCCAAGCCCAGGGTAAAACAATAGTAAGTGGGGCAAAAGAGTTAAGAGTAAAAGAGACTGATCGCCTAAAAGCTATAGTCAGCGAATTAAAGAAGATGGGAGCAAATATTCAGGAAAAAGAAGATGGTTTTATAGTATTGGGACCTTCTAAATTGCACGGTGCAGCTTGTGAAAGTTACCATGATCATCGAATTGCGATGTCTTTAGCCATTGCCGCTTTATTAGCTGAAGGTAAAACAGTGATAAATAATTCAGAGTGTATAGATATTTCCTTTCCGGGATTTGAAAATACTCTGCAAAAATTAATCAATTCTTAACCCATTGTCATTGCGAACGGAGTGAAGCAATCCCTATACAGGATTAAGGTGGGGGTGTAAATGAAAAAAGAAATTAATGGAAAGACTAAAATAATCGGAATAATGGGCAAAAATGTAGAAAATAGCTTATCCCCATTGATGCATAACCGAATGTTGAGTAAATATTCTTTAAACTTTTGCTATCTCCCCTTTAAAATAAGAGAGGCTGATTTAGAAAGAGCCATTCAAGGCATAAGAACCCTGAATATAAAAGGTGTAAATATTACCTTTCCTTACAAAGAAAGGGTAGTTAAATTTTTAGATCAAGTAGAAGAAACTGCTCGACGAGTTGGAGCAGTAAATACTATTGTCCATAATAAAGGAATTTTAACTGGTTATAATACTGATCTAATTGGTTTTAAGAAAAGTCTTCAAAAAAATGGAAAATTCACCATAAAAGGAGAGAAGGCAGTCATCTTGGGAGCAGGAGGAGCTGCTCGGGCAGTAGTTTATTCTCTTTTGGAGGAAGGAATAAAAGAAGTATATATCTTTAATCGGACCATAGAAAAAGCTAACCAAATTAAACAAGATTATTATTCCTTCTTTCCCCAAAGCGATATTCAGGTATTTAATTTAAAAAAGGAGGAGTTAAAAGATAAAATACAGCAGTCCCATCTTTTAGTTAATACTACTCCTTTAGGAATGCCACCTCAAATGGATATCACTCCTTTGCCAGAGGAAGGATTATTTCATCCTGACCTCTTGGTTTATGACCTTATTTATCATCCCTCTAAGACTCTTTTTCTAAAACAAGCCGAGAGGGCAGGAGCAAAAACCATTAATGGTTTACCGATGTTAATTTATCAAGGCATAGAAAGTTTTTATCTCTGGACTGGTATTAAATTAGAGGGAAAAGAAGAATTAGAAATGATTGAAAGAATTACTAAAGATTGCCAGGAAGCTGAAAAGAAAGGAGAAAAAGATAAAAATGCTAAGATTTCTTGATGCCGGAGAATCTCATGGAAGATGTTTAATCGGAATAATAGAAGGATTACCAGCTGGTCTTCCTTTAGAGGAAGAAAAAATCAATTTTAATCTGAAAAGACGCCAAGGAGGATATGGTAGAGGAGAGAGAATGAAGATTGAACAAGACCAGGTAGAAATATTATCTGGATTAAGAGAAGGGAAGACCATCGGAAGCCCCCTTAGCCTGATGATAAAAAATAAAGACTGGGGGAATTGGTCAGAGAAAGAATATTCTCCTCTGACTATTCCCCGACCAGGACATGCCGATTTTTCAGGTGCCATAAAATATAGATTTAAAGATCTGAGGAAGGTTTTAGAAAGGGCTAGTGCTCGACAAACCGCCATGAGAGTAGCTATAGGTTCGATAGCCGGCATTCTCTTAGAAGAATTTAATATAAATACTTATAGTGATGTACTAAGGATTGGACCGGTTAAAGCCCATAGAATTACTTCTTTTAATCCAGAGGTTAAAGCTGAGATTAATAATTCCCCCGTATTTTGCCTGGATGGAATAGCTTCCTTAGGGATGTGTAGAGAGATTGATCGTGCTCGAGAAAAAGGGGATACTTTAGGAGGAATATTTGAGGTGATAATTTCTGGAGTTCCCATTGGTTTGGGAAGTTATGTCCAATGGGATAGGCGTCTGGATGCCCGCTTGGCTTCAGCTCTGATGAGCATACCGAGTGTAAAAGCAGTAGAAATAGGAGAAGGAATAGAAGCCTCAAAGAAAAAAGGTTCAGCGGTTCATGATGAGATCTTCGTTCAAGAAGAACTAAAAAATAATTCTTCTCGATATTTCCGAAAGAGTAATCGGGCCGGTGGACTAGAAGGTGGAGTAACTAATGGAGAGGAGGTAATAATCAGAGCTTACCTTAAACCCATTCCTACATTAATTAATCCTCTTGGTTCCATTGATTTTGCCACTAAAAGGGAGACTAAAGCAACCTATCAAAGGTCTGATATATGTGTAGTCCCTGCTGCATGCGTAGTAGGAGAGGCGGTAGCAGCCTGGGAAATAGCTACTGCTTTTCTGGAAAAATTTGGTGGCGATTCTTTAGTGGAAATTAAAGAGAATTATAAAAACTATCAGGATAGACTTCAAGAGCTATGAAGAAAAATATTATTATTACCGGATTTATGGGAACTGGCAAGACTGTGGTGGCTATAGAATTGGCAAGCAAGTTGGGAATGAAATTTATCGATATGGATCAGCTAATCGAAGAACGCCAAGAGATGAGTATAGCGGATATCTTTTTTCGATATGGAGAAAAATATTTCCGAGAACAAGAAAATAAATTAGTCCAAGAATTAGCTCAGAAAGAAAATATGGTTATTGCTACTGGTGGAGGAACCTTCCTTAATTTGGATAATATCAAAATATTAAACCAAGAAGGAAAGATAATTTGTCTTTATGCTAATTCTCAAACCATATATAACCGTTTAAAAGAAAAGAATAATCGGCCACTCATAAAAGGGAATAATATTTTAAATAAGATTAATCATCTATTAGAAAAGAGAGAGAGAATATATGATAGTTTCCCTTGGAAGATTGATACTTCTAATCTTAGCGTTCAGGAAGTGGTAGATAAAATAATTGAACTTTTACAAGTGGAAAGGTGAATAAATGAAAGAGATTAAAGTAAAAATTATAGAAGATAAAGAATATCAGATCTATATTAAAAAAGGAATCCTCAGTAGTTTAACTGAACATTTAACCAGAATAATAGAGAATAAAAAGGTCATTGTAATTACCAATCCTTTGGTAAATGGCCTATATGGAGCTAAACTATTAACCGTTCTGAAAAAGGGCGGATATAATCCTGATTTAATAGAAGTTCCAGATGGCGAGAAATATAAATCTCTGATTACTGCCAATTATCTTTATGATGAATTATTAAAAAGAAAAGTAGACCGAACCACTACCCTGATAGCTTTAGGAGGAGGAGTAATAGGAGATTTAACTGGATTTGTAGCGGCTACTTATATGAGAGGCCTACCTTTAGTACATATTCCTACTACTCTTTTAGCCCAGGTAGATAGCAGTATTGGAGGGAAGGTGGCGGTTGACCACCCTTTAGCTAAAAACATTATAGGAAGTTTTTATCAGCCCCAGGCAGTTTATATTGATCCTGAAGTTTTGCAGACCTTATCAGAGAGAGAAATAAATAATGGAATAGTGGAGACTATAAAAATAGCAGTGATTAGTTCTCCTTCTCTCTTTAGATGGTTAGAAAAAAATATTGCTCAAATCTTAAACAAAAATATTCACCTTTTAGAAGAATTAGTGAAGGAAGCTGTTTCTTTAAAAGTAGATATAGTTTTAAAAGATCCCTGGGAAAAAGGATTACGTAACCTACTGAATTTAGGGCACAGTATTGGTCATGCCCTGGAAGTAGGGGCAGGATATCAAGGATTAAGTCATGGAGAGGCAGTAGCTTTAGGAATGTTAATCGAGACTAAAATTGCCCATCATAGAGGAATATGTTCAGAAGCCTTTGAAGAACAGATTAAACGTATTTTGTCATTCCTGTCCCCTTCTTTGCCATCCCCGTCCTCTTCTTCGTCATCCCAGCCATCTTCTTTATTATCTCTGTCCCCCTCTTTGTCATTCCTGCCTGCCTGTGCAGTGCACCTGTCTGCGTGCGGACACGCACAGGCAGGCGCAGACAGGCGAAAGCGGGAATCCATAAATACAGCTATTAGAGAATTAGACCTTAATCAGCTCTTGGAAACTCTAACTTTAGATAAGAAAAATATTCAGGGCAAAATGAGATTTATTTTACCAGAAACTCTCGGTAAAGTTACTCTGGTTGATGATATAACCAAAGAAGAAGTAATAAAAGCTTTAGAAGAATTTAAAAAGGAGTGGGTATGATGTTAAAAATAGGAATAATCAATGGACCAAATTTGGATATGCTCGGGAAAAGAGATCAAAAGATTTATGGCAGCTTAACTTTAAACGAAATAAACCTTAAAATTAAATCTTTTGTGGAGAAGGAAGAGGTTGAACTAATTATAAAACAGTCCAATTTCGAGGGAGAGATTATAGAATTTATTCACCAACTCTCTTCGGAAGTAAATGGTTTAATTATTAATCCGGCAGCTTACACTCATTACAGCTATGCTATTGCTGATGCTCTTAGCGACTGTTCTATTCCAGTAATTGAAGTTCATCTTTCTAATATATTTTCCCGAGAAGATTTTCGGGGAAAATCAGTAACTGCCCCTGTCTGCATAGGCCAGATTGCTGGCTTTGGCTACCATAGTTATATTTTAGCCATCCGTGCCCTTCAAGATTTATTAAATAAAGAGGCCAAATAGGTCATGTTTTCTGTCATCCCCTCTCCCCTGGAGGGAGAGGGTCAGGGTGAGGGGGAACTTATATAGGCAAAATTGGGGACAGACTTCTTTTGTCGTCCCGCATTTAATGCCAGGCAAAAAGTAAAGCCTGTCCCCTCTGACCATTAAAAGTATCAATTAGTACTAGACCTCCCTCAATATAAAAAGGGCGAGATCGTTGAGTATCTTCATTTAAGGGAGCAGAAGACTAAGAAAAAAAAGATCAAGATCAATAGTGCAGTAAAAGAAGCTTTAAAATATTATTTTAATAAAGCATCGGTTACTGATCCGGATAGCTATTTATTTACTTCTTATCGATCTAATCAAAAATTAGACCGTATCAGAGTATGGCAGATGATCAAGAACTGGCGTAAAGAAGTAGGTTTAGATAATGAAAGGATAGGTACCCATACACTGAGAAAGACCTGGGGATATCTGGCAAGGAAAAAAGGTATTACTATTGAGCAGATTTCTGAGAAGTTAGGACATCGGAGTAGTATCGTAACTAAAAGGTATATTGGTATCAATCAGGATGAGATTAATAAGATTGAGGATGAAGTTTGTTAATAGAAAATGAATTTTAATATTTTGAATAAAAAAGAAGGAATTTAAAAATTTATATCGAATATATAATATAAAAAATATATTAAATATAAAACTAACACCCAATTGTTTTTCTATTTTTTATATAAAAATTGAAGAGAGTATACTATAAATGCATTGTTTAAAAATAAATGTTAAAATTAGTATTCTTTCCTTACTTACAATTATTTATTCTTACCTTGGCTAACCATACTGTATATAAAGCTTCCTAATGATTCATTTATTGGAATATCTAGTATATATAAAAAACTAGAATTAATGATTTGATTTTATGAAATTAAATATAACATAAGATATTTTAAAAAAAGAATATCTTTTTACTCTTAAAAAGAAGAATTTTTATTTACACTTAATAAATATAGTATTTTATAAAAAATATAAAAATAATCAAATAATTATTTGAAATTTAATAAAATTTATTAAGCAAAACATTTATACCTTGGATTAAAATAATAGAAGATATTTTTTTAAAGAACAAGCCGAAAGAATTAGATACTATAATTATTTTATACTTTTGGGTAAAGATTTTTCCAGTACTTAATTAAAATAAATAATAATCTAAGGACATTATTTATAATAAAGAGGAGAGAATATAATGACGTACAATGCTATGGCATATAAGATATTAATTGCATCGCCAAATGATTTAACAAGTGAAAAAAAGGTAATACCCGAAGTTATTAATTCCTGGAATTCGTTAAATTCAGAACAATTTAAAGTTTGCCTGTTACCAGTAATGTGGGAAACTCACTCTACGCCAGAAATGGGTAGTAGACCACAGGAGATAATTAACCAACAATTAGTTGATACTTGCGATATATTAATTGGAGTCTTTTGGACTAGAATAGGTACACATACCGGTGAAGCTGAATCAGGTACAGTTGAAGAAATAGAAAAATTTATTGATACGGGTAAACCCGTGATGTTATATTTTTCTTCAATACCTATTAAACCAGAGAATATTGACCTAAAGCAATATGAAAGATTAAAAAATTTTAAAGCGAAGTGTATGAAGAATGGACTTGTTATAGATTATAGTTCTATAGACGAACTTCGTGAAAAAATCATTACTCATTTAACGAATAAAATCCGAAAACTTTTAGGAGAAAAAAATATATTTAATGAGGAAATAAATAAGGATTATTCAAACCAAGCTACCATTAAATAACTTATTGAAAATAAGATATTAAAATCAGAAATTGAATGGAACACCGAGAAAGAAAGTGAACCTATTAACATCGAAGAAGCTAAAATTATTTTAGGAAGATTTGTTAATGAATTAATAGAGATTAGAATTCAACTTGAAAAAAAAGCAGAAAAACATATTATAGAAAAATTCAATATGATTATTTCAAAAATTAAGGAACTTCAAAGACATATATTGATAATGGACGGTGGTAAATCTTTTAAAAGCTTTTGGGACATGGGAGATAAATATTTCTCAGAATTAAAACAAATATTAAACGAAATTAAAATTGAAGAGAAAAATAGTAAAAGTAATATTCTTGATGAAAATAAGAATAATATACTTAAATTGTTAGCTAAAACCGAAGAAAAAGGTATTGAAAATATAATAGATAAAAAAATAGCAGAATATTTAAATATGTCAATTACAGAAACTAAATATCATTTAGAAGAACTAGAGAAGAAAGAATATGTAGGGATTGAATATTCTATGGTAAGACCTCCAACCTACTATCTAGGATCGAAAGGTCGTAAATATTTAATTGAAAATAATATTGTTTAATAATAAATGGTTGTTAGAAAATAATTTTTTTAAGGGAATATAAAATATTAGAAGAAAGAAAAAATTAGCTTTGTTAAAGAATTTTAAAACAATTATATGTGAGGAAGATATTTAAATGAAATATTTTACTTATATAAGTATATTGCAGAGTATTAAATAAGTATTTTATATTCTGTAGTTATTCTATGTATTATTAGGATATAAAGATGAGAATAAATTTACAAACATTTTCCTTCCGTTTTGCAGAACAGGGTTTAAATAGTAAATTAATACTAAAACAAGAAATTGAATATATTTTACTTAATCCTGATATAGAACTTCCTTCCTTATCTTGTCCTCATTTTAATAAAGTCTTAGAGAATTTGTTTATCCAAAAAGGTTGGGAAACTCAACCAAGAGTATTTAATGAAAATCAAGATCCTTCTGTAAAGTTAGACTTCTTAAAAGAAAGAATCGGTATTGAAGTTGAATTTGGTCATTCCTCTTTTATAGGTATAGATCTTCTTAAATTTCAAGTTTCTTCCTGTTCCTCTTTAGATAAAATTGATATTGGAGTGTATATAGTTTCAACTCATAACTTTCAAAAGAGAATGAAGAAAGAATTTAAACAAAATTGGGAAGGTTCATCGACCTTTGAGAAGGTAAAAAGATATCTGCCTCATTTTAAGAGTGCAATACAGGTACCGATTTATGTTATTGGAATGAATCTCTAATTAATTTAGGGGAAGTATATATGGATATTGGTGGAAATAAAATATCTACTGAACTAGAAAGAGTTTTGCTTGAACTGCATGAAAAAATATCATTAGCTAATGAGGGCTTATTAAAAACAGAATTAGCAGGAAATTTCATTCTAGAGAAAAGAAGAGATTTAGAGAATATTTTTCCGGAAAATTCGAAAATACAACTGAAATATCAGAAGCTCAGAGAAGATAAACTACCAAAATGGCGAAAAGAAACTCATTCACTGTTTGTAACTGAAAATAGTCCACTTTATATAGAATTATTTATTATTCAAGATATTATTAAAGAAATACTTAAAGATTGTGATCCCTTATTTTTAGTTGAAAAAATATCTAAACAAAATGAGTTTTACTTTCCAAAAGGTGATGTATTCAATGCAAAAAGGATGTTAATAAAAATTTTAAAAGGTACAAAAAAGAACATTATAATTATTGATCCGTATATTGATGATACCATATTTGATTATATCGAAATAGTTGATCAAAGTTTAAATATAAAGATTCTAACTTCTTCTAAGATAAAGAAAATCATATGTCAATTATTTAACGATATAAAAGCCATAGGAGTAAATATTCAGGCAAAACAATCAGATGATTTTCATGATCGTTATATTATAACCGATGACAAAGAAATATGGCATTTAGGTACTTCTATCAATTTTATAGGGCAAAAAGCTTTTCAAATAAATAAATTGGTTACTGAAAATGAAATTAATAAAATCTTGAGTGATTTTAATGATTGGTGGCAAAAGGGAAAGGTAATAATTTAATTCAATAACTAAAAAAATGCGAGAGTAATATGAATCCAAATAAAAAAGAAATATTGAAAATTAGAAAAGAATTTTCTGGTTTTATAGAAAAAATCTCAAGAATTGGAAAACAATTAGAATTGATGTCAAAAGATACATCGAGTAGATTAATAAATATTCAAAACGAACTTGAAAAAACAATGGCACCTTTTATAGATACAATAAAGGATTTACCGAATGAATTGGAGTATTCTCAAAAGAACTATCTTTTTTATAATGGCTGGTATATTTCTTATGATATGTCTATTTCCGATGTAAAATTAATGGCAGAATTAATAAGTAAAAATAAAATACAGGATCTTGAAATACTATTATTAAATCATGCAAAGAACTTAATTCCAGAGATAAAGAAAAAGATACACCTAGAATTCTCTGATAGAGAAAAAATTATCAGTGATGCTATAAGTGCTCATGATGAAAAACGATTTACTTTGAGCATCCCCATATTTCTAATTCAAGCAGAAGGAATTTGTCAAGAGATACTTAAAACTTCTCCATATTTTACTCGAAGGAAAAAGGGTGGAGATATTTTTATTAAAAAAAAGATTGAAGAAGTGTTGAATAGATATTCAGTTAAAGGTATTAAGCCAAAATTTGATTCAATTACAAATATATTTCTAAATCATTTATTGAATGAAACTGAGATTACAAAGAAAACAAATGGAATAAGTGTAAAATCTCAAGGCGTACAACGTCAAAGTATTATTCATGGATGGAATATAAACTATCCAAATGAAAAAAATAGCTTAAAAGCAATTTGTTTTTTAAATTATATTATTTGCTTGAAATCGATTTTTGAAAATATGAATAATTTTATGAAAGAAATTAGCAAAAAACTTTAAAGGAGATTTAGAATAAATTCTATGATAATAGAAAAAAAATTGTTAGGTATTTTTCTATTAAATGATCTAGAATTTTCTAAAATAAAAGATGAAATAAATGAAGGACTGAATGATAAATTAAATGAGATTTCAGAAGAATTTGTAAAAACAAATACTTTTCATGGTGGCCAACATATTAGATATCTTTTACAAGAGAGAACAAAAAGGATAAGAGAGATTGTAAAAAGTCGTTTAAATCTAGATCTAAGTTATATTGAAAAGGCAATGATCTTTTTTAGTGACAATATATATCAAGAAATCTACAAAAGAGTCTCGGATACAATTGAATCAGAAATAGAGTTTACAAGGAATAAAATGTTACATTTTTGCAGAAATTGGCCTTATCCTAAAGATTATTTAAAACTTATAAATCAAATATTAGATAAAGAAAAAGATGTACTTATAAAAAATACTGAAAGAGATATCCTAATTTACAAAATGAATTGCGAATTAGAATTAAAAGAGAATGAAATTACTACCAAAAAAAGTAGTGGTTATAAAAAATATAAATATAAGTGCTGTTACAAGATTAATATTATTGGAAAAGATGAAGATCTCAAAAAAGAAAATTATATTGAAATTGGTGGTAATGGTATTGAGCTTGGTAAAAATAATTTTATCCTTTTTGTGAAATTAGCTTTAGAGTTAACAAGAAATAATGAAGGTTGGGTTGATATTGAAGTATTTGTTCAAGAGATAGATCTTTCATTTTCCGGAAGACATCAACTCATTGAAAGATTAAGGGGAAATTTAACTAAAATTAAAGTATTAGACAATAGTATTGTAAAAGAACTAATCGAAAACAAGAAAAGTGGCCTTTATAGAATTTCTACCCATCCTGATTTTATAACTTATAATAAAGAAAAACTCATCAATCACAAAGATCCTAGGGTTAGGGAGCTTGCTGAAAATTTGACTGGTAATGATAAATAATAATAACTGAAGGGATTAAATATGGAAGAAATAGTTAAAAATTTATTAGATAAACACAAAGATGACAAAGATTTAACATCTGAGAAAAATTATATTAAACCTGGGTGGGATTGGTCAGAGACAAGCTTACGTTATTGGAAACTTGAAGGAATAGTCTTCTCACACAATAATAAAAAAGCAAATTTTCGAAATGTAAATTTTAATAAGGCATATTTAAAGAACACAAAGTTTGGTGGCGCTATTTTTGAGAATGCATATTTTGGTGGTGCAAATATTGAGAATGCATACTTAAAAGGAGCAAATCTAAAAGGAGCATATTTAAGGGGAGTAATTTTAAAGAATAGTAGATTAGACTGTACTTGTTTAGAAAACGCAGAAATGTCGGGGGCAGATTTACAAAATGTTAAATTGTGGAATTCTGATCTTACAGGAGCTAAATTGCAAAATTCAAATATGAGAAATGCTGAGTTTAATGAAAAAACTGTATTATATAATGCTAATCTTTACCAATCTAAATTCGATAACTCGACATTGAAATTTGCGTATGCAAACCTGGATAAAATTGCGTTACAAGAAAAAAATAAAGAGTATAAAAAAGCAAAAGAAGTTTATAAAAATTTGAAGAATTACTTTAAACAAGAAGGTATGTCTAATATATCAGGAGAGTATTATTATAGAGAAAAATTAATGGAAACTAAATACAATTGGAAAGAAAAAAAATATCTAAAATGGATTGGTAATATGTTATTGAATTTAATCACTGGATATGGTGAAAGACCATTAAATATATTAATATGGTGGATTAGTATTATATTTGGATATGCCTTTATATACTATTTCTTTAATGGAATATACAATAGTATAGCTAATAATATTATTTCATATAATCCAAATTTCTTAGAAACATTATATTTTAGCATTAATACTTTCATGACACTAAGCTTTGGGGATTTGGTTCCTAAATCAGGATTTTTTCAAATATTCTCCTCTTTTGAAGCGCTTTTAGGTGCAATATTTATGGCATTATTTATATTTGTTTTCGCAAGAAAAATGACTAGATAATGGTTAGAGGCATTATAATTTGTTTATAAAAAAGAAACAAATCAGTGATTTTAGTAAATGCTCTTTTAGTGTATTAGGTAGATGTATCTATTGTGGTAGTAAAGAAAACTTAGAAAGGGAGCATATTATCCCTTATGCATTAGGAAGCGATGTAATATTACCTAAATCCACATGTCGAAACTGTGCAGAAATAACTGGACATTTTGAGCAAGTAGTTTTACGTGGTCCAATGTGGCCTGTTCGAAAATTGCTCCAATTAAAGTCACGTTCTAAACATGCTGATGCTCCAAAAACCAAGCAAATATTGATTTTTAAAAACGGAGAAAAGAGACAAATTGAACTTCCTTTGGAAGAGTGCCCAGTTATACTGTATTTTCAAATTTTTGCTCAACCTGGATACAAAAATAAGCATTATAAAAATGGTATAATATGCATTGGCGTTGATCCTATTTGCTTTGGTCCAAAACCGGAAGAAATTGTAAAAAAATATGGAGCAGATAAATTAATCATAGAAGATAGACCCTACTATCCTATTGAGTTCGCTCAAACAATTGCAAAAATAGGTTACTCTTATGCTGTTGCTACAGATCAAATTAAAAAAATTAATGGTCAACCTTTATTGCTTTCTGCACTTCTTGGTAAAAGTAATGATATAGGTAAATGGGTAGGTACATCTCAAAAACATGAGGTTTATCCAAAATTGCGTCATAGACTAGCTATAATCGAAGATAAAGAAAGGGGTCTTTTAATTATAGAAGTTCAGCTTTTTGCAAACTCTTACACCCCGATTTATGAAGTTATATTAGGTCATTTGAATTAATAGTAAAACATAATTTTTATATCTCTAATTTGAATACGCTATTCTTAATTTCCCATGTTTCATTCTGTATATATGAATTTTAATTTTATCCCATAATAGTACGCTTTCAGACATCAATCTGGGGAGCCGGACAGGATTCGAACTTTTTAATTTAAAAAATAGTGTGCGCGCTTATTTAGATTAATAATTCTGAAAAACAAAATAGAAAAGGAGATTGTTTTGGTCAAGTTCAACAACCCGCAAAATATGAAAGAAGTTATTGTCTCATGGAGTGGAGGCAAAGATAGCTGTTTGGCTTGTTATAAAGCAATGGGTAAAGGCTACCCTATAGGATTTCTTTTAAATTTAATTTCGAAAGAATACCAAAGGTGTTGTTTCCATGGTATTCAGAAAGAATTAATTAATTTACAAGCAAACCTGATTGGTGTTCCTTTGTTTCAAAAAGAAGTTAGCATCAATATGGAACTTTATGAAAAGGAATTTAAAGAGGCAGTACTCTACTTGAAAACAAAAGGAGCCAAAGGGAGAGATAGAAATAACCAAAAGTCGCGTGATCTTAAAAGAAGGTTTTTGGCCGCATTGGTTTTTAGACATTCAAGATTACCGGTCAATTCCTTGGAATAAATGGAATAAGTAGAGACACATCTTCTTTAATTTTCAGTTTCTAATATTTCTAAAAATACCTCTACGATTTTAGGTTCGAACTGTGTGCCGCTTCCTCGTTTAAGTTCCTGGATAGTTGTTTCTTCGCTCAGGGCTTTACGAT
>Ga0315284_10009903_pt1 | contig 13571 bp, 9 predicted proteins | sample YL17G09_16_MG_FD_203696 | JGI IMG/M metagenome (GOLD analysis project Ga0315284, IMG submission 203696) | Sediment microbial communities from Yellowstone Lake, YNP, Wyoming, USA - YL17G09_16 | ecosystem: Environmental > Aquatic > Freshwater > Lake > Sediment | place: USA: Wyoming | collected...
TCCGTTTCCCATATTATTCAGAAGCCTTTCTCAACCAAATCGTATAACATAGATAAGAAGAGGCATCGCACACTTTAAAATGCGATGTTAGCTTTATACCCATTTATACGGTCTTCCACGTATCATTAGCTGTTGATTGATTTATTGAAAGATATAGAAAGAATATTTAAAAATAAACAAGTATCGTATATATAAAATAAGAGAATTTACAAATGATTAGAAGTTCTAAAATATCATTAAAATTCACCAACACACAGAAAATAGACAATTTGTCTATTTTTTGTGATGAATACAAAACTGTAACACAAAATTTTGTTGATATAATATGGCAACAGCATTTAAACGATGAAAAGATAAGTAATTTAATTCCTAAAAGCATAACAGATTTAATGAAGGACAAAACATGGCTCTCATCGAGAGCCATTCAGTCATCTGCTAAGCAGGCATCTGGGATCGTCCGAGGGACGATCCGTAAGTTTAAACAAAGAGAATATATCTATAACAAATTAACAAAAGAAGGCAAGTTTAAACAAGCAAGAAAACTAAAGAGAGTCATAGACCAATATCCGATATCCAAACCAGAATTAAACGAGGTGAATCCAGAATTGGATTCACGATTCATCAAGATTAATTTTGATAATGAAACCTCATTTGATGGTTGGATAACTTTATCTTCATTAGGAAACAAAATGAAGATAGAAATTCCATTTAAGAGAACAAATCATCTCAACAACCTTTCGAAGAAAGGTGAAATAAAAGGAGGGATTAGAATATCTAAAAAGTTTGCTTGGTTTAATTTTGATATACCAGATAAAACAAAGAAAACCAATGGAATAACAGTTGGATTAGATATTGGAATAAAGAAAGTTTTTGTTTCATCAGATAATCAAATAGGGAAATCAGACAAAGACGGATGGTCTTTGTCTGATATACAAAAGAAAATAAGTAGAAGAAAAAAAGGAAGCGAAGGCTTCCGTCAAGCTCAAGATCATAGAAATAACTTTATAAATTGGAGTTTGAATAAATTAAACTTAAGTAATGTAAAAGAATTAAGAGTAGAGAAGATAAAAGATTTAAGGAGATATAAAAACACAAGTAGATATATGAGTCATTGGACTTACACATCTATCTTTGACAAGATTGAAAATTTATGTGAAGAAAATGGTGTCCAAATTATTCAGATAAATCCATCTTACACAAGTCAAAGATGTAGTAGATGTGGTTGGGTACATAAATCTAATAGGAAAAAAGAGATGTTTAAATGTTTGGTCTGTGGCTACGCCACAGATTCAGACAAGAACGCCTCAATAAATATTGGATTGCCTCTTCCTCCTAGTCGGAGGAAGAGATGTTTAGGACATGACAATAGAGTTGGTTTTTATTGGAATGTCTTAGACGGGGAACCTATAGTTCCCCGTGCTCAGAAAACTAATTTTCATATTTTTCAATAAAATTAGTAACTATAATTGGTTGAAGCCGATCATATATTACTAGAAAGAAATCTTAATGCCAAAAGAATATCCGACAACGATTGTCCAGCCACCTGGTAGTCACAATAAACCATTTCCATGTATCGAAACAAAAGAGGCAAAAGAATATTTAGATTATTTGCCCTTTAAGTGGTTTAATCCTGTTCAAAGTGAATACCTCCCATATAACGAAGATGACGACACCAATATTGTCGTTGCTGCCGCTACTTCAAGCGGTAAGACTGTTATTGCTGAACTTTTTGCAGCACGAGCAATTAGTCAAGGTAAAAGAATTTTATACATCGCTCCAATGAAGGCTCTTGCCGATGAAAAATTTTCAGATTGGAAAAATCCAGAACATACATTCAGTAAGTTTAAAGTTGAAATATTAACTGGAGATATTAATGTAACCGAGGCATTAAAGATTAGATTAAAAGATGCCGATATTATAATTTTAACTCCAGAAATGTTTAATTCAAAATGTAGATCTTTTGCATCTCATTCTTGGTTAGAAAAATCGGTTTTTATCGGGGACGAAATTCATTTGCTCGGTCTAAAAAATCGCGGTGACGCAGTAGAAGTCGGCTTAATTCAGTATTTTGAAAACTCTCCAAAATCAAGAGCTTTGTTTTTGTCTGCCACACTTCCAAATGTAAGTGACTTTGGAAAATGGCTAACTCATATGACTGGAAGAGAATCAAAAGTAATTATTAGCGATTATCGCCCATGTAAGCTTAACAAAAGGATAGAAGTCTTTCTTGGCGGAAAGACATATGCAAAAACAGAAGAGCATAGGATGGCAAAAGTAATAGAACTAATTGAGCAATATAAAGATGAGTCAATTTTGGTTTTTACTGGGTCGAAGATGTTCGGTCATAAGTTATCGGATGCATTAAAGAGAATAAACATAGACCACAGATTTCACAATGCGGATGTTAATAGGGAATCAAAAAAAACAAAAGATGGAGATATTATTCATGGAAGAAAAGACATTGAAGACCAATTTAGAAATGGAACATTTAATGTTTTAATTGCTACCACTACGATGGCATGGGGATGTTTTACTGGGGATTCTCAAGTTACAACAGAAAACGGATTTGAAGATTTTTCTAGAGTTGGAAAATCTAAAATTATATCATGTGAAAACTTTAAAAGAGAAAAATCTAGAAAAATTAATAAAATTATAGTTGATAATAAAATACCCATGAAAAAGATAGTATTGAAAAGTGGGATATCTATAGTTTGTACAAACAATCATGTTTTCCCTCTTTTTAAAGGAGGAAAAAAAGAAGCTTCAAATATTGTTGTGGGAGATTGTTTAATTTCTGATAAAAAAGTTTCAACATCTAATATAATAAACGAACTATCTGTTGATATATGTTATTTAATTGGATTAATTGCTGGAGATGGTTATATTGATAAAAAATCTGTTGACTTTTGTGTCCCAGAAGAATCAATAAGAACTAAAGTAAAAAACATTCTTATGGATTTAAAATTTAAATTTAAATCTTCAAATAATAGATTTGATAAAGTTGAGCATCTACGTTTAAACAAAGAAAGCAGAGATTTTTTTATAAAACATGTTGGATATTCGGATAAAAAAGAAAAAAAGATAGACTTTAATTTTATTGGAAATAAAGAAGAAATGCTTTTGGGAATTTTAGCCGGTTTAATGGATTCAGATGGAGGCGTTGATTCTAATAAAATATGTTTTTATAATACATCACATCATCTTATAAACTTTTTTGTTATGGCAATGAGAAGATTCGGTATTACTACAAGCGTTAGATTAAAAAATCCCGTAAAAAAAATCCTTTTTGATAAAACTGGTAGAAAAATGGAAATCAATAGTAAAAAGAAATGTTATGAATTAATAATAGGATCTTCAGCTGGTTTCTTTTTCTTTTGGAAAAATATAATGCCATTAATGGCAAGTAAAAATAGAATTTTAAAAATTAAAAAAATATATAATAAAACATATATTTCAAATGTTAAACTATTGAAAATGGGAGATATTTGTGCCAGTGTTTACGGTCTTAGAAATAGAAAAACATTTGATATATTTAAAAAAACATGTATATATTGTGCAGATAAAAACGGAGCTCCTTTATCTAAAATATTAGATCATACAGAAAATAATAGAGTTTTTGCAAGAATGGATGTTTTTAACGGTTTTTTTGAAATAAAAACAAAAAAAATTAATGGGAAAGGACAATATAGAAAACACTATATTCCAAATGTTCTTGGTACAATTTTAAAACAATCTACAGATTTTGCATCTTTTGTTGAAAATGCAACACAAAATGGCTTTAATATAGTTGACAAAAAAGCAAGAAACACATGTTCAGAAATTAAAAATGATTTTTTTCCAGATCCAGTAAGATATATTTTAGAAGAAAATCCATCTGATATTGTTTTTGATTTATCTGTACAAGAAAATAATCACCACCATTATATTGTAAACGGAACAGTTGTACATAACTGCAATACCCCTGCTAGATATGTCATTCTATCTCACACAAAATTCGGCTTAACTCCAATGCATCCATCGAATATTATTCAGGCAATGGGTCGTGCCGGTAGAGCTGGATGGTCAGATAAAGGCGATGCGATCATCGTAGTCCCAAATAATGACAAGGACAGAGAGCCTAAGAGAATCTTCAGCGATTATTTGGTCACTTCAACTTTGGGAGATCCAAATACTTTAATGTTTCATATTCTGTCATATGTTTGTGATGGAACCATAACTACTCCTGAAGGTCTTTTTGAGTGGTATAAAAAAACATTATCAAGTGTTCAGAATAAACCTTTAGATATGGAAAGATGTTCCCTTGTTTTAAGAAATCTTGAAATGAGGGATATGATTACGAGTAAAAATGGAGAATACAAACCAACCATACTAGGAAAAATTACAGCTAGAATGTATATGAGTCCGTTGGATGTTAGTGATTGGTATCGTAATTTTGGTAAACTATATAGAATAAAATCAAGACCCGGTGCTTCTGAAGAAGAAGAACAAAATGATAATTTAAGAATAGCTATGGCATTGGGACAATGTTATAATTGGGGAGTTACATGGAAGTATAACGAAGAACAAAAAAAGCATGTTTTGTCTGTTTCTCCAGATGTATACATTACTGAAATGGAGAAAAATACTCCCGAAGTATTAGAAGTCTCTTCTTTACTAAACCGATCACCAGAAGGATACCCAACAATAAAATATGTCTCTATTTTTTATCAGTTGTTAAGCGGGAAAGAGGTAAGTCCTCCATTAAATTCGTATTATATGGGTATAACAAGAGATATTGAAAGAATTATCTCAACATTAGAGCAATGCGATATGCAGGTGGGTCGTTATTTCCATAAGAAAGATCCTATAAAAGTTCCAGGCTATGGATGGGGATCTGACTGGAAAAACTTGGGGTGCAGACTTAAATATGGGGTTCGATCCAGTTTAGCGGAACTTGTTAATTTGCCATGGGTTGGGAAAAAGAAAGCAGAAAGTCTTGAGGCTAAAGGGATTACAACAGAAGAAGCCTTTCGTAACCCATCAAATAAAGATATTTGCGAAAAAGCTGTTGGCAAAAAGACCTATCAAAAGATATTGACTGGATTAAGTTCTTAAAATACATATGAAATCAGTCTTTTGAAACCCGCCTTATCGCAAAAAATAAGAGCGGGTTTTTCTGTTTTTTCAAGGAATTTGGTTAAAGACATAGGAATAAAGCATAAGCAAAGGTGTTAATAAAATGGAAAAATGGTATCGAATCTCTAACGAATTTACTGGGTCAGACGCTACAATGACTCAGGAGAACATTGCTGATGTTGCTCGTCTTAAAGCAAATCAGTTTGGTACAGATAGTCCACAGGGCTTGCCAGGGATGATTACGGATGTTCGTCAGACTGCTGAAACAAGTGGAATTAAGGTAGAGAGATGTGGAGATGAGCCTGGAAGTGGTAAAAAGGGTTGTGGATCTCCTTTAAGTGATGGAGAATGGAAAGACTATACTGTAAAAATTGGGGATGAAGATTATCAGGCATATAAATGTTTTCAATGCAAACACGAATTAAAGCCATTTGATATAGAGTTTTCAAAAAAAAGAAAAGAAAAAAGGAAAAGAAACAGACAGAAATCAAAAAGATTAAGTAATAGAATTACTCTCCGTAGATCTTATACAACGGCAGCTACGCCAGCTATGCCTGGAATATCAAACTACAATAATCCCGCTAATCAGATGATGGGTAGATTGGATTTAAGCGAAGATGCAAGGGTTATTCCCTGGTCAAAAATGGATGAATATGCGACTGAAGAATATGATGATTGGCAGCAACGCAACAGAAAAACATACAAAATAGTAAAAGTGAAAGGTAAAAATGGACAAGAGAGACTTATTAGAATAGAAAAGATGAATACTGGAGGAGACGGGGTTTCTCCTGCTGGTGCATATAGAATTCGAGGGAAAAGGAAAAAAGATCCCCGCTACAATCCCGGAAATCCAAGAAAAGGAAATCCTGGAGCTTGGCCACACAATAGAGATGATAATGAGGGATGGTATCAATCAGGTATAGATAAGAATAGATTTAATAGTGATATGAGGGAAAGAGTTATTTCGTGGTCAGATTATATCAGAGATAGAGGAAATGTTGGATTACTTAAACCATATTAAAAAGAGGGGAATAACATGATTTGGTATAAAACGGCACAAGAAACAGAAACTGGGACAGAAGATTTTGACACAGTTGTTTTAGCAGCTAAAGATCTTGTTAAAAATAATTCAGAGCTCTTTCCCTTTATTGACAAAGCCGCTAAAGAATTACAAGCAAAAGGGCTTACGCTTGACAAAAAAAGTATTATAGAATTAGCAAAACAAAAAGTACCACCAGGAATATCACAAAAAAGTTTAATTGCACCTTTTCAACAAGCACTTAATACTCTAAATAGGATGCTAAATTCTGCTCCAATGGCTGGAATTGAAGATCTTAACAAAAGGCAATTAGAAATGCCAAATTTTAATTAATAAAAAATGGAAAAACGGAGAAAATAAAATGCCATTACCAATTCAAAAAGTAAAAGATATAAATATGGAATCATATTCAATTGATCCTGCAAATCTGAATTCCATTATTCCTCTTTTGCAAACTCAACCCATTTTTGTTCTTTTTGAGTCTAATTCAAATAAAAAAGAAAAAGAAGCCATGAAAAAAATATGGTTGAATTCTAAAGATGTTGGAGGAAATAAGGTTGAGATTTCATCAGAAATTCCAATTCAAGATCTCGCCCTTTTAGAAGGAAGGGGATATATAAAAGGAGCAGGTAACTTGTTCGAAATAACACAATCTGGTAAAAAGGTTCTTAAGGAATCAATCCTCGAAGAAGAAGAATCCTCTTTTTGTAAAAAGGCGTCAAAAGACCTTGTTTCAAAAAACAGCTTTGACTTTGGGGATGAGGTCTTGGTTCGGGTAAGTCACCCCGAAAAATTCGGAGCAAAATACATAACTATATCTAAAAGAGCTTTCTCAAAGAAGAAAATAAAACCAATAACGTTTAACTCGTATTCTATAAAAACAAAAAAAGCAGATTTGACACCAAAGTGTATAGCAGATTATTCGGAAGAAGAGCTTGTTCAGGTGTTGCATTTATCAAAAAAGATAATTGATAATGCATCAATAATTGCTCTTGCTGCAAAATCGGCTATTCCAGTAAATAGAATTAAAGCTTTTGCGGATATGGTCATGGAGGAAATAAATTCCAGGTGAATATAATTCTTGTTGCAGACAACGACCTTAGTAGAATAAGAGGACTAATGCACCATCGTCCAATATTGAAGGAGGAGTGTGCTTTTTTTGAATTTTCAAGAGAAGGGCAACATTGTTTTTGGAATAATAATGTTGATTTTCCTATATCGTTGATTTTTTGTAATAAAGATGGAATTGTTTCTGATATTAAATACCTGGAGGCACAACAGAAAAATACAGTGCGTCCAGATTCTTTTGATGTGAAATATGTAATTGAGGCACATGTTAATGCCCCTAAAATATACAAAATAAAAAAGGGTCTTAAAATGAAAAGAGATAATAAAGAGGTTTTTTTTAAATGATTAATTTACCTCCAGAAATTAAAAAAGACATAGACAAAATAGACGCAGTTGCAAAGGACTTGCAAATGAAAGTTTATATTGTAGGTGGATTTCCTCGTGATATTGTTATGGGAAACGGGGTGAATGAAGATACCGATGTAGACATAACCGAAGCCTACGGAAATGCTTTTGATTTGGCTTTTTTTGTTTCTGCGAAGTACGATTTAATTGAACCCGTGATATACGAATCTTCTGGGACTGCATTTGTAAAAATGGAAAGTGGCAGAGATGTAGAATTCCATAATGCATTTTTTAATGTCCCACATATTATAGATCAGCTTTACGCTATTGATGTAGAGCCAACCCCGTTAAATAAGGATATTTATTCACGGGATTTTACAATCAACACCTTGCTTTTTGATCCTGATTCTGGAAATATTATTGATCTTACTGGTAAGGGGATTGCTGATATTGAGAACCGCATATTAAGAACTCCATTATCTCCAACCAAAATTCTAGCAAGAAGTTGTAAAAACATTTTAAGAGGAATTCGTTTTGCTGTTGAATTTAGATTAAAGGTTGACGAAGAATACGAAAGAGCAGTTCCTCAATTTATTCCAGATTTAATTGAATTTATGAAAGAGAACCCTAATAGCCAAATGGTTATACGGACAGTTAAAAAAACTTTTCAAGCAAATCCACAACAAGCTTTTGAAGAATACGAAAAATATGGATTAATGGAATATTTACCGCATACAGAAGAAATGAACAAAATAATCAAAAAGAGAATGTTTGGAACAACAATCTCTCCAGTTGCCCAAACAAGAATGATTGATCATTTAATAAAAGAAAGAGACAAACATAAAGCATATATGAGAAGAAAAAAAAGAGAAAAAACAGAAAGAACAAAAGAAAAATTTGAAATATTAGATAGGGCAAAATCCGGATATTATACTAATAATCCAGAACCCGAGTTTCTAAAAAACAGAAAGATCGATAAAAACAATAAAATATTAAATTATGTTAGAGCTCCGGAGGGATAAATGTTAAGTAGTGGTTTTGGGTTTTTAAATACAAACGCTAATTGTCCCGGAAACATCAAGGTTAATGTTAGCCAAAATTTAGGTATACTTCAAGCACAAAACGAGGTTGGTGCTAATCCTGCCGATATTGTGTTTCAGCAAACCCAGAACATTGAAGTTCCTGAAAATTCAGAAGATCAACCTGAAAATCAAGAAACTCAACCAGAGAATACTAATGATGTAGAGAAGTTTAAAGCTTTTGTTATAGAAAACTATCCACGTCCAGCCGGAGATGTAAATGTTGAAACAATTTATGCCTTTGCTGTTAATGGACAGTATTATTTTGATTTAATAAAATACTCAGATGGATTAAAAAATCTTTATAAGTCTCTTTCAAGCCCATCTATAAATTTGCCAACAAGGGATGCAGAAGCAGTAGATAAAATTAATTCTCTAATTGAAATTTTAGAACAAAATAGAGGACTCATTGATGGAATGAGAAACTTTATCACTGATCAAGACACAGCAACTGTTCCAGATGAAATATCAATCTCAATGCAATCTGGGTCAAACCAGTAGGATAAGAAACAATGTCAGAAAAAAAAAACATAATCTGGTATAGATCAGTAACAGAAAACACCAGTAATGGTATTTATAAAAAAAGAATCAACCTACCTATTACAGAAAATTGCATAAACATAATTCAAGACCTCAGATCAAAAGGTTACCTTTCGTTAATTGTTGGCGGAGCTGTTAGAGATGCCGTAATTGGACTTCCAGCCAAAGATATTGATATAGAAGTTTATGGTATTAATTATGAACAATTATCTGAGACTTTGAAACAATATGGAAAAGTTAATCTTGTTGGTAAAGCTTTTGGTGTAATTAAGTTAAAGGATTCCACTGGACATGATTATGATTTTTCTGTACCAAGAAGGGATAGTAAAATAGAAAACGATCCCAGCCAGCTAGGTATGGAAGGTGGAAATCGTGGTCGTGGAATAAAAGCAGAATTTGATACAAATATAAGTCCAAAAGAAGCAGCTGAAAGAAGAGATTTTACTTTTAATGCGTTGGCTTATGACCCAATAAATGAGGAAATTCATGATTATTTTGGTGGAATAAACGATATTAACAATGGTGTCATGAGAGCAACTAGTGAAAAGTTTTCCGAAGATCCACTCAGGGTACTTAGGGGGATGCAGCTAATTTCAAGATTGTTTGTTAGAAAATATGAAGACAATGAAATAAAAGATACTCCATTTTCATTAGATCCCGATACTGCAATTATGGCTAAAGGACTAGTAAATGAACCACTTGTAAAAGAGAGGGTTTCGGAAGAGTGGATGAAATTATTTACTAAAGGAAAATTCCCAGGAAATGGGATTCAGTATTTAATTGATACAGGTTGGATTAGTAAATACCCAGAATTAGAAAAATTAATAAATATTTCCCAAGACCCATTATATCATCCCGAAGGGGTAACCGTGAGGAAGAATAAAAAAGATGAACTAGGAGAATCGGAACCATTTGATCCAAATAATCCAGAACATTCTGATCCAAATAAATATGTAATGGAATATGGTAATAGTTTATTGGAACATACAAAGTATTCTCTCAATGCTGCCGCTATTATCGCTGAGAGGGAAGGAGTAAAAGGAGATGATCGTGCGGTATTGATCGCTAGTGTTCTTGGACATGATCTTGGAAAATCTGATACAACATTAGAAGAAGAAAAAGATGGAGTAACAAGAATAACTTCAAAAGGACACGCAAATTTAAGCGGACCTTTAACTAAATCTTTTTTAGAAAGTATAGGAATAAAAAAAGAAATAATAAATCGTTCAGTTCCATTATCAGCAGGACATATGATGCATTTAGATTATGATTCAAAATCAAAGAAAATGAACGTTCGTCAAATTGCAGAAAAGATTTTTCCAGCAACCATTAAAGAGCTTATGTATGTTATGGAATCCGACCATTCTGGGAGACCTCCATTAGAGGGAGGTTTACCAGAAAAAGCTCGTCAAATACTTGATGATTCTGTAAATGAAAATGTATATGAAGGAAAAATTAAACCTTTACTCCAAGGAAGAGATATCTTACCTTTCTTTGAAGAACCAGGTCCATTAATGGGAGAATCTTTAAATTATATTTACCAACAACAATTACATGGAACAATCAAAACAAAAGAAGAAGCTATGAAATTGTTTAAGGATTTTCTTAAAAAAAGAAATTTATTTATAAATGGAAATGATATCTTGTCGATTATAGGAGGAAAAGGTGGTCCTATTATTGGACAAATTCTAAGCGAGGTATGGGAAATGCAATTATCAGGACAAATAAAAAACAAAGAAGAAGCAATCCAATGGGCCGATGAAAATTATGGAGAAGAAGAAGTTCCTAAATTTTCTTCAAAAAACATGAGATACAAAACATCATCAAGGTACAAAATGTCATCAATAAATAGACTTAAATACTTTGTTGAATTAGACAAAGACAAAACATTTGAAGAGGTTGCAGCAGAAGTTGCAAAATATGCTTTGGAACATTATAATTCAATTGACCAAACTAGATTGATTGCAAAAGGAGGAGAAACAGCTTCTGATGCGTTTATAAAAGAATATAGAAGAGACGGAGAAGGTACATATAGAAAATATAAACAAATAGCAGATGATATTAATTCCATAAAAAAATCAATAGATATAAAACAAACATTTGGAGACATTTCTAAAGAAGATCTAGTGGAAATGATTTTGGAATTTAAAAAAAGAAGAGGAACTGAAAACCCAATTCCTAGTATTGAAAAATTCAGAGAAGAATCTGATTCTGATTTAATAAAAGATATAGACCAATTCAATCGGACAGCACAAGCAGAAGGATATACAGAATATGGAGCTGTAGATAAAACACCACAGCTTGGAGGAGGACCAACAGATTACTCTGATATTCTTGGAATTTGGAATGAAGACGGAATAGACGATGCAGAAGAAGCTATTAAGATGGTCCCCCCCGAAGCTCTAAACGGTGTTGAGTTTATTTTGACAACAGACGATTCTTCTATTGCAGGAGTATATGAACCCCATTTAACGGTTATTTTATTTGAAAAGTTCTTAGAACAACAAGGAATCAAAATGGAAGAATTGTCTGATGAAGAAAAAGAATACTATATTAAATATATTGAAGATTTACAAAATCAAAATGGACTTGCTTTTAGGATAAGTCCTCAAAAAATAAACTCAGAAATAGAAAAATTAATGTCTGAGGTAATGGGTTATAGTGATTACCTTAAACAGCAGATGTCTCCAGAAGATTTCGATTTGTGGGTAAATGATACAAAACATAAAATAATTCAGCTTGTAATAGCTGAAATTATAATTCATGAATCTACTCACGCTCACGGAGCAAAGGATGAGGGAGCTCCAGTTGCAGCAGAAAAGGCTTTTTTGAGTCAAGCTATCAATAGGATAAATTCAGAAAGAGAGACCAAGGGAATATTTGGGATTCCACTAACAACAAAATAGGATACTTTTATGGCAAATATTTTAAAAAGAATAATCCGGGCAGAAAAACCTAATGTTATTCTTCAGGATTTACACATTCACCTGAAGAGTACCGGTAATTCTATTGATTTGCTAACACAGGTTCATGGAGGGAAATATCGATTTGGTCTAGAAAAAGTTTGTGCATCTGTTCCTTTAAGAGAAATGATTGTGTCTGGATCTTTATCTTTATGGGATGAAAACGGTGTACAAATAACTGGAAACGATGTATTAAAAGCTTTAGATCTATCCACATTATTAAATTCTGGATCAGGTGGAAGTGGAAGTGGAACTGGAGCCGATGGATCTTCTGGCTATTCTGGGTATAGTGGATTAAATAATATTTCAGGTTACTCTGGATATAGTGGAGATCCCGGAATATCGGGGTACAGTGGTTATTCTGGATATAGTGGATTAGGTATATCTGGATATTCTGGATTAGGAATTAGTGGATATTCTGGGTATAGTGGATTAGGAATTAGTGGATATTCTGGGTATTCTGGGTATAGTGGAAGTGGAATTAGCGGATATTCTGGATACTCTGGAGAAGGAATTAGTGGATATAGTGGTTATAGCGGACTAGGCGAATCTGGTTATTCTGGTTATTCTGGAGAAGGAATTAGTGGATATAGTGGATATAGTGGATTAGGAGTAAGTGGTTATTCAGGATACTCTGGTATCTCTGGGTATAGCGGACTAGATAATGTATCAGGTTACTCTGGATATAGTGGTTTAGGTGAATCTGGATATTCTGGATACTCTGGAGAAGGAATTAGTGGATATAGTGGTTATAGCGGTTTAGGTGAATCTGGTTATTCTGGTTATAGCGGATTAGGAGTAAGTGGTTATTCAGGATACTCTGGTATCTCTGGGTATAGCGGACTAGATAATGTATCAGGTTACTCAGGATATAGTGGATTAGGTGAATCTGGATACTCTGGATATAGTGGATTAGGTGAATCTGGATATTCCGGATACTCTGGAGAAGGAATTAGTGGATACAGTGGTTTAGGAGAATCCGGCTATTCTGGATATTCTGGACTAAGTGGTTATTCTGGATACAGTGGTTCTGGTTTGTCTGGTTATTCTGGATACAGTGGAATTAGTGGATATTCTGGTTATTCTGGATTGAGTGGTTACTCTGGGTATTCTGGAATTAGTGGTTATTCTGGATATAGTGGATTAGGAACAAGCGGTTACTCAGGATACAGTGGAGCAGGTGAGTCTGGATACTCAGGATATAGTGGATTAGGTGAATCTGGTTATTCTGGATACTCAGGACTGGGTGTTAGTGGGTATTCTGGATACAGTGGATCTGGAATTAGCGGTTATTCTGGGTACAGTGGAACAGGTGAATCCGGATACTCAGGATACAGCGGTTTAGATGGATCTGGATATTCAGGTTATAGCGGAAGTGGAATTAGTGGTTATAGTGGTTCGGGGGAATCTGGATACTCTGGA
>Ga0315284_10009904_pt1 | contig 13571 bp, 32 predicted proteins | sample YL17G09_16_MG_FD_203696 | JGI IMG/M metagenome (GOLD analysis project Ga0315284, IMG submission 203696) | Sediment microbial communities from Yellowstone Lake, YNP, Wyoming, USA - YL17G09_16 | ecosystem: Environmental > Aquatic > Freshwater > Lake > Sediment | place: USA: Wyoming | collected...
TTGGGCTGGACAAAGAATTTTAATCAAACACTTTAAACTTTTTCAAATCCCAACCCAATTATATTCAATGAGAAACTTAATTAAACCATTAGCAGAAAAACGAGGACTCCCTGCCGTATTTGTAATAAGTCTTTTCAACCAACAGGGAGATTCCAAAGATGTTGTTTTAGTTGTAATGATAATCAATACATAAGAAGAAAGGAAAAGAAAGATTTAAATAACTCAAAGAATAAAAAATGATAACCCAGATGAAAAATAATTTCTACTGCAAGAAATGTAAGAAGAAAACAGAACATATTAAGTGTGGTTTTGGAAATGTTGGTGGTCTTGTTGGTAATGCTCGTTATCGTTGTTTAAATTGTGGAGTAGAAAATGGGGAAGTTTGATTTTAGAAGTGGTGACCCACTTGACGCAAGTCTTGGATTAATAATGCGATTGAATAAACTTTGGTTTGAAGTTGATGACGCAGCTTCTTCTGGAAATTATTCTACTTGGAATATAAAACTTGATTGTATATTTAGAAATCTTCTTTATAAAGAACAACTTGATATTCAATTTGGAAAGAATGGAGAAGTTATTAAAGTTCAGTTGAATGAGTTTGACCAAAATTTATACAACTGGTTAAACAAAGAAGTTAAACTTGCTTCAAAAGAATTTAAAAGCATAAAAACAAAAGGACACTATGAACAAGCAAAAGAGAGTTTGTATAATGCTTTACAATTAAAAGATATAGGTCTTAGAAAATATATGTTTCAGTTGAAGTTGTATTTAAAAACAGGCGATAGAAATCCAGCTAACGCAATGTGGGGTGGATAATGGAACAATCAATAGGAATGGAGATTTGGCAATGGGGAATAGGAACTCACGCATTAGTTTTTATTTTAAATGCTGTAACTATTAATGATGAAGTAATGACTTATATAATTCTTGGAAGTTTTTTTAATACAGCAATAATTTATCCATTAATGTTTAGATATCTTCAAGAACAATTAGACAAACAAAAATCAAAAATAAAAACAAAGAGGAAAAATGAAAAGAGAAAATCATTAAATTTTAAGGAGGTAAAAAATAATGGGAGAAATAATAATTAGAAACGCAGTTGAAAGAAAATCTGGAATGCTTTATTACATAAATGGTAATGGAGATTTATGTGAAGCAGTAATGGCTCGTAAAGGAAGAACTACAAAAAAAGAACATAAGAAACCAGATGGAAAAATAAAATCTAAACTAAAAAAAATATTTGGATAAATAAAATGGGAGAAAGAATAGCAAGAATTAAACAGCAAAGAGAAAAAGGATATTTATATTATGTAAAATCTGATGAAGATGGTTGGCTTTGTGTTCATAAAGCAATTATGAAACGCGGTGGAAAGAAAAAAGATAAAAAGATAGACGAGGAAAACAAAAATGCCGTCTAAAGTTTATACAAAAGATTTGAAGATGTTATTAACGCCAGAACAGATTGAGAGAATTAGAAAATGTTGTTTAGAAAAAGGTTATCAATTAAAAAGACAGATGTCTCCATCGGAGTTTTGTAGAATCGTCGTTATGAAATATGTAAAAGAAATGGAGGACAAACTAAATGTCAATAAGTCTGTATCATAAATATAATAATAAATATTTTACTTTTAAAATAAATGTTGGAGAAGAAAATAAAATAAAAATTGAAAGATTTTTTAATAAGAGACAATTAAATAAATCTTTATTCTGTAAAACAGCGATAATAAAAGAAATAAAAAGAGTATTGGAAGAAGAAAAACAAAATGGCATTACAAGTAACAAACATTAAGGGAACATTTGAAGATGGACGAGAAAAGACCGGATTTTATATGGACGGTTATCTTTGTAATAATCTTTTAGGAATACCAAACTACTTAAAAAAGAAATGGGACGTTGTTGCGATTGTTTCAGGTCACGGAAAAGTTAGAGTAGGTAAAGCGTTAGTAAAAGGAAGTAAAGTGTTAATGTCTGATGGTTCTTGGAAGAATATAGAGCATATTAATATAGGAGATAAAGTTATTAGTCCATCTGTTGATGGAAAGAAATCTTCAATAGAAATAGTTGAAGAAAAGATTGGACATAAACAATTAGAGATGTGTGAAATTAAATCTTCAAAGGATAATTCTCCTTTATACAAATGTTGTGTTGAACATAATATTCCAGTAAGAACTCTATGGATTAAAACAGATAAGACAAAAACAAAAAAGCCAACAGAATATATTTGGAAAGATGAAATTTATCAAGCAGGAGATTTAGCAAGTAAGAATGAACAATGGTTTAAGAATCATTGTCCAAAAATTATTACTTCTCCAACCATAACTAATTTTGAAATTAAAGACTTTGAAGTTAATCCTTATCTTCTTGGATTATATTTAGGAGATGGTTGGATTTGTTCTAAGAATAGAATAAAGATTTCCAATGCTGATGAAAATATTTATAATTGGTTAAAGACTAACACTAAAGTTATTGATAAAAGAAAAGATACAATAAATATCCAATATGATTCAAGCAAGTTACAATGTGGAACAGGAGCATACAATAAAAAAATTCCTAAAAAAGCATTAACTTCTTCTTATGAATACAGAAAAAGATTGTTTGAGGGATTGTTAGATACAGATGCTTACATTAATCCAAAAGGATTTGTTACTTATACAACTGCAAGCGAACAACTAGCTTTAGATGTTGAAGAACTTTGTAAAACTTTGGGTTGCCGTGCTTCAATAAATATTATCTATAAAAATTGTCAAACATTTAAAGCGAAAAGAAAATATTATAATATTTATATTAATACTGGAGAACTATCAAGAGAATTAAATCTATTAAGAGAAAGAAAGAAAAGATTATTGGAAGTAGATTTACAAAATAATCAAAATAAAGATAGTCAGTTTGAAACTATTAGTATAAATAAGATTAATGAAAGACTTGACGGCTATTGTATTCAAGTGAGTGGTAACAGCAAACTTTATATTACAGATAATTATTCCGTTACTCATAATTCAACTCTTGCTTTTCAAGTCGCAGCGTTAATATCTTGGCTTCTTGCTGGTGGAAGAATAGATATGGAGTTAGTTAAGAACACTCAAGGTAAAACAGGTTGGAAAGTTAATAAAGTTGTTAATCCTACGAAGCCAATTAAGTTTTCTTTAGAAGAAAATGTTGCGTTCTCAGCAATGGAGTTAAAGAATACTGCAACGAAGCTGCACGACAAGTATGGAAAGAACCAATTGATAATCTACGACGAAGGAAGGGAAGGGCTCGAAGGGGCACGAGCGATGGAAAATCTAAATAAAGTTATGCAGGATTTCTTTCAAGAGTGTGGCTTTATGGGACACGTAATTTTAATCGTTCTTCCAAACTATTTTAAACTTCACGAAGATTATTCAGTAAGTCGTTCTCTATTTTTGATAGATGCATTCCACGATAAGTATAAACGGAGAGGTTATTTTAATTTTTATAATGAAACTGATAAGGAGTGGTTATATTTTCTTGGAAAAAAAAGAATTGGTATAACACAGAAGTATAAATCACACAGAGAAACTTTCTGGGGAAGATTTACAAGCTGGTTTCCATTTGATAGGTTAGAATATGAACGATTAAAGGGCGAAGCATTAAAGAATCGAGCTAAAAGTAGGCGAGAAGTTCAATATAAGTTACATAGAGATGCACTTGTCTATGCTATGCACTCCGATATTGGGAAACTTCCCTGGAGTTCTGAAAAAATTTCAAAAATGATTGAAAAATTATCTAAGCAACCCATTTCTGCTGATACTATTGACCGAGTTTGCGAGTCTATGGTTAAAAAGATAGAACAAGATAATGAAAGTGAAATAGAAACGCCCTAAAACGCCGTGAAAACGCCCAAAAACCAAGTAACTCCGAGAAAAAGTCTTTAGTATAACCTAGTTTAGTCAGATTTTATCCAAAAAAATTTCCTAAAGAGCCTTTTAGACGTTTAGAAGCCCAAATAGGTTATTTGATAGGCAGTTTATTAAAATGCCAGTGGGTTTTGTTCTAAATGGATAAACTGATAGGTCAGTTTAATAAATTAGAGCCCTACATTGTGCGAACTCGGTCAAAGGGAATTAACTGTCAGGACAGTTTAATTAATTCCAGCCAAAATTCCAGAACACTAATTAATTGTAATTTTTTGTTATGCGAAAGGGGGCTTCAAATAACTGCAACTTATTCGCAGGAAGTTTTAAGCATTACTTAAAAGTTTTAATCGCAGTAAGTTTTAAGCATAGTTATAAAGGTCTTTCTTTCTGTTGGTCTTTCTGGGTCTATGGTATGGGTCTTCTATTACAGGGGTCGTCTTTCTGTTGTTGGTCTTTAAATCTTCTGGCTATGACTTTCTAAATTGGTTTAAAGGGTCTTTCTATTGTAGGGGTCTGGGTCTGTTCTGGGTCTGTTGTAATGGTATTAAAAGGATATTTAATATACTCTTTACTCTTTAAAGGGGTCTTAATGAATCAATAACAGGATAAAAAACCCTTAAAAAATATCTCTAAAAACTTTTATATACTCTTTAAAATATCCATAGAAATAAGGAGAATTAAAAAGCAATATTAAAAGGGTATATTATAAAACAAAAGATTTATAAATCCTTTATACTTATAAAAGTTATGAAAAAATTTAAAGACGCACAACAAATTTTAGAAGATGTTATAAGAGAAGATAAGAAAAGAGATAAAAAAATATTTAAAGAAATAAAACTAAAAGGTTTTTTAAAATTTAGAATATGATTAATCCAGATTTAAAAGGTTTTGTATTATGCCCTAATTGCAAAAAGAAATATAAACCAATTCTTAAAAGGTCTGGGTCTGAATCTTTATTAAAACAATATCCAGATTCAAAACCTTACGAAAGAGAACAACTTATAAGTGGTTTATGTTCTGATAAATGTTGGAAAGAATATTTAGGTATTGGAGATATAAAATAAAATGGATTCAGACAACAACAACAACAACATAGACATTAAACAGGAGATAAAACTTTTAAGAGCATTAAGTAAATTTTTAAATGTTTCAAATAATCCTTTAAATATTTTGGATTATAAAGAAGATTTATTTATATTCGATTCTACAAATGTAGTTTTAATTCAAGCATTAACAGAATCAAGCAAAAAGATTTTAAGTAAGTTTATAGATTCTGATTATGATTATCATAAAAATACACCAAAATTAGAATATACTTTAAATAGTTCTTATGAAATAAAAAGTTTTTATAATTCTGAATATTTAAAAAAAGTTATTGATATATTGAGTATTTTTAATGATTCAATAGAAATAAAAATTTCATTTGATTATCCTATGACTATTAGTAATAAACATTTTAAAATTATTTTAGCCCCCTTTATAAAAAATAATGATTAATCTTTAATATGAAATTTACAGAACAACAAAAAAAAGAATTAATACAGGTTATTAAAAATGATTATAATAAAGAAGAATTAAAAGATTTTAATGCAAAATGTATTGGAGAAACCCTTTTATTAACTCTTTCTTTAAATGATTCTGATTCTAAAAATCCAGAAAGAAAAATTTTAATAGAATATTTAAAAGAATTAAAAGAAATTGCATTAAACAGATTAGAAGAATTAAATAAAAATGTTATCTAAAAAAACTTTAAAACTTTATGGATATAAAACAAAAGAAGATTATTTTAATTATATTATTGATTCATATATTAAGGGTCAATTTAAACAAATGAAAGATTTAATTAAAAAACTTAATTCAGAACAAAAAGAAGATTTATTTATTTATATACAGGAGAATATAACTGATTCTTATTTAAAAGATTCGTTACTGAATAATTTAATTAAAATAATATTAGGGTCTTAATATGAAAGTGGATTTTAAAGATTTAAAAGTTATAAGGGGTTTTAGTGGAGATTTTAGTTTTTTTGATATTTATTTTAATAATAAAAAAATTACAGGAGATTTAAATATAAATGAATTAAATAATTTAAAACAAAAAGGTTTTATAGATATTGATTAAAATGTCAAGAGAATATACCAATAAATTATGGGAGAATTTAGAAGAAGATTTATTAAGTTATGAAACTATTTTAAAAGGAATGCTATGTTTTTTTTCTGAATCTGATATAAGAGATTTTTGTTTAAATTCTTTTGGAAATGAAGGGGTATTTACAGAACAGGAAATAAAAGAAATAGAGAACAAAATAAAAGAAATAGAGAACAATTAAAATGGTATTAACAGAACAGGAGTTTATAAAAAAGAATATTGATTATATAAATTGTTTTATCTCACAAGATAATGATATAAAACATATAGAAATAATTAATATTTATTTAAAATTGTTTAAAGAAAGATTAAAAGCAATAAGTATATAAAAAGTTTTTAGGATATAAAAACAGGGGTTTTTTAATCATTTAAAAATAGTTATAAGGATTTATAAACTCTAAAAGTATATTAAAAGAGTATTTAATATACAGAAAGGAGAAAGGATAATGAAAGACAAAAAAAAGGATATAAAAAAGAAATATGATTTTAATAATTTTAAATCATTTAGTCAATATATTTCTAAAAATGATTATAACCCCAAAAAGATTTTAAATAAGGTCTGTAAAATAGATTCAAAAACTTATCATTATTTTTTAGAAGTTTTATATCCTGCATTTTGGGTTAATGAAGAAAATGGTCTTAATTCTTTTTATTTAAATGAGTGTTTAACAGAAGATATATATTATAAATTTTTTAATTTGAAAAATGAATATTGGGTCATAGTAGAAAGAATAAATAAAATAAGTAGAGCAGATTTAATAAAGGAGAATATGATTTAAAATGAAAGAAATAAAAGAGAATCAATTAATTAAATATAAAAAGTTAAGTGTTACAGATTCAAATAAACTATTTAATAAAATTGATAAAATAAATATTGACTATTCACAGGAGAATTTTATTTTATTTTGTCTTAATGGAAATAATATCATATTAAATAAAATTTTATTTAAGGGTGGTATTACTGCTTGTTTAATAGACCCCCGAATAATATTTAGAGAAGCATTAATAAATAATTGTTCTAAAATAATTATAGCCCATAACCACCCAAGCAATAATTTAAATCCAAGCATAGAAGATTTAAATATATTTGAAGAGTTAAAAAAAATTGGATTAATTTTAGATATTGAAGTTCTGGATTTTATTGTTTTTAATAAGAAAGAATTTTATAGTATTGCAGATAATAATAAATTAAGTAAGGATATGATTTAAAATGTTAGGGTCTGAATTTAAAGAATTAAAAGAATTAATATTTGATATTGAAGATAAAGGAGATATTTGATATTGAAGATAAAGGAGATTTAGAAGATAAAAAAAGGTTATTAGAATTATTGAAATTTGAAAGTAATATTTTATTTATTCATTTAGAGAATAATAATAAATTGAATTTAAAATAAAGTGGGTTGAGAAAATTGGTTTTTGAATCGCAGAAGAATATAAATAATATTCAAATAGGTTTTGAAAGTTAGTATTAAAACTTTAAATTAATACAAATGAAAGGAGAGATAAAAAGATAATGGATAATAATACAGAACAAAGAATTTTAAATTTTGAAACTGCAATAGATGAAACAGAATCAGAAATAAAACAGGTAGAATTTTTATATTCTGAAATGAAGAATAATAAAGATAAAGTGAGTATAACTGCAAAGCATACTTGCGACAGAATCCTTAATGACCTTAAAACTGAACTTGAATATTTAGATTCTATATTGCAAGAACAGACCAATAGTTTAGAGTTTATAAAAAATAATCCTTATAAGTATTAATTTAAAATGAGAAATACAAATACAATACAAATAATAGGAATAGGAAATTTTAAAATATATCCTGTAACCGAAGAAGATAAGGAATATAATAAAATAAATTCTAATGGAGAAGTTTTAAAGAAAGTTGTTGTTGTTGCAGGAACACCTACAAAATACTCTTATGTGGATAGTAATAATAAACATTATGAGAACAAAGATATTTACACAGATTTTAATGGTTTGAAATTACAAGCAATTAAAAAAACTGAAAATGTTAAGAAGTTTGAAATAGTTGATAAGACAGAAATTTATAACTTAACTGAATATAGTGTTTCATTATTAAATGTTAATGAAACTACTATGGGTATTTTTGAGAATCAAGTAGGTAATAATGCAATTAAATTTACTTTTAAAAAATCTTCTGTTGGTTTTAATTTTTGTAAATCATATATTCTTAAAATGAATAACCAATTAGTTTTAATATCTGGAAAGGGTAATTTGCAAAATGCTATGAATAAATTTAAAGAAGTCCAGAACTCCAAAGAACAAAATGAAGTTATCTTTACTAAATTAGAAGTGAAAGCCGAAGATTTAGAAATTGAATTATGAAAACTACATCATATAGGGGTCTTAAAATTGTTGAAAGAATTAAAGTTAAGAATAGTAATTATGAAATCTGTAAATTGGAAATAGGGTCTTATACTTGTAATTGTCCGAGTTGGATATTTCATAAAGGAGAAAAAATTAATTGTAAGCATATAATTAATTATTTGAATCAATTAGAATCTCCAACAATAAAACAGGTTGAAGTTGCTATTACAGATTTAAAACAAAAAGGATTATATGATTCTGAAACTGAAACTTTAATAGACAATTATTTATCTGAAGAACACGATAGACAAAGAGATTATGAAATGGAGAAATTACAGGAATTACAGGAACAGGATTATTTAGAAAAGCATAAATACGACAAAGATTAAATAAAAATTATTTTTATTATTTTTATTTATTTAATCTATTTATATTCTTTTGCGAAAAAGAAAACCAATAGTGTTGGAGATGTCCTTCTCCAACACTCAATATATCAAAGGAGAGAAATAATAAAATGAAATATGAATTTACAATAGAAGAATCTGGAACATATACAATACAAGCCGAAACAGAAGAAAAAGCAATAAAAAACTTTCTGGAATATGTTAAGATATATCAAATAAAGGAGAATAAACAAAATGTCTAATTTGCCTATAAAAGAATTAAAGCCAGAACAAGCAGAATTAATGAACTTTGAAACTTATATTATTACTTTAAAATTAGATGGGTCATTAATGTATTATAATAATGGTAAATTGTTTTCTCCCAGATGTGATAGGTCTGAAAGATTTAGTCATATATTAACTACTTTGAAAGAGAATAATATGCCTAATTGCTATGGAGAAGTTTATATTGGAGAAGATAAAAATGTCTTTGATGTTAGTAGGTCTGAAAATTGGAGAAATGCTTTATTTTGCCCTATTGATTTAATTGATAATAAATTAAGTTTGAAAGAAAGACAGGAGATAATTAAAAATAAAGTAAGTGAGATTAATAGTTTTTATATTACTGAATTAAAAAAGTTTGATTCTTTTAAAGAGGGTTGGAATTATGTTAAGGAGAATAATAGAGAGGGTTTAGTAATTAGAAATGATAATGAATTTTATAAAGTTAAAATCTTAAAAGAAGTTAAAGAAGAAATTGTTAGTCATTTAAAAGGAACATCATTAAAAGGAACATTTACTTTATTGTCTGGAAATAAAGTGTCTGGAACATCTGAAAGTTATGTTAAACAATATTTAGATATTGTTGCAAGAGGTAATAAAGCAATAGCAGAAATAGAATATCCTTTTTTAACAGAAGATAATAAATACTTTCAACCCAGATTAAGATTAATTAGAGAGGTATTAAAATGAGTATAGGGTCTAATGAAATACCAAATCATATAAGTCGTTGTAGTAGTTGCATAAACAGACAAGAAATAATTGAATTATTAGAACAAAGACATAGGGAATGTTTAGAAGAAAAGAAAGTCATAAGAAATAATATTTCACATCATATACATTTAGATAATTGTGAGTTATGTAGTATTATAGATAAAATAATAATGGAACTCTATGAAATGCAGGAGAATTGTTTTAATAATTCTTTCTGTGATTATGATAGTAGAGAGGATAGTTAAAATGTGTAAAAATTTTAATGAATATGAAGATAATATTAATGATGATTATGAAGAATTTTATAGTGAGAATAAAAGTAAATTGATAGAAGATTTTATTGAAACTAATTTAGATAAGTTTGATAAGTTTTGTAAAGAAGAATATGCAAGATTTAAAAAAAATGATTATTAATATTATACTCAATATTATTGTAGGGTGGTTTGCTAACGACATTACACCTTAAACTAATCTCCTAATTATCTTTAATAGGCATATTGAGATAGTGGGATAAAATAATAGATATATTATTTTATCTTTAAACAGAATGGATAATACCAACAATATATTGTATGGTTTAAAAAGTCCTTAAAAAAGATTTAGTCCATTCTGTTTTTATATTCAAATAAAAATCTTTTGGGGAAAAGAGGTAAAATGATAACTGAAACAGAAAAAACTAAATTAAAAAAATGGTGTAATACTTTCTTTAATCAGAACTCTCTTGATAGTAAAGTTTTTGATATTGATTCTGAAATAGATTCTAAATTAACCTATGAGGAGAATAAAAGTATATTGAGGGATAAGTTAAGAAAATTGTTTAATGTTTATTCTAATGTAGAAGTTATGACTAAAAAAGAAAGTGAGATAATGGATATAAAGCAAGTAGAAATAAATATTTCTGAAATTAGAAAACAAAATGAGGAACAATTAAAATTAGAGTTTGAAAAGATTATAAAGGAGATTAGAGAAACAAAAACAACAGATTTTTTAGACTATATTTATAGAATACCAAAGCAATATGCAAAAATGGTTATAAATGGAAATGCAAAAGGATTATTATTATATGGTGACGCAGGTTTAGGTAAATCATTTAATATCCAGAAAGCAATAGCCGAAGAGGGTTTGAATCCAAATGTTATTTCTGGACATATTACTCCTTTAAAATTATTTGAATATTTATATAATCATAGAAAGGATAATATAATATTTGATGATGTTAATTTATTGAGTAATATAACTAATCTAAATATGTTTAAAGCTTGTTTAGAAGAACCCAGAAATGTAAGTTATCATAGCACAACAAATAAACTTAATATTCCAAATACTTTTAAATTTGAGGGGTCTGTAATTCTTTTAGTTAATTCCAGACCTGAACAGAATGAAGATTTGAAAGCAGTTGAAAGTAGAATATTAACTTATGAATTAAAAATGAATTATGATACTAAAATTAAGTTGATGTATGAAATTGCTAAAATAAAGAATATACCTATTGAAATAGTTGATTTTATAAAAGACAATACCACTCCTGCAACAAAAGATTTTAATTTAAGGAAATTAGAATCAATTAAAGGTATGTATAAGTTTGATAAGGATAATTGGAAAGAATTGGCTTTGAACTATTTATCTAATGATGAAAATTTGACTATTATGATTACTTTATTAAAAAAAGGTATTCAAGATAAAGATTCTTTGAAAGAGTTTAGAGAATTAACAGGATTAAGTAGAGCTACTTATTATAGAATAAAAAGAAGTTTAGTATCATAAGTATCATTTAGTATCATTACAAATGATACTAAAATTTGGGTGTTTTAAGGTCTAATAACCTTAAATTTGGGGTTTTACTCCAATTTAGTATCATCTGATACTAAAAATATGTAAGAATAAGGAAAATGAAAGAACAAAACAAAAATATATTTGAATTTAATAATAAAACACAGGAAACTATTAAGAAAGACAAAGAGATAGAACAAATAGATAAATGTGAATATTGGTTTAAAGGAATTGAGAATGAAATGTATTTATGGGATATGAGGACTTGGAATTGTTATAAAGACCCTAATGAAGTTATGAATTGGATTCTGGATATTAAAGTTAATGGATTAAATAGTCAAACTTATTCAAAAAATTGCGGTCATTCTGTTTGGTGTATTTATAATTTACTTAAAAGTAATGTAAGTGAGGAAAGGATAGGGAAAGTATAATGAAAAATCCAAATAAACTATATTCTAATGTTAAAATTAAAAATTGTTGGAATAGTGGTAATAGAATGGAAAGAAAATGTGATAATAATTGTAAGGGGTGTGAATAAATGTTATTTGAAGAAGAAATAACAATAAGTAAAGAGTTAGAGATTTGTTAATGCAAGAGGATTTGAATGGTAGATATAGAGAAAGGATTATGGATTCAATACATCAAGTAGGTGTTGAGAATTGGTTTAAATTGAAAGGTCTGCCTATTAATCCAGATTCTAAATGGAAAAATAGATATACTGCTTATGTAACTACTTTAAATGTCGATGGTTTCATTAAAGAATTAAATAAACTTGCAATAAGGAGTAGGAAAGTTAATGGTAAAGAATAAATTAAATGATTTGCAAAAAAATGATAATTAACAAATGGAAAAAGAATTTAATTTAAGTGAAAAAGAAATAATGTGTAATTGTTATGAATGTAGTGATGGGTTAGCTTATCATAAAACAGATGTAAAAGAATTTATAAGATTATTGAAAGAAGAAATGTATAATTATGGACATTTTTCTTTTCAGATAGGTAATAAAGATGGAAAAGATATTATGAATGAAATTATAGATAAACTTTCAGGAGATAAATTAATATGAAAGCATGTGGAAATCATAAAGTAAAATGTGGTTATAGATATGACTTGAAGTTATGTAAAAAACCAAAAGAGTTTAAATGTAAGTTCATATTAAATAAATTAAAAGAGGATTTGAAGAAATGATAGCTAAAAATAAAGATTTACCAAAGGATAGAATAAAATATTTAAAGAAATTAATTAAAGATGCAAAACAAGAACAAAAAGAAACTCATTCAGATATATATTCAAATTGGGTTAAAGATGCTTATAAAGAAATAGAAGAATTAGAATTAAAACTAAAAGAGGACTTAAAGAAATGAAAAAAGAATTTAATTTAAGTGATAGGGAATTAGAAGAACTATATTATTTAAAGAGTGATGTAAAAGAATTTATAAGATTATTAATTGAAAAGTTTGAAAAAATGGAAATAGTAAGTGGAGAAGTTATTAAATATGAAATAACGCAATTAGCAGGAGATAAATTAAAAGAGGATTTGAAGAAATGACATTTAAAAAATATCCAGATATCGAAAGATTAGGACATGAAGACAATAAAGATATTTTTCTTTCAGGAGAAGATACTTTAGTTATTGAAGAAAAAGTTGATGGTGGTAATGGTAGTTTCTGGTTAGAAGAAGATGGTATTCATTTTGGTTCAAGAAATAGAGATTTGACTTTAGAAAATGATACCAAGATGTTTGCAGGACTTCAAAAATATCTTAGAGACCATTTTTCATTAATAGAAGAAGTAATAAATCCAAATTACATTTATTATTTTGAATGGATGACTAAGCACACTATTAATTATATAAATGCTCCTCCTATAATAGGTTTTGATATAAGAATAAAATATTCAAATAATTCAGAAGGAGAAAGTTTATTTTTAGGTAGAGAAACTAGAGAACAAGAGTTTAATCGTCTTAAAATAGTAAATGTTCCATTAGTTTGGAGAGGAAAAGTTAGTGAATTAAAGAAATTAGAAATAAGAGAGTTAATTCCTAAGTCTGAATATTTTGATGGATT
>Ga0315284_10009906_pt1 | contig 13568 bp, 30 predicted proteins | sample YL17G09_16_MG_FD_203696 | JGI IMG/M metagenome (GOLD analysis project Ga0315284, IMG submission 203696) | Sediment microbial communities from Yellowstone Lake, YNP, Wyoming, USA - YL17G09_16 | ecosystem: Environmental > Aquatic > Freshwater > Lake > Sediment | place: USA: Wyoming | collected...
CATCTTCCAAAAATGATGAATGATGAAAGTTGGGAAGTTCGTTGGGAAGTTGCAAAAAGAATTGATCCAAAGTTCTTAGGTGAAATGTTTGGTCTTGACTTTCATCCTGAATACCAAAAGGGACTGATTAGGATTTTGGCCGAAAGAGAAGATTTAAAAAATGAATAATATGATTTCTAAAGTTTTAATAATTGATGGTTATAATTTTATTCATCGAGCTCGTTCTGGTTTTATGATTGGTGATCATTCTATTATTTTTAATTTTTTTCGTAATCTAAGATCACTTGTTGATATTCATAAACCAACACAAATTTATTTTGTCCTTGAAGGTGTTCCAGTTCAACGTTTTAAACTTTTACCAACATATAAAGCAAGTAGAATTGTTGATCCAATTCAGGAGCCCAAAAAACATTTTGAACTTGTTAAATTTCATAATCAAAAGGATGTTATAATAAGGTTATTAACACAATATTTTCCAATTTCTGTGTTACATCATCCTGATTTTGAGTGTGATGATGTGATTTTTAATTTAATTAAACGATCTTCAACAAATTTTGAATTTATTGTCGCAAGTAATGATTCTGATTTTACACAACTTTTAAATAAGTTTTCAAATGTTAAAATTTATAATCCAATGAAAAAAACGTTTGTTGAAAAAACAGAATATGATTATGTTGCATGGAAATCGCTCCGGGGCGATGGATCAGATAATATACCTGGAATTCCTGGCGTTGGTGACAAAACGGCAGAAAAACTTATTAACGACGATGTCTTGTTGAGAGAGTTTTTTGATGATCCAATTAATGGTCAAGCAAGAACAACACAATTTAATTTAAATCATAAATTAATTTCATTTGAAGAATGGTCAAATGAAGATGCACTCAAAATGTCATACTCAACACCGATAAAAAATTGGGATGCAATTATTTCAAAATTTGATGAATTTAAATTTCAATCTATCCTTAAAGAAAAGACTTGGGAAAAATACGTTGATACATTTAATCACTTATTTGAAAATGTACATTACGAATTTAAGTGATAAAAATAATATATGAAAATTGAACGTAAGAAGCTCACTATAAAAAAAGAAAAATTGATTGATGTTGTATCAACGTCAAAAAAAATAAAAAAAAGCACAAGGCTCGAAGGGCTCGAGGATGCCATTATTGATGGTCATCTAAACCCTGGCGCTGGGCCGGGGGCGGAATTGATAGCACAACGATTCCGTAATGGAAAAAATGTCCTCAGCGCATTAAAAGTGATATCAATTACAGAACAAGGGATTTTATCTACATGGGATGAAACACTTGAACAATTTTTTATAATTTGTCTTTCGGAAAAAAACGGCCTAATAAAGATTGTTAAAAAATGTGATGTTTCTCAAGAAATGAAACAATAACATCGTGATCAATGGCAAACATTGTTGCGGGCATTTTAATGACAGCTGAGGAAATTATTCCTATTAAGTTTCCCTTTGAATTGAAAACACCACCGCCAGAATTTCCTTGATATCCTGGAAGCGACAGTTGTAGTAAATCTGTTGTGCCCGGAGAGAATTGACGATAATTGTGTCGTTTGGCAGAAATATTGCCTTTTAGGTACGTATACCAGAAACCTCCTGGGTGCCCAACGGAGTGGATGATATCTGGTCCAATTGTGATTATTTCATTTTTATTAATTATGGCATTGTAGTGCTTCGGGGGATTATCTTCTGTTTTAATAGCAGCAAGATCATTTTTTTGATCATATGCAACAACGATTCCTGAATGAACAATTTTAATTGATAAAAACTCTTGTTCACCGAGGTGCGCTTCGCCTTTTGTGGTATAAATGACCCGCCCACCAACACAATCGTCAAGTTTTTCCATTGGTGTATTTGTTATAACACTACGCTTATATGCAATACAATGGGCCGCGGTTAATATCATATTATCATGTATCCAAACGCCCGTGCAATAAGGAAAAATATCTAAATCACGACTAATACCCACAATTGCAACTGTGGCATTTTGTATATTATCAACAATGGACGTTTGTTCAATGTGTCGCACGACAATATTCGTTGATTGACAACTACCAATAAAGCACACCAGTATATAAATATTTAAAATATTAAGCAGTTTTTTAATCATATATCTCTTAAATAACATATATTGCTTAATATAAAATACGTTGATGATCATCATAATAGTTTTTGATGATAAGTGATTGAAATTTGAAACATTTATGTCAATTGTATTATTGTGCTATAATGGACAAGAGGAAAACAAGTACAAAACAAAAACGCGCTATAGGTCTATATAAAACTCTTTTACGTGACTTAAATCATAAGTCAATGACTAGAGGGAATATAGCAATTAATGAAACGGAGAACTCAAATATGAAAAAAATTATGTCTGAAGTTCGAGAAATTTGTAATAATGCACAAGTTAAAAGAATATTTCGTATGGGAAGTGAAATATTCACAGTGATTGCCCCAACACTTAAAAATCCCACACCTTGGTCAATTGTTGGAGCGACGCTGGGTGTTGGAAGAATTATAGTTGATGATATTGAAATTTGGTCTGATGACTTTTTTCACAGTCCTGATTGGACACAATTGTATTCGCAAGATTTTTCAGGAATAATTATTAATGCTCTTTCTAATAGTCGATTTCAAACTTTAAAAACTGCGGATGAAAATTATGTGATCAAAATTATCATGCTTAATGATATTAAAATTGGTTATATAATGAATGTGAAAAATAATTCCTTTGAAAATCTTTATGTGGAAACAAATAAAATTAAAAAGGCGAAAGAAACAATTAAAAAATTATTATGGGATCAATACAGGGATAAAAACCTTGTTATTCGCTTGAGAAGATCAAAAATAGGTATGGAAAATTCAAATGTTGGAAGTGTTGTCTTTGAACAAGATACAACTTTTTCATCGATGACATCATCAAGAGCAATAGAATATTCGAAATACTTGAAAAAACACATTGATGCAGGTATACCACGCTCTGTAATGTTATACGGACCGCCAGGAACTGGAAAATCTACAATGGCACGTACAATTATTGATAATCTTAACTTGAGATCATTTAGAATTCGCGTGTCTGATGTTTCAGAATTTGAAAGTTCAACATTGTTTGAAGCAATCAATATTTTTGAACCTGATGCAATTATTCTTGATGATTTTGATCGATCTGCAAATCAAGTTATTTTGCTTGAAACACTTGAATTTTTTCAAAAACATATCAAATTGGTTATGGCTACGGTAAATGATAGAAATTCGCTTGATGAAGCTATTCTTCGGCCGGGTAGAATTGATGAACTTGTTTTAATTGATCAAATGGACGAGGATGTTGTAAGGTCGGTTTTGGGTCCTGATTTGCTGGATTCGTTTGACGTTGTAAAAGATTGGCCTATTGCATTTATTCAAGAATTTGTTAAACGCCGGAAATTTATGAACATCGAAGAAGCAATTGCGTCAACGAAAGAGTTGGTTTTACGTGTTGAACGATTACATAAATACGATGAAGATCCAAGCGATCTTAAAAAAATGTTAGGCTTGATTAAACCCCAACCATCTTTTCATCCGCCCGCCCGAGTAATCCCACGCAAAAAGCGTATATAATTGTAACATATCATTACATCAAGGTTATTTATGATTAATGAAATCAAATCAATTTGACGATCAGATAAAATTACTAGAAAACAAAGGTATTTGTAAGGCAATTATGAGTGTCGCAACAGCAACACGGAACCCATCCAATATTGTGATTAATCCACATAAACAAACTGAATTTCAATTGCATAAATCGCAACATTCGGTATTTAACGGATTACAACATAAAATAATTGATTACACTGAACATCGTTTAATTAAACAAGCCGCCGGAACTACTGATCCTCAACAAAAATTAATGTTAATGGCATTAATAAGTGATTATCGTGGTGGAAAAATTGCAATTGCATGGAAAAGTGGGTTACCCATTTATATTCGTGTTACAAAAGAAAACTAATGTACAAGTCACATAATTAGATTAAAATTCTATTATGTTAAATGACGATGTGACAATAAAAACAAAAGTTATTTTTGCCTCCGAGGCACGCAAAAAATTGTATGAAGGCTTAAATATCGTCGCCGAAGCTGTTGGTTGTACATTAGGTCCTAAGGGTAAAACGGTTTTAATTCAAAATAACGATTCTGCTCCTGTTGTTACAAAAGATGGTATAACAGTTAGTAAATCGATTAGACTAAAAAATACTCCTAATAGAATGGGGGCAGAATTAATTCGTGAAGCTGCCGCACAAACTAATGAAACGGCTGGTGATGGTACAACGACCGCGACAGTTCTTACACACGCAATGGTTAAAGAAGGCCTTAAATTAATTGATGCGGGTTATTCATCTACTGAAGTTTGTAAAGGAATTGAATTTGCAACTCAAAAAATTATTGAAAAATTAAAATTGGCTGCTAAACAATTGTCAACTACTAATGAAGTAACACAAATTGCAACAATTAGTTCAAATGGTGATCAAAAAATAGGTGAAATTATTGCCAAAGCCATGGACAAAGTTGGTCGAGATGGTATAATCACCGTCGAAGATGCCAAAGGAATGATAACTAATTTAGACGTTGTTGAAGGTATGCAATTTGATAGAGGTTATTTAAGTCCATATTTTGTTACTAATCAAGATAAAATGAACGTTGTTTACAACAATGTCAGGGTATTAATAACAGATCGTAAAATTGCAGCAATGCGCGATTTAGTACCTTTATTGGAAAAAATTGTACAAACACAATCATCACTACTGATTATCGCTGAAGATGTTGAAGGGGAAGCTTTACAAGGATTAGTTTTGAATAAAGTAAAATCAAATCTTAAAGTTGTCGCCATCAAATCACCAGGCTATGGCGCTCATCGTGAAGAATTGTTGCGCGATATATGTATTTTAACTGGCGCTAAATTAATTTCCGCATCTGGCGGGTTTAAACTAGAAACAATTTCTTTGGATGATTTGGGACTACTTAAAAAAATTGTTATTGATGCAAAAACATCAACGCTTGTTGGTTCCTCAAACACCATAGAAATAGAAAAACACGTGGCAGGACTAAGAAGTCAACTCGACGACGTTACGAATTCATCAGAAACAATTACAAAGCTAAAAATGAGAATTGCAAAATTAGCTAGTGGCGTGGCTGTTATTAAAGTCGGTGGTGTAACTGAGGTTGAAATGATAGAGCGTAAATATAGAATTGAGGATGCGCTTAATGCTACACGGGCGGCTGCAGAAGAAGGCGTTGTGGCCGGCGGTGGCATGGCACTATTACGTGCATCTACAAATTTTCTTTATGATAAAAATGATAAAACAACAGATTTCACAAAAGGCGTTGAAGTAGTATTAAAAGCTTGTCTTGCACCGATTACAAAAATTATAACAAACGCGGGAAAGTCTCCAGATGTAATCATCAATGATTTACTAAAGGATGAAACATTAGGATATAATGCCGCGAATGATGAATATGTAAATATGCTTTTAACAGGAGTGATCGATCCAGTAAAGGTAACTCGAACGGCATTACAAAACGCTTCATCTGTAACAATGACATTTTTATCACTTGACGCAATTATAATTGAAGAAGAAAATGAATAATCAAAACGTTGAAAAAATAATTAATGATTCACTTAGTAATATTGACTTTACACAACCTGAATATGTGTATAAAAAATTTAATACAAGTTATGCGAATTTTTTAAAAGTTGCAGAATTACATAATTCGTATAGAATCGTTTATGCATCTAAATTTTTTGATTTATTGGTAATGACATTAATAATGTTCATATCAACTTTAATAAAAGCCAGTTTAATAAAAACAATATTCATTATGATTGGCGCACAATTTTTCTTTGTTGTTATTTCTTTTTTGGGAAAATATTTTATTTCATCAATTGAAGTGGTTAAACATATCGAACTTCAAACTGAACTTAAAAAATTACCAAAAAATTCTGAAAATAAATAACAGCGCTATATAAGTCTTAATATGAGATTTGGTGATTTAGTTTCGACAAGAGAAAGTCCAAACATTTTTGGATGTGTTATTGACGTTAAAAAAGCAAATCAAGACACCTTGTTATCGTCTCTTCATAGTAAATCACTTACGTTGACATCACAAGATATATTTTATGTATTTTTTTCATCATCCTTTCGAATGGGACCATATTTTGCAAGTGATTTAATACTTCGACAAAAGTACAATGTTTAACCCAGGTGATCTTATTTGTACAGTTTACTGGACAAAAACTGAGTCAATTAATAGAAATTATGATGCCAGCGACGCCGCTGATGAATATCAATCATGGGTTGGACCACTAACTCTCGGAACAATTATTTCTGTGCCAGGGGGTGATCAGAGTATTTTGATATTATTTACAAAGTTGTGTTTAGTAACTAACACTTCTATGAATTCAGTTGTTCATATTGATGAAACATCTAAAATAAAATATGCAATTAAGTTGTATAGTTACAGTTAACAATTTCTAACATATCATCATGTAAAAAAACAAGACGATTATTTGAAAATAAAACCATTAATGGAAAATTTTCAAATAGAAAATTATCGTTTACTAAACATGCGATAATTGTTCCATATTCATTTTGTTCAATTACCTTCCATCCTCTACTGGAGTCACCTTGATAGGCCTCAGGAGCGAGATATGATGACCACCATGTGAATTTTACATATGAACCTGGAGTGAAGGTTGATAACACTTATTAAATAGGCGATTATCTTTGTATTAAAATCAAAAACTTTGATTCCTGATATTTGGGTATGTTTATGATTTTGATTTTGAGTTTTGGTGTCAGTATGTGATATTGACACGTATGCAATAATTGTTTAACAGAAATAATCAAACAAAGTCCACGTGAATTTCCAATTATTCCGGCAAATATAATTAAATCACCAGGATAAAATATCACGTTATTAAAACCCGCCATGATTTTTTATTTTCTTTTTCCCACAAAAACCAGGTTTTAATTTTGCTTTCTTCATAAACGATAAGCTCATATGCTTTATGTTCATTATGAAATAATATTTTTACGCTTATAATCGTTGATAATCTCTTACCTTTTACGGGACAAAACCACATCATGAGATCGCCTGGACTGATTGACATTGTAATAGGTATTACCATCCAGTACCCTTCAAGACACATGATTTTATTGTTAATATATTGACATAAGGTTACTTCGTTCAAATTAATATATAATCAGGTGACCAACAGGTGACTTAAACGAGTCATGCCCCTTTTGGGGCATGTTATAACTAGTTAGTGAAATTTATTTTAAATTAATAACGTCGTCATCGCTGCATACGTTGCATATTGATCCTACAATTGAATCAATAGTCATAAGAGAAAAAATTGCAAAAAGAAAAAACAAAAAATAATGTTCTTTAATTAAGTCTATCATTAGATTCTCCACATAATTCTACCACGAGTCATATCATATGGCGAAACGGCTATTGTTACCCTGTCGCCGGGAAGTATTCGAATATGATTCTGTCTTAGTTTTCCTGACAGGGTGCATAAAACCTTGGCACCTTGTCCGTCAACTGTTACCATAAACCACGTTCCCGGCAATGCTTCTTCAACAACGCCTTTTAGTTCAACTCGATCTTCACGATCACTTTGTTCATTTGTTTTATTAAATTTTTTCGTCATTTTCACTTTCATCTTCATCTTTGATTTCATCACCCAAAACTATTGGATCAACGTTTATTCCTGTATGAGTTTGACTTAATCCAAACCCACTTGTCATTCCCGCCGTCCAGCGCATATTACGCTCTACTTGTTCTCGTATCATTTTTCTAAGTTCTTTTAAAGATATTCGCATTTCTATATGTATGTCAAATAACTAAATCAATATCGTTTAATTCAGGTTGACTATGTGAAATCATCCAACTTGAATCCAAGTAATATCCCACATTATGCCCTGGCCAACGACCATCAATATTCGGGAAAAATATAAATTTTCCAAAATTCATAGGAATCGCCTCACCAGGTGGAATATGATATAATTTAAATTCGAATTCAAATATATTTCCATCACCTGTGATAATCATCATTGATTCGTCTGTTGTTCCACACGCAATTATTCTGTCTTTTGCATCTGAAAATTGAATTGTTTCCTTTAAGTCTTGTGCAGACAAACATGACATATAATCTGGAATGCTGATTGTCGTTTTATCACCAAATGAGACATCAACTTTTTGTAAATTTAAGTTTGTCATATTTATTAATATACTAAATTATGATTTTTGTACACATCACGTAACAAGATGTGAAACGTTTAATTTTGTATTTGCCTTAGTTGCAAAAGCAATAATCGACAATGATCTTCCCGATGAAACATCAATTATTTTAATATTTTTTCCTTGTTTGATATCAAAATTAAATATTGGCATGCCTAGTTCATCTAAGCTATATTGCTTTTCATTCGCGAAGAAACCATCAATTAAAATTATCACATTGTTTGTTTTTTTGATTGACATGTTAATTAATCATATTATAAATGTGGCGATAATTTCACCATTGGTTTTTCTTTTATGGTTCAAATACTTATTGAAATGAAAATATCAATAGGATTTTTACGTGGAATAATTAAGAAATCACTGTTTGAGTCGGCTTTACAACATCAGGTTAAAAAACCCGGAGGGCTTGAAATGGCAGATCGAGAACAAATGGGAAAAATTAGTGTTCAAAACATAGAACAAGACGAATTAGCACCTCATTTACGAGAACCCGTTTACTCAGAAGAGGAGTGTTGGGGCCCTGTGCCGCCTGATGCCGATCCACCTGGCGTATATAGTGATCCTTATACAAATGATTTATGGACCCGGTCTTGAACTAAGAACTTTGATATCGTTTGACTTCATCAATTAAAAATAATTGAAATTGGGCAAAATTACGTCCCAATGTAAGAACGTCTAATTTTGTAATCCACCAAATTGCAGCGTTGTTTGCAATTGATTTTTTTGCCCCAGGGGCTTTTTCAGTTTGAAATAAACTAAACATATGTTCTATTTCGATTGAACCAAAAACTTTTTTCTTTGGTATTTCTTTACCTTTTGTGTCACACCAACATTGTCGTTTGTGTTTATAAATTTCACCATGCCATGTTTTTGTTTTAACTATTTTATGTACAGAAACTGCATCCCTGACTGGATTGTTTATGTTTATAACGCGGTAAATTATTCCTGTTCCACAAATTGTTACAAGATCACCAACAACTAAATTCAATTTAGAAATTGAATTACTTTCTGTAATATTGGGATGTACTCCTTCTGGAATTAATTTCTTCATATTTAATAATATACATGTTATTTGTTTTGTTTATTCAAATCCAAAAATTATATTTCTTTTTTCAACATACCACAAACGATCTTCGATCATAATCACTGATTTAATTTCCCTTAAATCATTTTCAGATCTACAAATTATGCTAATCACAAAAGCCCATTGTGTTTTTGGAAGAATATGTTTGTTTTGAATTTTATTTGATTTAGGTGGCCAGCTTAATAATAATCCTTGTGGGCACATTATAAAATCACCTGGAACGATTGATAACCAACCGTCGGTAGTAAATAATGAAACTGTTTTTATGAAATCCATCAAAGATATATATCTTTGATGATAAATTAATTAATTTTACGTAAATTTCCTATATTCACCGAATAAAGACCTTGACTAATTAATACTAATACAAAAACTTTTGATCTCACTTCTTGTCCAACACAAGTTCCTATTTCGTCTTTTTCAGCAACACATATCCTACCGCCAGCAAATAAAAATGTTCCTCTACATATAAGAAACATTTCCCCTATTAAGGGAGCTCTTTCATTGATTTTCAACTCTATATTTGTCAAAAATAGTACCTTTACACATTGATGATGTTCGAACAACAAAAACTTTTCCTAAATTTAAGAACACAAAACCATAATTGGTGCTTAGTTGTAAATTGCAATCATTGAGATATATTCCATGTCCGTCATTATATCCACTTGAATTAAATCGATATCCAACTATCGTCAGCGTTTTACAATCGTACAAACATGCTCCGATATATACATAAATCATATCACCCGGAAAATATTGCTCCTTCATTAAACATAAGTAATATCATCTTTTTATATTTGAATATTCTAGTGTACTCTCCCGGGCTCGAACCGGGAACAACCCCGTTATGAGCGGGGGACTCTAACCAATTGAGCTAAGAGTACGTATTTAATTATATTAATTTAATGTATGATTTACACAATTAACCTTTAATATAAATTCTCACTTTTTTCATGAGTTTCCTTTTTGATGCCTTTGACACATTGACGAAATTATACATATTCATAGTCATTATTTGTCCATGATATTTTGCGTGTTCATGTGTTGAGTTAATAATTGCAATCATGTGTAGTACTTTAACAGATTCGACAGCATCTATATCTATAAATTTTACTTCATGAATTGACACGCACATAAAAAATTGATTATGTGCATAAGGAAAAACCTGGTTTTGATGTAATATACCTACATCGTCTTTAAATGAAAACACATCCCCGGGTTGTAACTTAGTTACAAACGTTGTTTCAATAAATGGAATTACTTTAGTTTTCATTTTGAATTATTAAAATTTTAGGGGTATATCTTTCATATGAAGATTTAAAAAGAAAAGCAACTTGACCTTTTACCATAAAATAAATGTATGTGCCTTCGGGGGTTTGAATATTTGCTAATACTGTACAAATTAAATTAGTTGTATTTGCCCAGAGATTACGATAACATTTCGGACTACCTGTACCAAATATTTCATATTTAGATTTAAAACTAAACGCCTGACCAGGAAGGGCTTTTGATAAACAGGTAAATTTTTTCATATAAAAACCTCAACGTAAGATCTTAATGACCAAAGTGACCACAGTGCCTGGCTTAAAAAGACATATTCGCACCCATCATTTTGTTTAGGCACTTTTGAAATAAGTGTAAAAATTGTTTTCTCACCAGGCGACATAAATGTAACATCACTTGAAAAGAAGTCTTGATTATACTTTGATAAGACGACTTCAAGACTTCTTTTGAAGATAAAAACATCCCCTGGAACAAGATCACTTAAATAAGTAAGTTTATACATCGATTTTTTCTATTACATCGGATGACCAATAATGACCACCATCGTACATAATTTCATTATTTGTCATAAACACGATTTCATTTGAGTGCTGTGCGATACATGTAGCACAAGTGTCTTGATCAAGTAATACCCAATCATTATCAAATTTGGTATTACGTAATACCCATTTTTTTGTTTTAAAAATAAATAAGTCACCCGGAACTAAGTCTTTTGTTGTTTTGTTCATGATATTTTTTTGATGTCACGATCTTGGTATCCGTCTTGTGCGTGATATGATTCCGTTGTTAAGACCATATCACACAAAGAATCATTAATTAAGTAAATAATTTTATAATAAACAATATCATTTTTAAAATGTTCATGAATTGCAATTACATAAGCAATTTCCTTAGGTGATGACAGTCTATATTGTCCATGTTTTTCACCGTCATATAACACCCCTGATATGCAATTTCTTTTAAAATGAAACATATCACCAGGAACTAAATTGGTTTTTTTAATATGTGAATTCATAATTTCGAATTGAATTATTGTAATTTATTCAATGATTAAATCTATTATTGAATAATTCAACCTCTAAACCTGATTTGTAAAAAACGTCAATGTAAAGTAAAGAAAAGTTACTTTCTCTCAAAAGTATTATCCTCGTAGTCTCTAAAGTATTTAGATACATCGCTATTACAATAATGTTCTCCCCGGAGAAGACCAACACCTGATTAGATTTTTGGGGCGATTGAAAAACAGTTTTCACTGAACAGATATTTTTAAATGTAATAATATCGCCCGGCGCCAAATTAATGTTATTAGTTGAAAATTTCATTAAATATTATTTCCGGGGGCCATCTTAAAAATATGCTGAAAGCTTTGATTGAAAGAACAATCTCTGACAAAGATGTCACAAAGAATAAAATCTTTGCCAACCCCCAAAATAATCTTGGTTACATTGAACTGACACTTGTGAATCGCAATGACAACAGCAACATCATCTGCCTTTAGTTTATACCACAGATTGTCACCAAAAACCTTATGCAGTGACTTTATCATCAGACTATTATTTAATACAATAACATCCCCAGGGACTAGATTTATATCTGACATAATTACAGTTGCCGCCATGTTTAAAACCTCAATTTCCGGGGGCCATCTTAAAAATATGCTTTATTTTTTTATTGAAATAGATAATATCTGATCTCGTGTTTGATAGTATCAAACTATGCAAACTAAAAGTTGATTGACGAATTAAATGCACTTTTAAAAGGGTATCGTGGCAACTAATTCCTATCACGATGAGGTTGTCATCTTTAGTAATTAAAGTCCAATTAATTAAGTTATTAACCTCAAACGTATTTTTAATTGTATGATCACGTTTAAATCTAAAGACATCTCCCGGGACTAAATTTATATTGTTTAACATGATTTAATATACCATAAACATATTATGGCGTTATTTGCACCGATTTTATTATAATGTTTAAAGACAAATGGATAGGGTGATCGATAAAAAGAAGGTAGTAATCAAGGACGGAAATTTAAAAAGTGGCTTGGTGATTCACGATAAGGCAAATTTAAAATGATGACTGTCGAGGGCTATATTCGCGCTCGATTGTTTAAACGCGCTTCTTAGGTCCCTTCTATATCTCTTAGTGCCCACCGCGATCGCCTGGGTACTTTTAGTTCCATCTAAAATAATCTTATCTAAGACCCATAATCTTTTGCAGCATTATGTGTCCTATCGTGTACTTCAAAATCCATCACATAATAATCCATTTTCAAGCGCATTCTTATCATTGCATTCTTATGACATACTTTTTTTCATAAATTGCCACAGTGATTAAAGAAGTCAATTATTTCCCATCTCTGCCGGCGGGGAAAGTATACCCACACCATCTATTACCACCATTCATCAAGTGAACCTGAGGAGCTTTTTATTTTGGGCTTCTTTGAACAACTTTTAAAATGCTCGTGTCGAACCATAAAAGATTATTTTCTTGACTGTCAATGACTAAAGTTTTAAAAAGATCTAAATAAAGTAAGGTGCCCTGAGGATTTACAGAGTTGTAATCTCGGTTTTTATAAAAGGTTCCTGGCGGGACCTGATTGATCATTAGGAAATCATCAACATCTGGTGATATAATTGTGGAGACTACGGTGAATAATTTATTTTTAAAAAAATCATAACCGCGACATTGCCAGTTTGAGCCGCTTGAAGCGCGTGGGTCAAATGCTTGAACATATGGTGGAGGACCCGCGCCGTCGACGTACCAAACAGTAGTAAGACGACCTTTATTAATGACGGGATGTATTTTAACTAAGTCTCCCGGCACTGCATTTGTTTTTTTCCAATATTGGTCGTGTATGATATTATTCATAATGAATGGCAGAAGAGTCTATCTGTC
>Ga0315284_10009908_pt1 | contig 13565 bp, 7 predicted proteins | sample YL17G09_16_MG_FD_203696 | JGI IMG/M metagenome (GOLD analysis project Ga0315284, IMG submission 203696) | Sediment microbial communities from Yellowstone Lake, YNP, Wyoming, USA - YL17G09_16 | ecosystem: Environmental > Aquatic > Freshwater > Lake > Sediment | place: USA: Wyoming | collected...
CCCGATGCGTCCCAGCCTTCCGCGCCGCCGGCGCCAGCCAACAGCAAGGCGTCGGCGGAGAACCGCGCGCCGGTGACGACTGGCGGAGCGACCACGAAGAACAGCACACCCTCGTCCGATGGAACCGCTACGGTTACTCCCAGGCCGAGGAGGAAATCCGCGGTCGGCGATCGCACGCCCACGGCACACCACCGGTCTTCCAACAGGCGCCGCACGCCGGTGATGAACAACGAACCGAGCCCCGCGCCACCGCCGCGGTCCACTCGGCCCCGGACAAGCGTCCGCAGGCCGCCCACTCCGTCACCCGCCGTGAAGCCGGACACGACGACGGCGCCGAAATCCTACACCGAGCATCGCATGGCGTTGAAGAAGAAGAGCACGCCCATCGCCGAACCGGCGCCGGCAGGGAACGGCAATTAGTGGGCTGACCGGGAAGGTTGCCCAACCGTCGCGAGTCGGGTGCTCATGGGGGATAGTATCTTTTGAGGAACATTCTCTACACTGTGTCGAGAAAATCGACCTGTGACCTGAATTTTCCTCAAAAGATACCAACAAAGCCCAGCCGTGAACTAAAGATCAGGATCGTTCTCTTTAGAGAAAAGCCTATTGGTTCCGGCTCCGCCGGGTTGGGACTTATATTTTTGTCATAGCCCAGGTGCACCTTCCCGGTATCGGTTCCAGCCTTTCCCTATCATCGAACATGACTCCTGCACCCTCTCCTCATCCAGCCGCGCATCCGCTATAATCAGGGGCGTTCATGCCGACACACCGAGACAGCGCCATCATCATCGGGACCGGGCTGTGGGGCCTGCTGACCGGGGTGTTCCTCGCCGCGCGGGGGAGGCAGGTGACGTTCCTGGAAGCTCTCGATTTCATCGGCGGGCGGGGTGCCGCTGTTGTCCGCACAGGCATCCAGGGAGATGAGCGGATTGAGGCCGTGCCTGGCTGTCGTCAGCAGCACGGTGTAGGCCGATTCAGTCAGTTCTCCACTATTCTCCTATCTTCCTTGAGTTCATTATCATGAAAAATCCATGATATACTTATTGATATTATTAGCGGCTACTCGCCAAATATACTGATGGAAAAGCCAATCATGCCGCCCTCTCGCCCAGGTTATTGTCGTCTGCTCGCTTGCCCAAGTCCGGTTTACGTAGTATCATCAGGCCATGAAATACCGCCCTCCTTTTCTGCTGTCGGCCGCGGGATCGGAGCGAGCCACCGCGTATGGTTTCAGCAACAAGAGCGTCACGCTGAACGGTCGAACGCACGTGGTCTGGCTGGATCGCGTGGCGCGGGTGTGCGGTAGAACCTTCGACCACGCGTCGGCAACCTGGGGTGAGACCCGCGCGTTATTCGAAGGGTATGACAATCACACAAGTCCGGCGCTGATCGCGGACAGTTTTGCCAATCCCCATCTCCGGATTATCTTTGGCCCGCACGGGTTCGGCTGGAACGGCGGCCAGTTCCGGTGGGCGATCTCCGAGAACCCGGGGGCGCTGGAGCGGTGGAAATGGGAGAATAACGTCGGGTACGGCGCCACCTATGCCTCATTCGTGCATCTGCCCCAGGGCGTGGACGCGCTGGCCTATCGCGGCGGCGAGTGGCCGCCGTCCGTGATGTTCCAGCGGCAGCACGCCCTGCAGCACTGGACCAAAGCGCGGGAAATATTCCGTCAGGACGTGGAGCCGCGCTATACCCACTACAATGCCACGCTGGCGTGCGATGCGAAAGGAGTGCTCTACCTGGCCTGCCACTTCTATCACGAAGACGTGCATGGACGACACCCCGGCGAGATACCGCGCTCGCATGGCATGGCCATCCTGAAATCGGTTGATATCGGCGAGACCTGGACGGACCTGCGCGATGCGCCGGTCGCATTGCCCGCACTCTACGAGGAGCGGCTGGCCATTCCGCCGGCCGGCGCGAACATGTACCTGGAGGGCGTTTCGCTGGATTCACAGGATAGCCCGTGGGTGCTGGCGAGCAGTCCCGACGCCGCGGACCGGCGCATGCTGCTCTCCCACTGGACAGCGCGGGATTGGGAAACGCATGACGTCTCGCCGGCGCTCCCGCCCGATCGCACGGCCGTGGATTGCACGCTGACCATCGACACCGGGGATTGCCTCCACATTGCCGCAACGACAGTGTATACCGATGCTCTGCCTACCGGCAGCACGGAGGAGTGCTGGGCGCACCCGTCCAGCGAGATATTCCACCTGTTCGGTCGCGATCCGCAGCACGGTTTGACCGCCCGACAGGTCAGCCTTCCCGACGACAGCGTCCCCAACTGGCTCCCCAACATTTCTTTGAAAGGGCCATGTCAGCCGGTCGAGAAGCCGGTGATACTCTACACCCACGGCAGTGTGGAAACCGACCACGCCTCTGCAACCGTCAACGGGGTGTATTGCGTGATGATCGAATAATCCATGTTGAAGAGGCACCGGTGAATCTGCACGCGGCATTGCGTCAAAATGAATTCGCGCGGTCAGATGAGCTGGCCGATCTGCTGTCGGCAACGGCGGACGCGTATGCGCGGCATTTCCCTTCACTGCGCTCCATCATCCTCTTCGGCGGCATCACGCTGGGCGAGTTCCATCCGCATTACAGCGACATCGACCTGGCCGTTGTGTTCGAAGATCAGGGAAGTCTTCCGGCGAACCGACTGCCGGAAGCGATTCAGCGCGAAGTGCATCGACTCCCGCTGTTTGGGAACACCTGCATCCGGCCGAAGCACGCGGCACGGTCGATACTCGATGCGATGCGATCATGGGACTGGCAAAGCTGGACTGCCGAGACGGCTGACGCGCAAACAGCCGGCGTCACGGAGACGTCTTATCCCTTCACCCTTTGCGACACCTGGATGCTGCACCATCACGGCATCACCCTCGCCGGCGGGGAGTTGCTCGGTGAATTCCCCTTTCAGGATGCACCACCCACGACGCCGGAGATCGAGCTCGCGCAGGTGAAGCGATATGCCGAAAGCTTCGCGCTGGGCAGGCCGTTCAGCATCGGCGCGGGGGAATTAGCGGGCGAGGTAATCTACTACGCCACCACCTTCACCCGTGCCATTTATACCGTGCGCACCGGACAGGTCATCGGGCGCGTAGCCGGCACGCGCTGGTATGCGGAGACGTTCCCCGGCGAGATCGGCCGGTTCGCACGTCGATTGGGCGAGCTGCGCTGCGCCGGTCCGCAAGGCGTGGCACTTCCCGACAATTCGCCGGAGCTGTTGTGGGCGCTGTTCACCCATTACGCGCGGGAAGCGCTGGCGTATGCTCGGACCGGCGTCACCGTCCCAGTGCCGGCGCCTTCACCTGCCGAATTCCCGAAGTGGTTCATGAAGCGCTCGCGCACCCGTAAAGGGATGCGACTACAGGCACTTCATGAATAATCCGGGTTAGATTCGGGGTTTGTCCCCCGGGGTTATTTCAGCACGACGATATCCGTCAACTCGAGCGGGAGGGTCAGCTCGGCGCCATCGGCGGTTTTCGTTATCTGGACCGGAACGCCTTCGGTGCTGGTCGCCGTGGTGAACTTGCACGATGGAGTCAGGCGGACACGCAGCGCCGGGATCGGCTGATAGGTGTAATTGACCAGCACCAGCGCGGAGCCCTGCGGTCCGGTGAGCAGGCTGCCTTCGACCACCGGGACGGAGAGCGACACCGCCTGCTTGCCTTTCAGACCGAGCGCCAGCGGCAGGCGGAACAGCTCGCGCGGCTCCAGCTGCCACACCTCGTCCAGCGTGGTCTGGCTCGGCTTGAACGGCGAGTAGGCCAGACCGGGCAGGAAGCCGACGGCGACCACCGTGCCCCGGCCGTAGGAGACGGACGCGCCCGCCGGCTTGCCGTCGTCATACGTCGCCAGCAGCGCTTTCGCCGGCAGTCCGTCCTTCAGGTTCAGCCGGCAGCCGATGACTTTCATGTCGAAGGACGGGTCGCCCATGGTCACCTTCGCCATGGCGAGCGGCGTGATGGTCGGCAGGTCGCCGCGCTCGTTGTAGCGGTGTCCCTGCTCCTTGACGAACTGATTCGCCGCGTCGTCCGGCCACACGGTCTTCGCGAACGATGGAACGAACGGCGTGAAGAACTCGTCGCGGGTGGCGGCGCCGCCGGCGAGGTAGACTACGCCGCCCTGCCGCACCCATTCGTCGATTCGTCCGGCCGCCTTGCGGGTGAGGCACTGGCCGGTGATGTAGAGCACTTTGTAATTGGCCAGCATTCCGCCTTCCACGTTCTCCTCGCGCAGGATGTCCGGCTGGATGCCGAGCTGGCGGAGCGCCGTCCAGGTTAGGCGATTTTCCACGAAGCCGGCGGGGTCGTCGGTGTGCCACAGGTCGTGACTGACGGAATAAAGCACCGCTACCGGGTCGCGCACCGGTTTGGCCGGATAGAGCACGTCCTCCGACTTCGCCAGCGCGCGGGACACCTTCGCGATGCCGTCATATTCGCTGCGCAGGTCGGAGAAGTAGTTCTCCGTGCCGATGTAGGTCGGTCCGAAGGTCCAATAGTAGATGCTCTTCGCGCCCTGGCCGAGGATGGAGTAGGCCTTCAGGCGCAGATAGTTGTCGTCACTGGGGGTGATCAAGCCGCGCAGGGCGACGTCGGTGCGGTCGCCGATGCCGCCGCGGAAGATGGCGCCCAGGTACTCGAACGCCCATGCGCCGGTCCAGGTGTAATACGGGCCATACATGTGGTTCAGGCCCAGCCAGTCCTCGGTGGAGATGATGTCCACCGCCGCCTGGTTGCCGATCTCGAAGAAATCCAGGCCGGTGGCGTCCATGCCGCACGCCGGCGCGCCCCAGGCATTGAAGAAGTGGTGGTCGGAGGGGAGGGTCTCCGTGCGCATGGGCAGGCCGATCTCCTTGAAGCTGCCCTTCACCAGGTCGGTGGTTTGCCGCAGGGACTTGACCGACCACCACTGGCCGAACTTCGCCGCGTAATACATGATCTTGCGGGTGGTCAGGTCGGCGTCGCGCGGCAGCGTTCTCGCGCGCACCTCCTTCACCGGGTATGCGATGGTGTCGATGGGCTTGCCCATCGAGGCGTCCGTCTCGCCCTTGCCGCGGAGATACGCCCGGAACCAGACGTTCAGCTTCTCCGGCTTTACGTCGCCGAAGCCCAGCGTTTGGATTTCATCGCAGACGACGTAGTGGGCCATGTGCTCGTTGATCCACTTGCCGTCCGGGGTGTTCATCGCGTTAACGATGCCCGCACCATCGGCTTTCGTCCACTGCGCGGCGGATTCGTCGGGGTCCGCCATCATGTGCCAGGTGGCGGTATAGGTGCGCATGCCGTATTTCCGCATCACCGGCACCGGCACTCCGCCCAGCACGTTGACGCCCAGCAGTTGAAGCGTCTGCGTCGTCTGGTCGGCGAGGAGGGGATCGTAATGCCCCCACACGCTGGTGAGGATGTCAAAGTATTTCAGATTCGGCGCCTGACCCCCGGAAGCTTCCTCGGCCCACTTCAGCTCGCGGGCGGTGATGTCCGAGCCGCGCTCGAACTCGTCTTTCTTCTCTCGCAGCGGGTGCGGGATGAGGAAGCTGATGGTGGCGGAGCCGCTCTTCTCGGTGAAGTCGATCACCACGCTGTTCTCATCCAGCTTGTCGGCAAGCTGCACCTGCAGCGTGCAGCCGTTGATCGGCGTGTTGTCGGGATGGGCGATGGTGACCCGGCCCGCCGGCCACTCGGCGACGCCACCCGCGCGGTTGATGCGGCCGTGCAGTTTCCACTGGGTCAGGTCGAACCAGGGGGTCCATTCCCCGCCTTTCGCATCATTGCTGCCGCTGCCGGTGTACCAGGGGTCGTTGTGGATGACGGCGTTGGCGCTGACGCGGAAGTTATCCCCGGGGGGATCAAGCACCTTCACCCGCATATACACATCGGCCGACCACGCGCCCGAGATCGACAGCGCGAGCAGCGCAAACCCGAAGACCATGCGCGTGAGCACCATGCCCAGGCGTTGCGACCAGCTCATCGTATGTCCCCCCAAATCCCGAAGATGAAATTCGACTGCCGAACCTTCGCATGCAACGGCGGGGTTCGCAGACCGTTTAACGGATTTTTCGCCGGGAGGGTGGGGATTCCTGCAAGCGTTAGTGGCTAGTGACGAGTGATTAGCCACTCGTCACTAGCCCGAATTATTCATGAAGCGCTCGCGCACCCGTAAAGGGATGCGGCTACAGGCACTTCATGAATAATACAGGCTAGCCGCTAGCCACTTTAGAGCAAGAGCAAGAGGGAAGAGCAAGAGCAAGATAATTCGGGGGGGGAACAGGGATGTCCCCAAACAGTGACGATGGCGTTATAATAACGGCGGCGCCGGAGCATTCCGCGCGCCTTCCGGCATTCTTCGCGCGAGGTATTCACGATGAGCTTACTGGGTATTGACATCGGCTCCAGCCAGTGTAAGGCGGTCGCTTTCTCGGCTTCCGGAGAAATCCTCGCATCGGCCACGCACGATTATGCCCCCGATTTCCCGGCGCCGGGCCGGGCGGAGATGGATCCGCGCCGGTTCTGGGAGGCGTTTTGCACCGTCACGCGCCGGGTTGCGGACAGCACGGCAACGGACCCCATCACCGCACTGGCCATCAGCTCGCACGGGGAAACGTTCTTTCCCGCCGACGCGCAGGGGGAGCCGATCGGGTCCGCGATCCTCAACATGGACAACCGGGCTATCGACGAAGCCGGCTGGTTCGAAGAAACCCTTGGCCGGCGGCATATTTTCGAAATCACCGGCCTGGTCATTCACCCCATGTACCCGCTGCCGAAGATGCGCTGGCTGCAACTGCACCAGCCGGGGCTGCTGGGACGCACCGCGCGGTTCATGAGCGTGATCGACTCCATCATGCACCGGCTTGGCGTCCCGCCGTTCATTGATTTATCCCTCGCTTCGCGCTTCATGGCCTTCGACGTGCGCGCGCTGCGCTGGTCGGAAGAGATGCTCGCCGCCGCCGGCCTGACCGCCGGCCGCCTGCCGGCGCCGGCGCCGGCGGGCATGATTGCCGGGCGGCTGTCCCGCACGGTCGCCGCCGATCTCGGCCTGGCGCCGGACACGCTGGTGGCGATAGGCGGGCACGATCAACCTGCCGGCGCGCTGGGCACCGGCGCGACGGCGCCGGGCATGGTCTCCGACTCCGCCGGCACGTATGAATGCCTGCTGGCGGCGGTGGAGCAACCCAGCCTGGATGGCGTCGCCCTCTCCGCCTGCCTGAACTCCGGCTGCCACGTATTGCCGGACCTCTACGGGACCATCGCGTATTTCCCCGCGGGCATGATGGTGAAATGGTTTCACGATCTGTTCGCCGGGGACGAGGATGAACAGCAGTTCTATCAGGCGCTGGAAGCGCGCGTGCCGGACGGCCCGACCGGCCTGTGCATCACGCCCCATCTGGTCGGCACCAGCGTTCCCTCGTTCGACCCGCGGGCGACCGGCGTCATCGCCGGCCTGACACCCACCGTGGATCGGTATGCGCTGTATAAAGGCGTATTGGAGGGCGTGGCCTGCGAGCTGTCGGTGGTGACCGAGCTGCTGGCACGTGCCGTGGGGCGGTTCGACGCCATCCACATCTACGGCGGCGGGGCGCGCTCGCAACTGGGCGTGCAGCTCCGCGCGGCACTCACCGGCTGCCGGATGCGGTTGATGCAGAGCCGCGAGGCCGTTTGCCTGGGCACCGCGCTGCTCGCCGGCGTGGCGTCCGGGATTTATGCAAATTACGCCGAAGCCGCCGCGCGGGCGGTGAAGGTGACCGGCACCGTCGAGCCGAATCCTGAATGGGCGGAGGCCTATCGCCGGCAGGCGGAACAATACCGGTCGCTGTATCCGGCGCTGGCGCCTTTTCGCATTTAGCACCCGCCGTTCGTAGTCAGCCACGCAGCCGCAGCGGAGTGGCGTCGTGGTACAGGACCAGATGGGTCAACGGACGCCACTCCGCTGCGGCTGCGTGGCTGACTACGAACCGGTTTGTTGATAATTGATTACCAGAGAGGATTATTACCGTGCCTCAACCGAATCTCGTCACGCCCGGGCTCAATGCCCTGACCGCGCTGCCGCTTAAAGAGATCATGGCGCGGGCCTATCGGCGTCACGTGGTGGTGCCGGCGTTCAACGTGGCGTATATGCCGATGCTCCAGCCCATCGTCGATACACTGAAGGAGTGCCGCTCCTTCGGGCTGGTGGAGGTGGCGCGGCCCGACATCGAGATGTTCGGCGCCGAGAGCTACCGGGCGGTGGCGGATGGATTCGCACGTTATGCGGACCGGCGCTTCACCCGCCTGCACCAGGACCACGTGCCGGTGATCGATCAGCATCTCGATCGCGTGGACTGGCGCCCGCTGATCGCGGAGGCGCTGGCGCTGGGCTACGATTCGGTGATGGTGGACGGCTCGCGGCTGGAGCTGGAGGAGAATATCGCGGTGGCCCGCGAAGTGGCGGCGATGGCGCACCCGGGAGTGGCGGTGGAAGCGGAGCTGGGCGCCGTGCTCGGTCATGAGTCCGGCCCGCCGCCGCCCTACGAAGAATTATTTTCCTCCGGTCGCGGTTTCACCAACGTCGAGGAAGCCCGGCGTTTCGTGCGGGAATCCGGGGTGGACTGGCTGTCGGTGGCCATCGGCAATATCCACGGCGCGATCAGTGGGGCAGCGAAGGACGCGAAGAAGGTGCAGGCGCGGCTGAACATCGACCATCTGCGCGCCATCTCCGACGCGGTCGGCATTCCGCTGGTGCTGCACGGCGGCTCCGGCATCGAGCCGGCGTGCGTGCTGCGGGCCATCGAGAACGGCATCACCAAAATTAACGTCGGCACCGCCGTGCGCCAGCCGTATGAGGAGGCGCTGCGCGCAACCGGCGACATTGCCCGCGCGCAGGAAGCCGTCGCCCGCGCCACCCGCGAGCACCTGCGGGAGTATAACATCCTCGGCAGCGCGGAACGGCTGGCGGAAGGATACTGACGATTTCTTAGGACGGAGATCGCTTTAAAAAAGATTAAAAAGATAATAAATGATTTTTAAGATACATTCAATTATTAATTTTTTGCAAAAAATTAATAAATAAATTATCCTCAAAATCATTTATTATCTTTTTAATCTTTTTTAAAGCGACTCCCCGCCCTATTTATAATTACTTCAACGCTTCGCGGATGATCGCTTCGGCGATGGGGGCAGCGGCGGCACCGCCGTGGCCGCCGTGCTCGATCAGGACCGCCACCGCGATCTTCGGCGCTTCGGCGGGGGCGTAGCCGACGAACCAGGCGTGATCCCCACCGCCGGGATTCTGCGCGGTGCCCGTTTTGCCGGCGATGCGCAGCGTGGGGTCGAGCGAGCGGGCGGTGCCTTCCGCCACCACCGCGCGCAGGCCGCGGGCGACGTTCCGCAGCGTGTCGGGCCGCAGTCCGAGCGGCGTCGGCGGCGTGATTGGTTCGAGCGTCGTTCCCACGCTCTTCACCAGCCGCGGGTGCACCAGCATGCCGCCGTTGGCGACCGCGGCAATGATGCGCGCCGTCTGCAGCGGGGTGAGGGTGAGCGAGGATTGGCCGATGCCGACCTGCAGCGTCTCCCCCAGCATCCACGGCGAATGGCGGGTGTGTTCGGCCCAGTTCGGATCGGGCACCAGGCCGCGCCCCTCGGGGATGATGCCGACGCGCTTCCCTCCGCCCGGCAGCAACGGTCTTACCCGCGGCAACAGTCCCACCGGCTCCCCCAGGCCGAAGCGCCGCCCCATGTTGGCCAGCGCCTGGATGCCCACCCTCTCCGCCATCTGCATGAACGCCGAGTTGCATGACTGGGCGATGGCTTCGGTAAAACTCACCGTGCCGTGTCCGCCGCGCTTCCAACAATGAATGCCGTGATAGATGCCGCTGCAATACAGGTATGATCCGGGGGTGACGGCGCCCTTTTCCAGCGCGGTGACGGCAGTGACGATTTTGAATACCGATCCCGGCGGGTAGGCGCCGCAGGTGGCCCGATTCAGCTCCGGCTTCTGTCCCCCGTGCAACCAGGCGAGCATCTCCGGGGTGATGCGGCCCGACATCAGGTTCAGGTCACATTCCGGCGCGCTCACCAGTGCCAGCACGTCGCCGGTGATCGGATCGAGCGCCACCACCGCCCCCGAACGGTGCGCGAGACCCGCCTCCGCGATGCGCTGCAGATTCCGATCGAGGGTCAGTGTCACCGGAGCGCCGGGCCGCGGCGGGATGGTCTTCATCCGACGCAGCACCCGGCCCATGGCATCCACCTCGATCTGCTCGCCACCCTCAAAGCCGCGCAGCGACTCTTCGTAGGCGCGCTCAATGCCGGTCTTGCCCAGACGGTCGCCCAGGTGATATCCCCTCGTCTCCCGCAGGGCAGCCAACTCATCCGGGTCGATTTCACGCAGGTAGCCGATGAGGTGGGAGGCCAGCGTGCGATCGGGATAGGCCCGCACCGGCTCCACGCGCAGGTAGACGCCCGGCAGGAAAGACTCTGTCCCTTCGCGGCACGGCAGGGATTCTTTCAGTCGCGTAATGACGTCGATGCTCAGGTTGCCGGCCAGCCGCACGGGGACATAGGTCGGAAAGCGCCGGGAATTCTCCAGCGTCTTCTCGGCTGCCTGCAGGTTTGGATACAATCCCAGTTCGGTCAGCCGTCTCAGCAACCGCGGCCAGGCCTTGCGCGGCACCTCGCCCGGCACCAGCCACGCCGCCGACCCGGGAATGTTGGTGGCAAGCTCGCGCCCCTTCCGATCGAGAATCAACCCCCGCGGCGCCGGCTCGCGCACCCAGCGCAGAAAATTGTGCTCCGACGCCTCCCGCAGTTCGCTCCCCTGCACCAGTTGCAGCAAGGCCAGGCGTCCCACGAAAACGAGGCACGCCGCCATCAGGATGAACCGCAAGAAGGTCAGACGATGAAAGAACATGCCGGGTTACCGAGGACGGATGAGTAAGTGGTGAGTAGTGAATAGTGTCCGGTTCGGTGGTTGAGCAGGCAGGTGAGCCTTTCGGATCTTTTCGCAGCTACCGTGCCGTATCGAAACCACCGCACTCATAGCGCCCGTTCACGCAAGGTTCACCGATTGATGCGGTGGTTTCGATACGGCGCGGAAGCTGTGAAAAGGTACGAAAAGGCTTACTTGCCTAATCAACCACCGAACCGGGCACTACTCAACTACATACTCATTCATCCACTCATCCATCCACCCACCCATCCAATCTTTTACGCTTCACCCATCGCGCGTTTCCGTATGCCTTCGAACATATGCTCGATGTTCACGCGCGCCAGTTTGCCGATGAGGGTTTTGATGATCGGGCCGATCAGCGGCACGTTGATGTCGCAATCCAGCGCCATGTGCATGCGAGTGCCGCCGTCGCGCGCTTCGAAGGTCCAGACGCCGTCATATTGATCCCAGTCGCCGCTCACGGTGCGGAAACGGCAGACGTGGCTCGCATCGTCCCACTCGTCCACCTCGCGCCATTTGAGCTTGCGGTTGAGCTTTTCCACCACCCCCACCCAGTCGGAGATATACCCGTTCTCCGTGCGCTCGATGATGGTGACGGACTCCACGTCCGGGAAGAATTCCGGAAACCGCTCGATGTCCTTGGCGATCGCGTAAACCGCCTCCAGCGGCACCGGGATGAAGATCTCTGTTTCCACGTGTGGCATACATTGTTCCCTTCGGTGTGTATTATTGGCCGCCGATACCGATGATTCCTGCCGATTTTTTCGGAGTGCGGCGGCTCGACAGTTTACCCCGATGTGTCGGGACCGCTTTCACTTTGCGTAAGGTGAACAGGAAAGGATTACGGTGGGCCTATTAGGCCGGTAATGGTAGCTGGTGGATAGGCGCATCGTAACGCTATTGCGGAAGCCTTACGCGTAGTGAAAGCGGTGTCCAGCCACCGCACTCCGAAAAATGGCGGCTTCGTGTTGCGTTAACAGCAATTTCACGGCAGAATAGGGGTATGAGCACTCGCCGCTTGATGATAATCCTTCTCTGCGCTGTGATCTGGGTCTTCACCGGCATAACCGGTTTCTGCCAGGGAGTAACGCCGGTCTTTTTACCGCATCCGCGACTTGAGTATACGACGGAAGAGCTGAACGCGTGGAAAGCCGACCCCACGCGGAAGGAGGAGGCGCAGGGGATCATCCGGCAGGCCGACGCGCTGCTGGCGAGACCGCTGGAGGCGCCGCAGAAGTCAGGCGATTGGATCTTTTACTACGCCTGCCCGGACGACGACGCCACCCTGCGTGCCGAGACGCCGGAGAAGCACGTCTGCCCGAATTGCGGCAAGGTATTCACCGACGAGCGCACGTGCGCCGCATATCGCACGCAGCTCAATTATCAGCTCGACCGCAACTGCCGCACGCTGGCGCTGGCCTACGGCCTCACCGGCGACGCGAAATACGTGAAACCGGTGCGGGACGCCATGCTGGAGATGGTCAGGCTGTATCCCACCTTCGAGCGGCATGACCGCTGGGGGCGCAAAGGCGCGCTGGCGAGCATCGGCGGGTGGCGATACGCGCAATTGCTGGACGAAGCGGTGGCGCTCATTGACCTGTCGAAAGCCTACGACCTGATTGCCGGCGGATTGGCGGCGAACGAGCGGAAGACGATCGAGGAGAAGCTCCTTGGCTACGTCGCGCGGAATATCCAGCAATACCAGTATTTTTCCGACCCCAAGAACAACCATCGCACCTGGTTCAACGCCGCCTATGCCAATGTCGGAACCGTCATCGGAGACGAGAAGCTGCTGCGTGATGCCGTGTATGCGCAAGGCGGACTGCTGTGGCAGCTCGACAACAGCGTGACCAGCGACGGCCTGTGGTACGAGGGCACCATGGCCTACCAGTTTTACGCGCTGCAGGCGGTGATGTTCACGCTGGACGCCGCCAAACGCGCCCGGTGGAATTTCGCCGACAACGCCCGTCTGAAAAGCCTGTGGCTGAGCCCGATGCGGATGACTTACCCGAACGGCGCCTTTCCCGTCTTACACGACAGCGACCCCGTCAGCCTGGCGGGATACGGATGGGCGTATCAATGGGCGTATGATTATTTCCGGGATCCGCGTTTTGCGGGACTGGCTGGCGCGGCGAAGGAGGAGGCGGCGCCGCTGGAGAGCGCGAATCTGACCGGCATCGGGCTGGGCGTGCTGCGGCGGGAGAACGGCGGCAATCCGCTGTGCGCGATGATCGACTACGGCATCCACGGCGAAGGGCACGGCCACCCGGACAAGCTGAATATCGTGCTGTTCGGCCTTGGGCGGGAGCTGGCGCTCGATAACGGACGCATCAGCTACTCGGTGCCCGAATACCAGACCTGGTGCCGCACCACCGCCGCCCACAACACGGTGGTCATCGATGGCAAGGATCAGCAGGCGGACACCGGTCGCATGCTCTTCTTCACGGAGACGCCGCAATACAGCGCCATACTGGCGGCCAGCGACGGCGCGTATCCGGGGTATGCCCTGCGGCGCTTCCTGGTGCTGGCGGATGACCTGCTGGTGGATGTCTTCGCGGTGCGGGGGGAGCGCAAGGCACGGATCGACTGGTTCCTGCACAGCCGCGGCGGGCTGGAATCCACCCTGGACCTGGAAG
>Ga0315284_10009909_pt1 | contig 13565 bp, 17 predicted proteins | sample YL17G09_16_MG_FD_203696 | JGI IMG/M metagenome (GOLD analysis project Ga0315284, IMG submission 203696) | Sediment microbial communities from Yellowstone Lake, YNP, Wyoming, USA - YL17G09_16 | ecosystem: Environmental > Aquatic > Freshwater > Lake > Sediment | place: USA: Wyoming | collected...
AAAAAAAACTTTAGATAGCAGATATGCAAGTCTTTATAAAACAGGAAAAGTAGATAGTTATAGCGGGAAACAATTATCTGCCGAAGTTACTAGAACTCCACCCAATAATATAAAAGTTGAGTATAGTAATGAATATAGCAGAAAGAAATAATGCTAAAAGTCGAAACTTTTAATCTCCATACTACCGGAGATTATATGAAATATTACCCAATAGTTTCTAAATGGTGGGCAGATTGGAAATTTGCCCAAGTGCATTACACTCATTTATCAACTACTGGAATTATAATAAATAGTGATCTTGGCTATATATGCGCCGGTTGGTTATATAAAACTGATAGTGGTATGTGCCATTTGGGTTGGTTTATTAGTAATAGAGAAAAGCAAGATAAAGCGCTTAGGAAGGAAGCAATAGAGTTATTATTAAATTCACTAGAAGAGACAGCCAAGACATATGGATATGGATTAATTAAAATATCTACGTCTGGCAATAATATATGTAATAAAATAGAGAATCTTGGATATTTCAAGGAAGAAAATGTAATTAGTTTTTTAAAAAAGATATGAGTTTAGGTGGTTCAAGTATTGCATCGGTTGGATCGATTTTAGGCGGCTCAATTGCACAAGATGTATTTGAGAGAAGAGCTGGCAGCGAATTTAGACAAGGAGTGAATCGGGCTAATCAAAGCCTACAAAATTCCCAAAATCAAGCGCTTGGATATTTAAAGCCATACAATGAGGCTGGCTCTAATGCTACAGGCGTCCTATCTGGATTATTGACAGGCAGTCAATATAATAGCGCAACTGGCCAAACTACGATACTAACCCCAGAACAAAGAAATAATCTATTTCAACAATCGCCTGGTTATCAGTTTAGATTGAATGAAGGATTGAAAGCATTGCAAAACTCCCAAGTTGCTAGAGGAGGGTTATTATCAGGTGGAGCAGCTAAGGAGATTGGGCAATATTCTCAAGGTTTAGCATCGCAAGAATACTCGGATTATTTAAATCAACTAACGGGCCTTGCCAATCTTGGCAGCAATGCTGCTGCTAACAGTGCAAATACTGTTTCGCAAATTGGCGGCGTTATGAGTGGCAATATTTATAACGGAGGTGCAGCTCAAGCTCAAATGCAACAAAATAGAGGCAATATTTTCTCTAATGCAATTAATCAGACTGGTGCAGTTCTAGGTAATTCTGGTGGAAATGGTGGAGGGGGAGGCTTTGGCGGTCTTGGTAGCATGGGAAATGCGGGATCAGCGGGAGCTGGTTCTAGTGCCGTAACACAAAGTGGAATGGGGCAATTGAACCCATCAACACTTTTAACATTAGCAAGCTTTGCTTAATAAATAGTTAATTATGGCATATTTAAACTCTTATAAGGAAAATCTTGCTAATGTTAAAACACCTGATTATTTGGGTACTTTTTTTGAAACAGGAAAGCAAATAAGAGAAACTCAGCAATATGATGAGAATAAACAAAGACAAAAAGCGATTGAGGAATTATCTCAATTAGCAGTAAATGATCATCAAGCATTAAATAAACTTGCTGCTGTTGATCCTGATAGAGCAATAAAGATTAGTCAATTTCTATTTGCAAAAACACAAAGAGCTGGAAGTATTGCATCATCAATTCTAAATGCGCCGATGGATCAGAGAGCCGCGATATATTCAGAAGCCATAAAATATGGCAGAGCTGGTAAAGATCCATTGATTCCTGCAACTGAATTTTCTGATTTTCCCGATGAGTATTCTACTGATATAGATGCAAAACTTTATACAATCGCGCAAGGCAGCAGAACTCTTGAAGATAGTTTAAAATCTAAGCAGGAAGCAGCCAAATTGGCAGAAACTTTAGGAAAAGCTGGAAATGAATATTTAACAGGACAAAAATTATTTGCACAAACAACAACCGAAGGACTGAAAGCAAGAACAGAAGCAATAAGGGCTAGGACTGAGGGACTAAAAGGCCAAAAGATTTTGGCTGATATCAACAAGATTGGAATGGAAAGCTCGCCAACTTATTTTGGAGAAAAAGAAAGGATCACGAGTGAGGCCAAAGAATTTGGCAAAGAGAATGTTAAATTCATTACTGATTTACAAGATAAAGGAATATCAGCGCAACAATCTAATGATACTTTAGATGTAATACAAAAAGAGCTTAAGAATATCAGCACTACTGGCCCAACCACCAATTTGTTAAATACCATAAGTTCTGTTGCTAATCAAGCTGGGATAAAAGTTGATACTAATAAAATTGATTCTGTACAAGCTGCCTCTGCCGCAATAAATAAATTAGTATTATCGCAAGTTAAATCTTCCGGTCTTGGCTCTGGTCAAGGATTTAGTAACGCTGATAGAGATTTCCTTGCTTCTACTTCTCCAAAAATAACTAATAGTGTTGGTGGTAATATAAAAGCTCTTGCAATTAATAAAGCGTTTAATCAAAAAGCTATTGATATTAGCAATCTAACAGATCAATTAAAGAATTCTGGCATTACTGATAAATCTATAATAAGAAAAGCAATTAATAATTACTCTGCTTCTCATCCAGTTAGCACTTATGTCAAAGAATATGAAACCAGTATATCTAAAGACTTTTTTTCTAAACCGCAACAAACCTCTTCTGCTATTTCGCAATCTCAAAACCAGAATCAAGCTATCAATGCCTTAACTGGCAGTGGGCAAACATCTAAGCCCAGGGTTTACAATCTTCAATCAGGGAGATTTGAATAATGGTTCAAGAAATAAAGGTCGGTAATGATACACTGCATTTTCCTGATGGCATGACTGACGAGCAAATGTCGGCTGCTATTCAAAAGGAATACGGTAGCGCAGGGCAAAATCAAAATATTTCTAATCAAAATACAGATCAACAATCTGATAGTACCTATTCAAATCTTAAAAAAGATTTAACTGATAAAATAAGATTGGGTTTTCAAGGTCTATCATTTGGGACTGGCAGCAGTGTGATTGCTGGAGCTAAAACATTAGGAAATGAAGTAGCAAGAGGAATAGAAAAAGTTGCTTACGGAGATAATCTAATTTCAGATGTATCATATAGAGAGCAAAAAAAAGCAGAAGATGTTGCTTTAGAAAAAACTAGAAAAAATCAAGGTCTAAGTGGGGTTGCATCGGAAATTATAGGTGGATTACCAACTGGGGGTGTACTTTTTAAAGCAGGAAAGAATGCGATTGCTTCTATACCTTCTTTAGCAAGGACATCGGAATTAGCGCCTACATTAGCTAAAAATGTTGCTAGTGGCGGAATATTAAGCGGTTTATATAGTGCCGGTGAAAGCAAAGGTCAAACCCTAAATGAAATAGGTAGCGATGTTGCAAGTGGGGCAGCCGCAGGTGGAATATTAGGGGGAATATTGCCAATAGCAGGAGCGGCCATTAAAAAAGGCGGTACTGGTGTATTAAGAGCAATTGGAATTAATCCAAGTGGAGAAGGGCTGCTGGCAAAAAATTTGACTCCAAAACAAGCTAGCGAAGAATTACAGAAATTAAAGATAGCTGAGGGTGAAAACTCACGAATTGGATTATTAGAGGGTGGCAATAGGGGGATAACAGGATTAGCAAAAAAAATAGCAAAACAACCTCTTGAAGGATCGGAGCAATTAGTAGAAAATATATCTGAAAAAGCGGCCGCAACTACTGATGCTACCAAGAATATCCTTAAAGGGATCGGCGATGCAGGCAATTATTTTAAGAATGTTGATGTTATTGTTGCTGATCGCAGCAAAGTATCTGCGCCCTTATTTGAAAAAGCTTATCAAGAAGGTGCGAGAATTAAGAATGATGGATATTTAGCAACTTTATTGGGAGATGAAAGGATAGGTGGCGCTATTGCAAAAGCTAGGAAAGATTTTGGCATAGGAAAAAGTTCTTTGGATAATTCTGTTGAAGTTTTGCATGGGGCACGTCAAGTAATAGATGATATTATAGGATCTGCTAAAAGACAGGGGGAGAATAACAAAGCTAGAGCATATACAATATTGCGGAGTCAATTAAATGATACTTTATACAAAGCATCCCCAATTTTAAAAGAAGCAGATAAAACTTATTCAGGATATTCAGCTATAAAAAATGCTTATGAGGAAGGTATTACATTTAAAAGCGATAAATCTCCTGAGGAATTCTCTATTGCTGTTAACAAATACCAAAAAAATCCTAGTGAACTTGAGGGATTTAAAAACGGCGTTGTCCAATCTCTTTTACAAGATATTCTGGCTGTAGGCTCTGCCATTCCTAATCCTGCACAAAAAGTTATAAATAGTGAACTTAATAGAGAAAAATTAAAACTTCTTTTTAAAAACCCGGCAGAATATCAGGAAATTGTTAACAGACTTAAAGATGAGGTAAAAATTGTTAATACAAAGGCTAAAATTGTTGGCAAAGAACCTGGGGCACTAACTCCGGCTGATGATGAAAGCGCTTTAGTTAAAATTATAGGCAGTCCTGTAGCAGGAACTTTAAAAGTAATAGGTGACATAATTTCCAGGAAATATAGTGGCATTGATCAAAAAAACTCAATGGAAATAGCAAAGATTCTGGGTAATAGAAAATTAAGTATTGATGCTTTAACGCGAATAGCAAAAAAAGGTGATGATAATGTAAGAAATGCTATAGCTGATGTATTGCCTTTAGTTATTTCAGCGAAATTTGGAAGTCAATTTATAGGAAAACCACAACAATAACATGGCACAAAGACTTGTAATACCAGTAACCCAACTATTCGATAATATTGGATTGTTGGCCCCGGGATGGAAAATAAAAACATATGAAGCGGGAACAACTACGCCTCTTGCTACTTATTCTGATATAGCACTTACTATTGCCAATCCAACTACAGTAATTGTTGATTCTGCTGGTAGATTGCCGATCAATATGTATGTTGATGATAATAGCCGCTATAAAATTGTTATTACAGATGAAAATGATATCCCGGTCCCATCTTGTACTTTTGATCCAGCTGATCCTTATGTAATTTCTTTAGAAGATTTGGACCCAAGACCTGCTTCATATTGGGGCATTACTACTGGAACATCAACACAATATGAACTAGTCGCCAATCCAATTAAAGAAAATTACTCATCCAATGATTTTTTCCTATTAACTTTTCATACTCCATCTGGGAATAATCCTACTCTAAAATATGTAGCAACTGGACCTGCTTTGCCATTAAATAAATATAATAATGATGGCACGCTATCCCCAATTATGGCGGGACAATTACAAAATCAAAGATATTTGGCTACTAATAATGGTTCAGTTATAATAATTCTAAATCCTACTATTTCTAGTTTCTCAGTAGGTGATTTGATAACAAGAGTCGCGCCATTGGCCGATCCAGCTGCTTTTAATGCTTTATATTGCAATGGCGCATTAGTATTAAAAACTGATTATCCAGCCTTGTATAATTTATTAGGAGATACTTGGGGAGTTCAAACCGCTACCCAATTTTATTTACCTGATTTTAGGGGAATGTTTTTAAGAGGGTTAGATGATGGCAGGGGAATTGACCTAGGAAGAGTTTTGGGAGCTCAACAAGGATTTGCTATGCAAAATATAACAGGAACATTTAGAGCTGTTGATACTACTAATGTCAATGCTGTTGGTGCCCTTAATACAACAACTAGATTTTCTACTTTTATTCAGGGAAGTGGGGGAGCTGATACATGGGGACAAATAATTAATTTTAATGCTGCTGCCCAAGTTCAGACAGCAACTGAAACTAGGGGAATTAATCAGGCAATCTATTATTATATTAAATATGCTTAGAGGAATAATATGTCATTAGAAGAAATTAAAATAAGAAAAAAATCAGAAATTAGTTACAGAATTAATGTTTTGAGATCATCTCCAATTAATTTTCTTAATAATAAATATCATGTCGATCAGATATTGATTATGAATATTATTAGTCATATTACATTGGATATCTCACATTTAGCACCATTAATAGATATAAATAATGATGTAGTTTATCTAAATGATAATGATGTAAACTTGCTTCTTAAAAGCGTTATAAAACGTATTGATATTTTAACAATAAAACAAGCAGAGCTTTTTAAACAAGTTGATGCCATGACTAATGAAGATGATATTAATAATATCAACGTAGAAGAGATGATAACTATGGAGATTGAGTAATGACAACTAGCGGCACCAATACTTTTAATCTCACCAGAAATGAAATTATAGAACAGGCTTTAGGAAGGATAGGGGTTAAAACTTTTAGTCGTAATCCAACCGATGCCGAAATTAAACAGGGTGCAATCACTCTTAACTGTATGATAAAATCCTGGAAAAATGACGGGATTAACTTGTGGAAAAGTGCTCAAGGTACATTATTTCTTGATGTTGGAAAGAATAATTATAAATTAGATGGTATAACAGCCAATGCCACTGAACAATACACATTTTCTCTTTTAAGCTCTGATGCTCTAAGTGGATCCAATACTATTCAAGTTGCCGACCCAACCCAATTCACCATAGGATATTTTATTGGGGTTATGCAAGGCAATAATAGTTCAGTTTGGTCAACCATCACCAACATAACTGGCAATATCATCACTCTTGCCACCAACCTGACAGCTGATAGCCATGCTGGCTCTCTTGTTTACTGCTATCAAACCAAGATTAGAAGACCTGAAGGAGTTAGTAGTGCTAGATTTAGAATGAATATTAATAACAATATAAATGATGGTACTGAAATTCCAGCAGTTATTTATGCTAATAAAAGTTATTTTGATATTGTCTTAAAGAATACTGAAAGCATTGTAAACGCAGTTTATTATGATAAACAGCTTGACTATGGCTCAATATATACTTGGCCAACCCCCGCAGTAAATACTTATGTTCTTAAATTTACTTTCCAAAAACAATTTGATGATTTTGATATTGCCACAAACACTCCTGATTTTCCGCCAGAATGGTTAAAAGCGCTTTATTTAAATCTGGCTTATGATTTAGCGCCATTTTATGGCAAAACACCGGATGAATCGCTAAAAAGAGATGCCGCGGAGGCTTTGGCAAGAGCAAATAGCTATGATCAAGAAAATGTAAGTTTTCGTATTACTCCTTTTAATAGCAATAACATGAGTACATACGGATAATGCCGGAAGCAGTAATACCAATCAATTTAGCAATTCAATCCTATAAAAGCCGTAGTAGCCTTGCGTCTAGTGAAAGATTGGTAAATATGTATGCTGAACCATTACCTCAGGAATCTACAATTAGTAGGATGGCACTTTTTCCTACCCCAGGACTAACAGTCTGGAAAGAGTTGCAACAATTTAATCCCATGTTTGGATTAAAAGTAATGGGAGATTTTCTATATGCTGTCTGTGGCGTCACTGTTTATAAAATAAACTTTGCTGGAGATGCCATTGTTGTAGGAGAAATGCCAGTAAGACCAGACAGGGTAATGATGGTTGAAAATGGTATACAATTAACGATCCTTACCTCTTCTGGTAGAAGTTATTATTATGATTCGGTTGCAAATACATTCAGTGAGATCACTTCTTTAAATTACGAGTTATCTACTGCTGTTACTAATCTTGATAATTACACAATTTTTGCAAAAAGGGACTCACAAAAGTTTTTTATATCAAATAACAGGCAGACAGAAACTTATGACGCTCTTGATTTTGCAAGCGCCGAAGCCGAATCTGATAATTTAGTTGCAATCCTAAATTTTAACCGCCAATTAATATTGATGGGGTCAATTTCTACTGAATTTTGGCAGAATACTGGAAACGGAAATTTTCCTTTTCAGAGAATCGATGGCGCATTAATCAAAATGGGCACAGCAGCAAAATTTACTGCTATTTCTGATGTCACAGGTTCTTATTGGCTTGGTAATGATAGAGTTATCTACAGATTAACAGGTTATAGCCCTTCTAGGATATCAACTTTCGGTTTAGAAGCAGAAATTGATAAATATGTAGTAATAAATGACGCCTTTGCTTTTATTTATACTCAAGAAGGACACAGATTTTATTGCATTACATTTCCAACAGAAAAGAAAACCTGGGTATATGATATTACATTAAAAATTATGACGGGCCAAGACTTTTGGCATGAAAGAGAGAGTATTAACGTTGATACAAATCAAATTTCAAGATGGTTGCCAAATTGTCATGAGTCTTTCAATGGTTTAGAATTGGTTGGCGATTACAATACTGGAATTATCTATAAGCTGGATTTGGAAAATTATACTGAAAATGGAACAAGAATTTTTAGAAAAGTTATCTCAACTACTCAATCTGATAATTACAATCGTGATGTAGTTAATAGTTTAGTAGTCTTGATGGATACAGGGGTAGGTATAGACGGAAATGGACAAGGTATTAACCCTGAAATTATGATGAGAACCTCAAAAGATGGCGGCAAAACTTGGTCAACAGAATTAACGCAGCCGATAGGACCTATTGGGGAATATTTGACAGAGGTCATTTTTAATCAAGTTGACTGGGGAAGATCATTAATAATTGAGCTTAGACTTTCTGATCCCGTTAAATTTAATATTTTGGGTGTTTATCTAAGAGTAACTCAAGGGACGGCATGAGAAATAGAAGCGCGCAAATTCCTTCTAGTTTAGAGCCAGCAGTTAATAACAACGGTATATTAACTGTAATCTGGTTCACATTCCTTCAAAATTTATACAAAATCTGTAGATTAGATATACCGCTTAGATTAGGGGGAGTATTAAATATTAATTATGCTCCAGTGAGCAATATATCCCCAAGTAGTGATCTGATGGCCTACCAGATAGGCAAAAATATTATAAACAACGATGGTGATTATTTAGAAATAGAAGTTTGGGGAATATTTGCAAATAATGCTAATGTAAAAAGTATATCGTTAGTTTTTGGCTCTCAAACTTTATACACTATTGGACCAATAGCTTTCGTGGGTGGGGCGTGGTATATGAAAGCAAAAATTATTAGAACTACTGCAATTAGTCAAAATATATTAGTTCAATCATCAACTGGTAGTTTTGTAAATATAATTGGGACTCAAAATTTAGAAAATAATATCTTAGTAAAATGTATTGGGGCTGGGAGTAATGGTGATGTTACTCAAGAGTCCCTTATTATTAAATTATCACCAAATAATTAATTAAAATGACATGCCTATTATTGGAAATAATTTTGTAGTTGTGCAAAAAACAACTAATCCTAGCTCATCAGATGACTCTACCCAAGGTTATCAAGTTGGCAATCAGTGGATTAATACTACTAGCGATGCAATATTTGAGTTAGCTGATAATACTGCCGGAAGTGCGGTATGGCAATTATTAACTGATTCTGGGGTGGGGGCTGTTAATAGTGTCTTTGGTAGAACTGGGACCGTCACAGCCCAAAATAACGATTATACTTTTGCACAAATAGGAGCAACCCCAACAACATTAAGCGGATATGGTATAACAGATGCCGGAACAGTCACCGCGGTCTCCGTATCAGCAGGTAACGGATTTTCCGGCACAGTAGCAACACCCACAACTACCCCTGCAATTTCCTTATCAACTACAGCTTCTGGCGTATTAAAAGGGTCGTCCGGTTCTTTAGTTGCCGCAACAGATTCAGACATAACCGCAAAACTAATAACAGGCTATATATCTGGGGCCGGCACTGTAGCGGCTACTGATAGTATTATCGGGGCTATACAAAAGCTTAATGGTAATGATGGCTTAAGAGCTTTGGACAGTGATGTTGTGCACAATACCGGAAATGAAACTATAGCTGGCACAAAAACTTTCTCATCTCCTATATCTGGTTCAATTACCGGAAGTGCAGGGACCGTTACAACAATTCCAACTTTGTCTGGTGAAGTTACAAACACTGGTAATACAGTAACTTTGAATAATGCTTCTGTTACTGGCAAAGTATTAACTGGTTATGTTAGTGGTGCAGGAACCGTTGCGGCAACGGACTCTATATTGCAAGCGATTCAAAAATTAAATGGTAATGCAATAATTGGGGGAAGTGGAACTGTTAATATTGGAGCTGTTAATAATTTAGCTTATTATCCGGCTGCAACGGATGCAGTCTCGCCCCTTTCTACAGCTAATAATGGAGTGTTAGTAACTTCTGGCGCTGGAGTTCCTTCTATTTCTTCAACTTTACCACTCGCAGTCCAAACCAATATCACACAAGTAGGTGCCAATGCTATTACTTTAGGAATGCAAGCACAATTGGCTGCCAGAAGTGTAATAGGCAATACTACAGCTGGATCAGCAACCCCCACAGCCGTACCAACAAACACATTTATCCAAACTGTTAATGTACAAAGATTTACAGCTAGTGGCACTTATACACCAACTACTGGCATGAAATTTGCTTTAGTTGAAGTGCAAGGAGCTGGCGGAGGGGGGGCTGGATGCGTTGCTACTGGAGCTTCCGACAGTGCAGCGGGTGGTGGTGGATGTTCTGGTGCATATGGAAGAGACTTATTGACAGCTGCTCAAATAGGAGCTTCAAGAGTAGTCACAATAGCATCGGGAGGCTCTTCGAACTCTGGAGCTGCTGGTACTGCTGCTGGCGCTACTTCCGTTGGTACTCTTGTAGTAGCAAATGGAGGAGTTGGCGGCAATGTTAGTATAGCGGCTAGTACTTTTGTCAGGGGGCCCGGCGGAGGAACCGTTGTAACTGCGACAGGTACCAATGCTTCTGCTATATTATTGCAAGGGAATCCAGGAGGCGATGGAATTGGCTATGGCAATAATGATGCTGGTATTGGCGGAAACGGAGGTCAATCTTTTTACAATGGCTATACACCAGTTGGATCTCTTAACTCAAGCGGCACTACTGGTGGTGGTTTTGGTTCTGGGGGTGGTGGCGCTGGATTTGGCGGCGGCGGTGCCTCACTTACTGGATCAAGTGGCTTGCCTGGACTTGTGATAATTACTGAATATATTGGAGTTTAATTTTTGTAACCATTCTACTATAATTTAATAGAATGGTTACAATTTATATTTTTAGTTTGAGCCTGGATCAAGATCACCAATTTTAACATTATCTGGCACCTCAGCTAATCTGAGACCTTCTTCTGGAGTGTATGGGGACACTCCATCATATAAAATAATGTTAGAAATATGCCCAATTGGTCCATATATTTCAGGATCCGCGCTATCATTAATTAATGCCCATTGCATAAAATTTTAATTTAAATTATTAATAGAAAATTAATTTAGAATAATATACTAAATATTACTTTTCAATAACTTACATAAATTCTATATGATAGATGGCACAATAATTTTACTTAGGCCAAAACTTACTTTTAAAACATTTTTTACTTTACCTGTTGGCACATTAATTCAATTATTTACAGGTGGAAAAGTTAGTCATGTTGGAATTTATTTAGATAAGAGTGTAGCAGAAATGACTTTTCATAATAATTTTTCCATTACTACTAGAGAGGAGAGATTTAAGCAATTATTAAAATTATCAAATAGTCAAGATATATTTATAATGACGCCATATATCGCGCTAACCGAAAGTCAATTAAATAAATTGCGCTCCTTCAATAAAACTCAGAAAAATGCAATATATGGCATAGGCTCTGCCATGTTTACAGTAGCAGATCGCATACCGCTATTAAATAAAATAAATTGGGGGCGAAAAAGAATTGCTTGTTCGATTTATGTGTGTAGCGCGCTGCAGGCAATAGGAATAATTAAACCCGAAATTGATCCATTTAAAATAAATCCTAATGAATTAGTGTCGCTATTGAAAAGAAGTGGATTTTATGGACAAGAAGAAAAGATTATCATTAACTAAGATGTTCAACAAGTATATAAATACCCCTTTATCATGTTTCATATTACAGGCTATAGCCATATATGTAATATTCTTTTGTATTTATAAACAAGAACCAGATCATTATAAAAGAGATCTCAAAGAGCAAATTATATATTCAAAAATCAGCTCAATAGTACAACAATGTGGCAATTTTTCATTTATTACATGGTTTACTCTTCATCCGGAGAGTAAGCAATATTTATTTAAAGAAGTTATAGGATGTAATAAAGAAAGGGGTAAAGATTGCGCTTTTTCCGCAAAAGAGCAGAACCCATTTTATTTAGTGCCTCACGATCTTGATGACAAGACAATAAAATTTGATGAATCAATTAAGGATGGCGAAATTGCTTATTATGAAGACGCAAGTAAATTAAAAGAGTATCCAGCAATTAACGAAATATTAAAAAACTCTAATTTCAAAATCACTACAAGCACCAATAGTATTATTAGAGATAGCAAAGATAAAATGACTTACTCTTTAGCGTTTAGCTATGTTGATGTTAGTGAACGCTTGTGCAATCGCAATCAAATTTCAACTTTGATGAGAGAGCTCTCAAAATTAATAAAAGACAATCTAAGCAATGGGTGATATCTTAGATTTTATTAAATCCCTAGGAGATTTCGGATGGGCTATTGCTTTATTATTATCTTGCATAGCAACAATAGGTAGTTTATATAAGAATATCATTGATGGAAAATTAGACGCTTTACAACTAGATATTGATGGAAAGGTTAGTAATTTAAAATTAAATGCGGATAACTTAAAAGAATATGTGCTCGGCATAGAAAATAGAAATCGTGACGATAAAAGAGAAATCAAAGAAGATATTGAAAAGCTAGAAAAGATTTTAATTGAATTAAGAAATTATAAATATGAAGAGCAGCAAATTATGAAACAAATCTTAAGTAAAGTAAGTTAGTGTTTAAAATTCACAGGCAATTTCTTGAAAGTTTCGACGGTCAAAAAAGCTCTAAACGCCTTTGCCTTCTTGTTGGCTTAGTTAATTGGGTAATCCTAACTTGGATTACAGCAATTACGTTATTAGCAAAAAATCAGAATGAGTTAGTTGTTAGCTTGATTGAAAGTGTAGGGCTTATGGTTTTCGGCCTTGGCGGCCTTGTTGCTAGTGAGTTTTTCTCAAAAAGAAAATATAACGAATCAGAAAAAAATGGGACAACAGATCAAAGCGTTAATAATTAAAATTATACTTAGTATTTTGGCTATTGGCGCAATAGCTTGGCAAGCCTTTATTAGTGGCAAAAATTCAATAACAAAAAAAAACCAAGAGTTACAAAATGAAAAATTACGAGACACTAAAACAATTGATAATTATGTTGATAGTCTTCCTGATGTTGATTTGGCTCGCATCCTGCGGAAGTCAAAAAAGAAATGAAACAAGATTATTACAAGAAAATATAGTTCAATGTCACTCTACTTCCTACATTATGCAAGAAGATGACGAGTTCTCTAAATTAACTAGAAATGCTCAAGTTTTGATTGTTAAAAATAATCTGAATTATTGTTGCGCGTGTCCTAGTTATAATAGGCAATGCGATGCTTATTTAGAAGAGTGCAAGAAAATATTAGGAAAATAATTTGAATAATTAATGAATATCGAGCGTTTAAAAAATCAATTAAGAATTGATGAGGGAGTTGCAAATAAGATATATTTTATTAATGATTTGCCTCACCTTGGAGTAGGCCATTTAATTACAAAAGATGATCCTGAATATAACTTATTGCCCCTACTT
>Ga0315284_10009910_pt1 | contig 13564 bp, 20 predicted proteins | sample YL17G09_16_MG_FD_203696 | JGI IMG/M metagenome (GOLD analysis project Ga0315284, IMG submission 203696) | Sediment microbial communities from Yellowstone Lake, YNP, Wyoming, USA - YL17G09_16 | ecosystem: Environmental > Aquatic > Freshwater > Lake > Sediment | place: USA: Wyoming | collected...
TTTTTAAGGCTCCGTTTAATTGAACCGAACAGTCACTTCCAGTAGTGCTTTCACCATAAATTATAAGCGGTAGACTGGCTGGGTCAGTTGCAGCCATACTGGTATAATCTTCAATATCATTACTGGTACAAAAGAGAGCCAAGAGAACTTCTGAATTAGCCAGTCCGACATTTATCTCAGCTTGGGTTTCGTTCCCTGAGGCGTTGGCTTCGCTTACGGCTGTCGTATCGGTAAAGGGTCGGGTATGGGAAGCACCCCGAAACGGAGTGACTGTGGCTCCACAGGAACCATACCCTGCAGGAGCGGTGACGGTAATAGTTTTAGACGCAGTAGCGGCAGTGGCAAACTTATACCAAATAGACCCCGCACCGTTCGTATCGGCATTTCGGTTGGTGAATTTCGCCCACGCATTATGAGTTCCTGAATCATTATCATCAACTGTCGGGTCGGTGGTTGAGTCACGAACCGTAACACAAAGAATAAGCAAGTCTCCAGCAAGGACATTTGCGTTGATAACGAGGGTTGGGGCTGCACCTGCACCAGACGAAGTCGCTGTACTTGTTCCAATTGTTATTGCCATTTATGTTCGGGCTCTAGCCCTGCTTGTCAAAGGACTAGGATTTAATTTATTTCTCTATCTTTTTTAATTCGGCTAGTTTTTCATTATCCCATCCTGGAACTGGCATAAATCTTTCTATCAGCCAACTAACTGGATAAATCTGATTGGGGCATTGTTTATTCACTATCTGGTTCCAAACATTCGCTTTTGTTTCCTTTATTTTGCTTTGGGAATTCTGGTAGGGGAAATTGAAGTCCGAACCCTGGGTTCTGAAAAGGTGTCCGTACCAAGTGTTGTGATTGCAGAGAACCCGCCCTCCAGAGAGCCAAGTCTTGCAAGCCACCTCGATTCCTTGATTTCCCCAGCTTCCGTGTTCTTCTTCGCAGAGTTTTAAATCAAAATACTTTTCTTTGGTACACATAAAGCACGAACCCTGCAAACTCATTGATTCCGTGAATCCTGTTTCCGCTATTTTTTGGACTTCTGGTCTATAACTGTATTCTTTGAAATATTGAAAATGGGGTTCGGAGTCAAAACAATATGAAGCGTTTGACGGTGAGTGTCGGCTTTTCCAGTTCTTGCGGGCTGAATCATTCTTTCCCACTTCCACGCTCCAAGTTATTTTTCGTCTAAAGTTCTTGGTTTCATCGCAGTCTTCGTTGGGAACAACCCGCCTTTCCTGTTTCATACACCTTGTCGGAGTGGGGCCTTGATACCATCTTGATCCGCATTTATAACACTTCCAGTCAAACCCCCAGAGATTTCTCATAAGAGGAACCATCGTCACATCATCCCCGACCTTTTCAAATCCTTCTATCATCTTGCGGTCGAAACCCTTATCGAAAGCACAGTGGGCATCAACTTTCATCACGTATTTACCCTTGGCTAGTTTAGCCACTATATTGGCCGCCGCTCTTTGTCCAACACTTTCGGGAACATAAATTATATTAACTCTCGGATGTTGAGGTACGGCAGGATCAGTCCACGCTCCATCTAAAAGGGCAATAACTTCCGTATCAGCCTCGATGTTTTCCAAGATGTTCTCAATCGTTTTGGCAAGGAACATTTCTTGGCGGCTTGGGATTAAAATTGAGAGCATCATATTGTTATAAAATCATCCCCATTTAAATCTCCTTCGCTTACATTCCATTCAGTGATTGTCCCATCCGGTCGGTGGAGTCGAAGTCGTCCTCCGTCTAAAAATCCATAATAATCCATGTCATTCCATTCGAGTTTGTGGATTCTTTTTTTGTTAACAACTTCCCTCATCGCATCTCCGAAATCCATTGTTGTTTGTTTTATTGGTAGTGGACTATGCATTAGTTTATTTTATAGCGAGGAAACCAATCCTTGTAGAGTTCTCGAAGTGGCCAATAAGGGATGTCGTCTATCGGAACTTCGGTGAAATCGGGGGGGACGTGTTTGAAATCTTCTTTGTGGGTCTTGGGTTGGGAGAAACAATGCCGGTGTCTCAAATCTATGTTGGGCATTGGACTTCTCCAACGTTCAAATTCTTCGTCCGAGAATCCCCCGTTCTTGGTTCTCTTGGTTCCGGGTTCGTATCCCCATACCCTTCCAAATCTTGGTTCTCGTGAGCGTTGTTTGTCCATTCCGGTTTCCTCTATCCATGCGAGTCTTCTTTTAAAATGGTCTAGGGCGAGTTCTCGGTTGACACACATCATCGAAAGAGAGTGCAGTCCGTCATAGGTAATTGCAAAGTCTTCTTTCACATACCACCGAAAGTTGTTCACGTTGTAAAAGTAGATGTCCTCTCGGGGAGGAGTGAAGTCAAAATGGGACGGATGGTAAAGAACGTCGTGTTCGAGGAAAAAAACATAGTCGGTGTCGAGTGCTTCCAATGCCGTGACAATTTGATAAACCATTGTCGGGTAGCTTCTTTGCCGGTCGGTGATTACTATGTTCTCTCCTAAATCGATGGGCTGGTGGAGGGAGACTGAAACAATCTTGTGGGGACAATTCTCTTTCAGTCTATCTCGGCAGTAGTCGAGAATGAATTTCTTGGGGCGTAGGTCTGTGTAAAAGATGCAACCTTTTGTTTTCATAAATTTACCAATGTTTTATAAAGAAAAAACTTAAACTTCTATCCCTGACTTCTCCCGCAACGTGTTCCTTTCTTCCGACGACATACCAATTATCAAAGTCATAAGCCTTGGCGAAAGCATCTACGGCGAATCTGGGGAATCTCAAACGCCTGTTCATTCTTGCCCCTTGGGTGTCAACAAAGTAATCGTGTCCTGATATTATCCCGTACTTCCTGACCTTGGGAGCCCAAAGCATCAAGTCCATCGCCACGTGTCCAAAGGTATGGTCGGCGTCTATGTACACAAAATCCAAACTTCTATCCTCAAAATCTTTCACTGCCTCAGCGGATGTTTTTCTTATAATTTTACACTTGGGGTAGGGTTTAGTCTCCGCAGAAACCATGTCGTATATTTCCTGCATCGTGTCGCTACGATTTTTTCGTATGGTGTTGCGGTGTTCCTCCAGATAGGGGTCAACTCCATATATTTCAAAACCTTCTTCGCAGAATCCCATAAGGTTGTTTCCCATAAACACCCCCACCTCGACTCCTTTTTTAAAACCAAGTTCCTTGAAAAATGAGGGCAGGTCTCCCCGTGAGCAGTCTGGTATCCAGTAGGGATTTCCTTTTTCCTTCAGCGAGTCTATCAACTTCATAGGTATTTTTCTTTAATGTTTTCAATGGTTCCCCAGTAGAGAATCTCCGTGGCTGTTTCGGGCATAAACCCAGTCTTGAATCCGATGCCCTGGCGTGTCTTGAAATAGAGAACGGGGTTTTCGCCTGTCCAGGAATAATCGTGCTTTGAATCGAAAATAAACTTGAATGGTTCGGGTTCCCAACTGTCAGGGTTTTCCAATACTTTTTCGATACTTTCAATCCAGTGTTTCGTTCCGCACATCTGCGCTCCCTCTACGAAGAGTTTCCTGTAAAAGCGTCTCCTTCCTGCGAAATGTACCCAGATGTTCGTATATCGGTACACCTGATCCTTGAGAGGCGGGATGAAGGTGAAGTATTCGGGGGGATAGAGGCAGTCTGATTCGGCGGCGATGCAGAACTCTGTCTTGGCTTCCTTGAGTCCGATGAGGAGTTGCTTGAAGGAGTTCGAGTAGCAGACCGGAGTTTCTCCAATGCAGATGTTCTTTCCTAAGTCGGTGGGTTTTCTGGTGACACTGATGATCGGGTTGGGTTGCTTTCTTAAATTGTCAATAATCTTCTGTTCAAATTCAGGTTTCTCTGTTGAGGCGGAATAGTATATAATGCTAGCTCCATCCATAGCGGTTGAAATGCTTAATTAACCTATCGGACAAGACATTCACTCCCAGTGCGTTCTCTCCTGTCATTATCCGGTAGAACACTCCTCCTCTTGAGTCTGGGTGAAAGTGAGGAACCATTACGGGAAGATCAGTCTTATTGTAAATCATCTCAAAATTCTTGTTGGCGTTGACGCTTCCCGGGAAGTTATAAGTGATGTTTAGAAGTTCGTAATCGAGTTCCTTATGAATCCTTCCCAGTGCCCACTCTTCTCCGTCCTGATGTTCATCGCTGTCTTCCTTGATTCGCTCAAACGCTTTCCTTGCTCCCTTCCTAAAAAAGAAACTGCCTGTGTTGAATCGTTCGCAGTACCCGTAGTCAGTAAGGTAAAGGTCTTTCGGAAGGTCTAACTTGAACGGATAGTTCTGAAATGCCTCCATATCGTGAAACCAGTACACATCGTCTATCAGGTTGTTTTCAAACATCCAGAGAATGGTGTTTATCTTGCTGGCCTGCTTAAAATAAGGACAGAACAGATTATCAGGGACAATAGTAGCGACCACTCCATCGTATTCATAGGGAAAATTAGTGAATAATAAGATGTCCTTTCTATCCCAACCCAATTCAAGACTGTTGTCTATCTGGAGCTTAATGAGTTTCTTGTTCTCAGAGTCCCAGTCCTTAATTGGATTGACATAGATGAGGATATTTTTCATTTGTGCAAAACGGATATTATCATAAAACCATCCGTTCCCGTGTTAAATCCGTCCATCTTGACCAGTTCTTTTCCATTGTCGAATCCTTCCTCGGTGCAGTCCCAGTAATGGTGTCCTCGGAGTTGGGTCTTCTGGCGGGGACCGTGTCTCAGATAAATCCAACCCCCTGGTTTGCAAATCCTTTTCATCTCACTGATGGCTTTTTTAATGTCCTTGATGTGGTCGAGAGTGTTCACGCAGTGGACGACATCGAAACTTTCGTCGGGGTAGGTCAGGTTCGTGATGTCTTGGTATTCAACGGGGATGAGAAGCGGTTCATCAAACTTATCCGTCAGTTCCTTGTACTCGTTGGCCAGCACATCCGAGGCGACGATGGTCACGTCAGACCCGGCAAACTTCCCTCCCAAAGTGCAGACGGGTCCCGCTCCCAAATCGGCTATTCGGTAAGACCCGTGTTTCCAAATCATATCTCTGAAATAATAGGGAAGGGGAAATAACTTGTTATAATCCCTCATATAAAATCCAACATTTGTTCGATAGTGTTCAATAGACATTACCAGTGTTTAAAAAAGAAATAACTCATATTCTCCTTGAATCCTCTCCCGAGGACATACCAATTATAAATGTCCTTGCTCTCACAGAACGCTCTCACGACGGGACCAGTGGCTCGGTGCCTTCTTCCTTCCCTCGGAGCGTCGTTGATATAATCATGTCCAGCGATAATCCCGCCCTTTTTGACCTTGTCAGTCCAGTAAAATAGGTCTAGGGATTTATTCATAAAATCGTGCAACCCGTCGATATAAACGAAATCCAGGTTGCGTTTGGGAAAATCAGCCAGGGCATCCATGGAAGTCTTTCTGATTAGGGTCGCGTCGTAGGGGGATAAGAGTTTCTTCGCCTTCTGATAAACCTCCTCATAACCCTCGTAGGGGTCTATTCCATACATCTTGAGTCCCTCTTCGCAGTATAGTTTCATATTTTCTCCTGACTGAACTCCTATTTCCGCTCCAGTCTTGAATCCTAGACTTTTGAAAAATTCCGGCAGTTCGTTCCTCGAGCAGTTTATTTCGAAGGGCGTACCCCTCATTCCCGTTGTTATCCTCATGGTTTTATGATTGCCCATCCATGACTGGTTAGTCTGTGAACCGGCAATCCCTTATCGGCGGCGAACTCATCCACTGCCCGGATTACTTCAAACTTCAGTTTATTCACTGGGGCGTGTGAGTGAGAATAATCGTCTCCCGTGAAGTATTTTCCACTCTTCACTTTTGACCACCAAGCCTCTAAATCAGCCTTGCATCCTTCATAAGAGTGGTCGGCGTCAATATAAATCAGGTCAAAGTATTCATCGGGGAAATTCTTGGCAGCTTCGGCGGACATCATCCGATACAAACGCATGGACGGATAACGGGGCATCAGGCTTTTAAAGTACTCACACTGGGCGTCCAGTTGTTCTTGGGTGAAACTGGAATCGTTGTGTCCCGGATTTCCGTCGTTTATCCAAGCGTCCACTCCCACGGCTATCTCGGGGTCTGCTTCAAGAAATCTCTTGAAGTTCTGGGAAGCAAACACTCCCACCTCACAGATTCTTTTTATCTCATACTTATCCAACCAGGGTTTCCACACTCTTCTGTTTCTTCTGAGTTCTACCATGTTTAGATCTTTAATCGGTTCTGGCTCGTTCGTCTGATCTAGTAATTCCATATTTATTGAAAATTTTAGTTAGCCTATCTCCTATAAAATCTATACCCAAGTGATTATCCCCTGAATACAAATCGAACTTGTTTCCCTCTTTTCCAATATTGTAAAATACATTGAAATGCAGTGTCCTTATTGGTTTTTTTGAACCAATGTAGCGTCGTTTTAAATTGTTGTGCCAGAAGTTATAGGTGAAATCTATGGTCTTTATCCTGCTTTTTATGTATTCTGAATCTCTGAAATTCCCTGGTATCATTCTATTTTGGGGATTTGACATCCCACCGACTATCCAGGTCAAATTGTTTTGAGCCAACGATGTGGCGGCTTCTTGTTCCCCCGTTCCGTATTCTTCCATCACCTCCCTGATTCTCATAAAAACAATCTTGGCTGACTTTTTGAAAAATACCGAACCTCCGCTGTATTTATGAGTTGAACCGTAATCACAAATCCCAACGTCCCGTCCGTCCATCTCTTCCATTATCTCAAATTCGCTTATCGGTTCTAGTTGGAAACAATCAAAGTCGTGCGCCCAATAGAGATTATTTTCAATCAGATTGTCCCAGAACATGTGAGCGATTGCCCAGAACTTGGTATTGGTAGGATTCGATTCATTGAAGTAACTGTCATCCACTATTGTTGATTTCACTCCCATGTACTCGTAAGGAAAGTTGGTGACTAGGAGTATGTCTTCTATTTTCCATCCCAAATCCAGACTGTTTTCTATCTGAATCTTGGCGGTAATCTCCGTGTTTTTATCAAACTCCTTGGACGGGTTGATGTATATCAGCAGGTTTTTCAAGGCCGTGTCGTTTAAAAATTTTTAATAATCTTTCATTCAAAAGGGGTATTCCCAACTTGTTGTCTCCCAAGAAAAAGGGCAGTCTGTCTTTAATTCCTCTTCGTTGTTGTTCGGGAAATGGATTAAAATGAGCAGTCTTGGGTTTTCCGTCGCACATCCTCCAGAGAGAGGTCATGTTGTAATCGGCGAAATTGTAGGTGATGTGGAGTTTCTTGATTCTTTTTTTGATTGACTCGGTGTCGGTTCTTCTGGCTGACAGGAATGAGTTCTCCGCTCCCACGCTGGAACGATACGCCCAGCCCAGATTGTTGGTGGTGAGAATCATCAGTGCTCGTTCCTCCTCACAGGTATCCCAATATTTTCGGGCTTTCAGAACCACTCCCCGCATCTTGATGAAAATATCTCCTGCTGATTTATAGAAAAATATCGACCCGCAGTTGTACTTTATCCTCCGTCCGTAGTCGCAAATTCCGATTTCGCAGTCTCCCATCTCGTCGGTTATTTCCTTCTCGGTCACAGGAAGTTGCTGGAAGTGGTCAACGTCGTGCATCCAATAAAGCGTGTTGTCCTCAAATATCTGGTTTCTTTCAAAGAGTCTGGCGACGGCGATGCACTTTATCGAACGGGGATCGGGCTTGAAATACAAATCGTCGTCTACCACAAAGGATTTAACCCCCATATACTCCCATTCAAAATTGGTGGCGAGGATAATGTCTTCTCTTTTCCACCCGAGTTCCAACAGGTTCTCTACTTGAATCTTGAACTGGGTTTCTATTTCAGGCTTGAATCCCTTGACCGGATTGACGTAGATGATGAAGTTTTTCATCGAGAATTTTTCTTAGTTTGTCTGGTAAAAATATACTCATCTTATTCATCCATCTTTGATCATAGGGCGGAAAATGAACCACTCTTATGGGTTTTTCGGCATCTCGATAAATAGTCTTGGTGCATCTTATTCCGATATTGAACGTCTGGTCTAACATTTGAATCCTTGAATTTATATAATTGACATTGTGGTCTATTAGAATTTGGAGTGCCATCTCATCAAACGTCTGGTATCTCAAGGTTCTATCCCGCATTAGTTTGAATATATCCAACGCCTCCGGTTTAAAGAACATGCTCCCTGTGTTTATTTCCGGTTTGAATCCATAACTGGTGAGAGCTAGGTCGTGAGTAATCTCGGGGGGGTTGAGTTCCGTTAGTTGGAAAGCGTCGAAGTCATGCACCCAAGTCAGTTCGTCAATGATTTTATTCTCCAGCAGGTAGGCGATTATCCCTGGCTTTGAAGCCATTTTATGGAATATTGAATAGAAATTCCCAGGAAACACGATTGATTTTATTCCCTTATATTCGTAGGGAAAGTTGGTGGCGATAATAATATCCTCGGGTGCCCAGTAATCAAGGGAGTTTTCAATCTGCGCTTCCACCATCGGGATGTATTCCGGCGTAAATCTCCTTTGATAACTGGTATAGGTCATCAAGTTCTTCATTTTCTTATGATGACCAAACTGTTATCCCGGGAAGTTCTTTCTAACATCTTGAGTTCCGGGCTGTATTCGTGCAGGTGTTTCATAACTCTTCGGGTGGCCTTGACGTCTTCGATAATATAAATCACTCCTTTATCCAGCAGGGGAAGAAGCATTAAGGCTGTCCTTATCTGACTGGTACTGTCGTGTGGTCCGTCATCCACCACCAAGTCAATGTTAGAACCGATTGTTTTCACCAGTTTCTGCATGTCTTCTTCACTTCTGGTATTCATTAGGAAAGTAGTTATTCTATCTTCTTCAAACATCGCCTCTTCTGAAATATCCACTCCGTACACATGGGCGTTGGGAAAGAAATCTCGCCACATTCTAAGTGAGGCTCCGGGAAGATAACCATCAACGTGTCGCATTGTGTAAGATGTTCCTATTCCCAGCTCCAACACCTTTTTAAACGATTCTTTTCCGTGCTTTAGCAGTTCGTAATAAACCGGAGTGTAGGTGTGGAATATCTTGGGACACTTGTCCGTTCCGTACTTAAAGGCTAGTTCGCAAAGTTCTGTTTCCATTTGGGTTGCAAATTATTATAAAAATCTTCCCACTGTTCCAGGGCGTAAGTGTAGCCCTGTTCTTGTTTGGCTGGGTTCTCCGCAGTTCCGTTATTGTGAGTTCTCTTGAATGACCTGTGCTTGTGGGCGAACCAGGTGTTCTTGTTGAGCATCAGGCGTCCCCCTGCTTTCCAGTATTTCATGCATACTTCGACTGAATCCTGGATGAGCGGTCCGTATCCTTCCGTCTGAAGTTCTCCCACTGTTTTTTTAAAGAACTCCGTGTTGGCAATCCACATCGAACCTTGCATGGCCTGGGTTTCGCTGATAGGAACGTCCTTTTGCTTTTCGTCCCTTTCCTTCCAGGGTTTTCCGTGGAACTTCCTGACTGTTTCTGAAACGTTTATGATGTCCAGTCTCTCGTGGTCAACGGGCGGGATGTCCATTACTTCCCATTTATCTGGGTCTAGGAAGAATCTTCTCGCAGTCATCACTTCATTTTCCTGGCAAGTATCAGTGAGTTCCTTGTCCCATCCCTTTGCGAACGAGCAGTGTTCGTCCAGTCGGCAAAAGAACTTTCCCCTGGCGACGGCAATTCCAGCGTTTATCGCTCCTCTCATTCCTCGGTTCTTTCCGAGGTGGACATACCTGACGTGCGGGTCTTGGACTATTTCAAATTCTGGATAGAACCCATCCCAGACGTGGATGATTTCCAACTGGTCTCCCAACCCTGAGTTTTCAAGGAGATCTCGGATGGTCTTCATCGCGTTGGGGTCCTTGTATCCTGGCATTATTACGGACAGAATTATTTCTTGCATGTTATAAAATGGTACTGGTTATCTTGGTCTACCTTATCCACCACTCCCTTAAATTCTATGTCTCCTTCTTCATAAAAAAGCCATTCTCTTTTGTTGGGAGTGTATCCCCTGCCCACGAAACCAAATAAGACGGTACCTCCTGGTTTTAGAATCCTCATGCATTCATCCACCATCTTCTGGGGGTATTCAATGCCTTGATACACACCGTGACAGAGAATCGTATCGAAAGTATCGTCGGGAAAGGCGGTCTTTTGTATATCCCCGATAAAAGTCGGTTCCAGGGATTTGTTTTTGTCTATGGTCGGAAATCCGTAATCCCAGAATCTTGACTTTCCCACATCTAACACGTTCCCCTTGGCATTCTTATCAACCCAGTTATTGTACCAAATCCTACTGGGGGATGGGGTGGAAACCTCTTTTAACTCCTTCATCAAATGGGACATTATTTCGGATTAAGTATTCTCTCGTCGGGGCTTTGTAGTTTGAGTTCTTGAGGTCGCTCGAAAGCCAGAGGAATTCCTGTACCAGATTGATATCGAGCATGGGATAACGGACTTCTATTCCATAGAGTGTGGATATTTCTTCCAGTTCCCTCAGATACTCGTATTGCATCTGGCTTCGGAAGTTCGGCCATTCGTAAAGTTTTTCTGGCCATTTGCCCTTGAAGTGGGACTGCATCGGGAAAAGAGAATAGTCGCTGTAAATCTCATCTCCTCCCTGACCCGAAAGACAGACCGTCCTGCCTTCGTTTTTGGCGGTTTCGAACATATAAGCCACTCCCATCGAGGCTTTGTCTTTCATGGCCAGTCTATTTATCTTTCCTTTGAGGAAATCGTAGTATCCCTGCCACAGGTCGTTATCCATTGTCGCCACTTGGCAGTTGTCAATGTACTCCAGTCTTTTGTTTAAAACGCCTTCATTCTCGTTATTGTAAATCGCATAGGCTTTAAATTTTACTCCCTGATTGCAAAGTTCCTTGGTGATGGCGCCGCTGTCGTATCCCGAGGAAAGTCCAATGAAACATCCGTCTTCGGCTCTCTTTTTAATAGAATTCTCGAACGCCTTGAGCCAGTCGTCGAAAGTAGTCTTGGTTTGGTGGTCGAAGTCAAACCGGTGCAAATAAAACTCATTCAGTTCCTCGTTGTTCCACATATAGTTGGCGATATTGTTTAGCTATGTCAGACCATTTATATTCCTCTAAAATCTGAATCCGTCCGCTTAATTTGCGTAGTGCCCCCATTATGCTTTCCACATTTCTATCAACAATCGTGACTCCCTCTAACCACAGGGCTATTCCGACAGTAGTCGATATAACTGGTTTGTTCATAGCCAAAGCCTCCATTGTTGGGTTGTTGCATCCCTCACTGTCGCTGGCGATTATCAAACAGTCTATATCCTTATAAAAATTGGGCATTTCTTCGTGGGTGTAGTCGTGCTCGTGAGCCTCTTTTAATTCTATTCCCAATTCATCACACGCCTGTTTCGCCAGATAATACCCCTTATGTTCGTTGCTGTGTTTTGCACCTACGAATCCGGCTACAAATTTCCTATTAAACAATTCCGTGTCAACCCCATTGGGTATGAATACTGCTCTGACATTTGGAATAAACTTTTTTAGCCTCATCAACAGATTGGGGTTCTGGCAGACGCAACATCGTGTTTCCGTATAAATTTCCATCAATTCCTTTTCGTCGTTATATGAGCTCTTGAATGTTCTTTGTGAAGCCAGTGATGTGAAAACCTTGTCCTTATGTTTTAAAATATACTCCCTGCTCTTGGTAATTCCCCCACTGTACATAAAATGAATAACATCATACTTGTCTCCATCTGGTAGTGGTTCTAACGCCGAGGCTATATCAACTTCGTCATCTATCCATCGTTTTTTGAATTCTTCTGCCCGGAAAGTATCCGCCCATCGCATTAGATTGTTGTGAATCAATAATATCCTCATATTGGATAACTTCCTTTAATTATTGCCCACCAGTGGAATGACTTTACTATCTTTCCTTCCCACTCCCCCCTCTTGATGTTGCAGAATTTGAGTCCGAGGTCTTGGCACGCTTTCTTGATGTTTTCACCTTCTCTGTTCCACGGTGCAAAGAATGTATTGATGGGCTTGCAAGTCCCGACCATCCGCAGGGAATTCTCGTTCCAGTATTTAAGTGCCTTATCAATATCCTCGTAGCATTCTTCATAACTTAGTAGGCTGTAGTCTTTATGTTCCCATCCGTGCAGTCCGATTTCTAGGTACGGTGCTGTGGCAAGGTAGTAGAACAGTGCGTGATTATCCCAAAGGTCTTTCATGATGACGGCGACCGTGTGTGTCTGTTTTCTATGGATAAATCTTTCGTGCAGTTCTTTGAAACGAAATGCATCCGTATAGACATTACAATCATCGTCACGATATAAAGTGGGCATGTTGCTCATATCTTAGATACGGATGATTCTTAATGTTTCCTTTTATGTAATTTACTTTGAGGTCAGGAAATCGCCTCAGAACGACCGGAAACGATAATTGGTCTCTTTGCCCCCATCGGCAGATTTCAGCCCACCACGCCTCATTAAATCGCTCTACAAGCGATGTGTGTCGTCTGATAATCATTCCGCACATCGAAAGTGGCAGGTCGGGGTAGTTTTTCACTTGTTCCTTGGCTTCCTCATAAATCCAGGGACGGGACTTGAACAGTTTTCTGATAACCTCGACTTCCTGATACATCGTCCAGTGGTGATTGTGTTCGAAGACTGCTATATCAGCGTCCCCCAGCCATTCCTTGATAAGTTGTTCTTCTGAAACCAGAGGATAGATGTTTCCGTCCAACCAAATTGAGATGTCCGTGTCCAGATACTTGTGTGCCAGAATCTTATAAATCTTAGCCGCCATCACAGGGTTGGTGAATTTCTCACTGGGAGGGAAGATTTTGATGTCATTTCGCAGTTTATCTTTGTCTCCCGCTATTGAGGTATAAATGAGAGGGGGCTGTCTCTCATTATTTGAGTCCTTTGATTTTGACGATGCAATGGTTGTCCCAGTTTCTGATGACATAGGCTAACAAATCTTTATCTTTTACTTCCCTTGGAACGTGGACTTCAAGTTTAATGAGAACTTCTACTTTTTTCATGTTTCCTCCTTACAGCCCCCTATACAGCTATCCAACTAACCGTCTGTGGATTGACACTTCCAACGGCATAGATGTTCTTGACGTTGTTGACGTTGAGCGTGACGCTTTGTCCGGCTGCCAACTGATACCCGTTTGCGGTAGTCACGTCCGAGTTTCCAATATAAACGTATCCGTTGTTTGTGGTATGAGTTCGGATCGTTACTCCCACCTGACATACCACGTCGTCCGTGGTGAGTTGCAGGGCGCTTTCCGTGAGGACAGATTGACCATGGTCAAATTTTCCCCAAGATGTCGTGATGTCTTTTTGCATAGTTATTAGTTATTGATTATCTCTAGCGGAAGCAGGGGTAATCTGCTCCCAAAGAAATATTCAATTTTAGGAAGGTGAAGGCGACACAGACGGCGACACAGATGGTGACGTCGACGGCGAACGAGATGGGGACCCCGAAGGTGAAGTGGAAGGGCTGGTAGATGGAGAACCCGACCTGGACACCGAAGGTGAAACCGACTGAGACGCCGACGGAGAAGATGAAG
>Ga0315284_10009913_pt1 | contig 13563 bp, 12 predicted proteins | sample YL17G09_16_MG_FD_203696 | JGI IMG/M metagenome (GOLD analysis project Ga0315284, IMG submission 203696) | Sediment microbial communities from Yellowstone Lake, YNP, Wyoming, USA - YL17G09_16 | ecosystem: Environmental > Aquatic > Freshwater > Lake > Sediment | place: USA: Wyoming | collected...
CGGCGCTGGAAATCCAGATCTCCTGCCATGGCGGCAGGGCTAACAGATCATGTCTGGACAATAGAAGAACTTCTTAGAAGAGTCGTAATCCCTTACCGCGACAACACAATATAGGGAGACTACCCGAATCTGTAGTAAAAAGATATGATTTCAATATTGAAGTGAGACGATCGGATTTGAAAAAGGATCCTGTTTTTTAGCCTATATGCCCAACGAAACCGTTACATCTTACTTCTCAATGGCGGCGCAAAGCTGTCCAATAGTGGGGATAAAATTGTCCACTTGCCGATCCTTGCCATCAAGGCCAAGCGCACCGATGCAGCAAAGCCAGCTTGTTCTTGAAGAACCTGGATAAATCCCTCCGGATCCCCACAATAATCCAAATATATCAGGACTCCCCCCCCGTGTTATAGCACCAATTGATGTAAGCTACAGCGAAAGCTAGAGGCAGCCGCAGATTCAGCAACGGCGCTGCCCCAGGGGCAAGGGCACGCACCGGACGCTCAAGACCATCTACGTCTGATTAAGCACATTTCTTGATTCTGAAGCCACCGACACCTTCTCGGAGAATTCTATTAGCAATCAATTCCATGTAGTATCTCTGGATTAATTTAATTAAAGACTATAGCAGGGACATCCTCGGTAAACATTATATCATAGATCGATACCTTTAATTTTTGAAATTTGAAGAGGAATTAAAATGGTCGAAAGGTTAGAATTGGAGGAAAGAATTCTAACTGGAATTGAGTTGGGGGAAAGCCATTTTAGAGAGTTCAAGAGTGCTTATGCGCATAAGCCAAATGCCATAATGGAAGCACGTCCACTGAAGGAGATCTGTCGCGACATAGGGGATGCACTTGTTTCCTTTTCTAATGCGGATGGCGGAGAATTATTTATAGGTGTCGAGGATGATGGATCAATTACAGGTATTCCTCATAAATCGAATCATTTAGAGGCGATGAAGACCGCATACATCAATTATGTCCACCAACAAACACCCTTGTCTCCACCCTCAATAAAAATTATTGAGCGAAACAATAAAAAAATTTTATATTTCCGAGTCGTCAAGAGTACGCAAGTTGTTCATTTGACCTCCGATGGTCGTTGCCTACAACGGTTTGATCGGGATAACAGACCAGTTCCAGCGGAGAGAATACAGAGCGATAGACAAGAATCGATTTCACGCGAATATGACCGCAATTTTATTTCAAATGCCACGCTAAGAGATTTGGATATTGGGCTCATCGAAAGCATAGTCGAGCAATTAGCTCCAGGATATTCGCCTGAAAAACTCCTGCAATTCTTGGATTTAGCTGAATTTGGCGTCGATGGACTCAAACTACGACGAGCAGCATTGCTTTTATTTGCCAATGACATAGCTCAATGGCATCCTAGATGTGCTGTTCGAATTCTGCGGATTCGAGGGACAGAGATCGGAACCGGGCACGATTATAATGTACAAGAAGACGATATGATCACGAAAAATGTAGTTTCCATCCTAGAAAGTGCATGGGATGCTTTAAGACCGCACCTTGCAAGAACTAAATTTCAAGCAAATGCCCTATTCCGTGAAAGCATTATTTATCCGGAAGAAGCCTGCAGAGAAGCTCTAATAAATGCAGTTGCCCATCGAGATTATTCGATTGAGGGTAAGCCCATTGAGATTCTAATATTTGATGACAAAATGGAAGTTCGGAGCCCTGGCAGACTGCTCTCACAAATCTCTATAGCTGAATTAAGGGATCTCAGGGGTACACATCAGTCAAGAAATGTTTTCATCGCTCGTGTGCTTAGGGAATTGGGATATATGCGGGAAATGGGGGAGGGCATTAGGCGAATATATGCTAGTGTAAGAACATTCGAACTAGTCCCTCCAGAGATTTCGAGCGATCAGAACTCATTTGTTGTAACCTTATTTAACAAATCAATTTTTTCTCCTAAAGATGTACAATGGCTTAATGGTTTTTCAGAATTCCCGCTTTCGAAAGATGAGCAGCGCGTGATTCTATTGGGTCGAGACGGTGGGCTTTTATCAACCAATGATATTATTCAAACTGTAGGAATAGTTGACACAGAAGATTTTCGAGCGCTTTATGCAAAATTAAATCGAAAAGGTATTATATTTAATGCTAGACCTGAAATTCAACGTCGTTCGAAAAGATCTATACCTCGCTTCCAAATACGACCGCCTTATGAAGCTCAGCAATATCTTGCGGAATTGGAAAAGGCGATATTTGAGGTTGGCCCAGTTGCGAGATTCGATAATGATCCTATTTCGACGTTGAGATATAGTTTATCTCTAACCAGCCCTTATCGGACAAATACAGGCTTGTGTTTGCGAGCATTAGAGTACATTAACGAATCATATATTCCGCTTCCTCGAGCGAGATTGATATGGTCCCGCATTCCCCTTCAAGGCCAATTGGAATCGGACCTAATAATCGGCAGGATTGTTAAATTATTCGAAGATAGGGGATTCGGCTTTGCAGAAGGAGCAAATAGAGAACAATTCTTCGTGCATATTTATCAATTCGTAAACAGTGAAGAATGGTCAAGAGTAAAAGTAGGCTCCAAAGTTGAATTCAAACCTGGTGAACGTAATATACCTGGTAAGCCAAGAATAGCAACCACCATAAGATTAATAGAATAGTTGATGGTAGATTTCTTCATTAGCAAATTCTTCAGCAATGATGGCGCCTTAGCTAAGTACTACCCCGGCCTGCTGGCTTTCTGAATAGAAGGCGCCCAAGTCTGTCCGGCGACGTAAAGCGGTTCCAATAGACCTGGACAGCACCTCTTCTCTTCTCCCATCATTTTTTCGCCTTCGGAATTACCCTGCCGGACATCTTGGATATCAAGTGAGTGATCACAACACCAAGATCATAGATGTCAAGAACGCCATCGAGATTGATATCCCCCAAGTCAAGGGTGCCTTGTTCCTCGTGCAAGCGATAGGTCAATTTTAGAAACTTTGAGAGAACCAGCTGCGGGACTTCATCAATGTGATCTTTACCGTACCATTCAAAAACATCGTGATCGCGCTTACTGCTATTGCATTTCTTGCAGGCCAAAACGCAATTATCAGCGGAATCCAGTAGGCGCATCACTCTAGGATCTACACCCGCACGCGATATGGGAATTATGTGATCCATCGAGATAGCTTCTTCACAGCCGCAATATATGCATACGTTGCCTTTTTCATGTGATTTTTGATAATCCCTCATCGAGGAGGACCACTTCATCTCTCCGGATTTCAGCAATTTATAGCGGGATATCACAAAGCCGTAGTTACCTTCAAAGCCGGCTGCCTTGGCTATGAGTTCCGCGTAATACCAATAGATCAGGTCGCGAACCGTTTTCACGTATTTGGGAGGTTTTAAGCTCATCGAGTTCCTCCTTCCGATCTATCATACTTGATCATTAAATAAGATTGTTCTTCTCGGGTTCCTCGTTGCCAGGCGCTCCAAAGATCCTGGTGGTGGCGGTGCAGCCATGCCAGAGTAAGCAAAAAGTAGATTTGGCGAAGAACCGATCTCAGGACCGCATCTTGCCGGCTAGCGTGCCGATTTGCTCCTGGACCAACGCCTGCAAGAACAGTTTGGAAAAATTTATAGTCTTTTGCAAAACTTAATATAATAGATTACATATTATCCTACTATGAAGGGGGAGAGGATTGAATTAGCGAAGCCTAAAGAGATAAGGTCTAGACTTCGACACGAAAGAGACGACAGAATCCGATTAAAATTGATCTTTCTTAATGCCATTGCCAACTTTTCAATGGACCTCGAATCAGCATGTTCTATGTGTGGGATTGCCGTATCTACGGGATACCTATGGATAAGGAACTGGAATGAAGAAGGATATGACGGAATGAAGGATAAGCCCAATTTAGGCGGCAGGCCACCAAAGCTTGACGAAAAAGATCTTGAGGAACTGAGAGCTGAGCTCAAACAAAAGGACTACTGGACAACCCAAGAAGTTAGAGGAAAGCTACTTGAGAAATTTGGGGTAAACTTATCAGAAGATCAAATAAGAAGAATATTGCGGGATAAATTGAATATGCTCTTTTCAAAGCCCTTTCCCATGGATTATAGAAGGCCTATTGATGCAGAAATCCTATTGGAGAACCAAATTGAGCTAACCTTTTCATTGCTTGAAGAGAAGGGAATCAGTATAGGGGATACAGCTATCGGTTTTGTGGACGAGACCAGACCACAGAATACGGCAAATACGGTAAGGGTCTGGAGCTTTGAAAAAGTTCGCGCAATCAAGAATTCAACCAAATTCGGTGCCAATACAATAGGATTCTATGCAATCAAAGGAAATAGCGTCAAGGAATTTCTTCAAGATTCCAAAGCAATATCCGTAGCTCAATTCCTTGAGTCGATCAAGTCAGCAAACGAAGAATATATAGCAGTGATAATAGTAATAGACAACTTCGCATCTCATCGGAGCAAGCTTGTAATGGATAAAGCAAAGGAACTTGGACTCTATCTTGTGTATCTACCTCCTTATTCTCCTGACTTGAATCCAATCGAATTTATCTGGAAGTCTATAAAAAGAGTTCTTTCAATATCTGTAGTCGGAGATTTAGGCGATATGAAACGGATTATCTCCGATTCATGGGAGAAATTCTCCAATTCCCTAAGCTATGCAGAAGCTTGGATAAGAAAATTTATGCCAAATGGAAATTATAATATGTTCTGCTGAGGACTATAAATACGGCATTGATATTATTAGTACTGAAGGATTATATGTATGGCCGGAGCGGGTTCACTTGTCCTCCTTAAGATAGCGATTTCTACTCCGGCCGCCCTGTTTCATGGATCCAGATCAGATCGTCTTATGTGCCTCCCGCCATCTCAAACATCGCAGGGCACATAAGACAATGGCTGATCGCAGCTCCATGGAACTGTAAATGCGGAGGGCCTTCACCTCCGTCCAGCTCAGAACCATCCTGGAGGAGAATCACCACCACTTCCTGATAGTGGAGCACAATCCCCTGCTCTACGAAAGGGCCAGGGATATGGCGGGCACGTTGCCCAGGTCATGAAGCAGGCCTCCAAGGAGGCGACCATCCTCCTGTACGCCCCCGTATTGGACCGGCACCTGGAAGCAAAAGGCCCGAGCTCGCCGTACCCTGGTCTTCTGCTTCTACGATATGCAGGGAGCTGGACTGAGGCAGGGTAGAAGCATCCCGGAGGAGCTGGCAAGCCAGACCACCTGGGAGGCCTTCTCATGAGGTGGCCCTGGTGGGACAGGCGGAGGCCAGGGGCACCAATGCTTGCCGTAAACCCCAGGCGCCAGGAGCTGGAGACGGCCAAGGAGATTCTGGCCGAGATGTTCGGCGCCCGTCCCTCCGATGTGGATTAGATGATATAGGGCAGGTTGGAAAAAATTGCCCTTGAGGACAATGTCTTGAAGATTGCAATATGATCTTCAGAAATCCTTTTTGCATAGTTCATATCCAGGATGGATTTGCGCAATGTATAATCAGAGCCTGCGATCCTAGCTCCGAAATACCAAATCCCTTGATTGCAGCACTCCGGCTGTCCGCAATTATCTACGATCCATTTCGCTACTTCTTCATTATTCATGTTTAGTCTGCTTAGATATTGCACAGTCCTTTTCACCCAGATATCTATTGGCTGCAATAGCCATCTATCTTCCTTGTCAATATGAGTCGAAGGATACCAGATCGCAACATCGCGCAAGAAAAACGAAGCAATCTTATCTCCGACACCTCGGATCTCTTTCAATCTCTCCAAGGCAGCTCTAGTCTTGCTTGTATCTAAATCTCGTTGAGAGCGTTGAACTATGTTTTCTGATTCTAAGACGCACCAAATACAATTCTTGCAAGATATCTCTCGATGATATAAGGGATTCAAGTTTAGATTCAGCTTATCCGTATTCAGCAAACCACGGAAATTTTCCCAAACGTCGTGAGGGAATTCTTTAGAATCTTTGGATCTCTTTATAGCTTCTATTGCGGCAGGCGAGAAGGAAGGATTTCGCCATTGATGCTCGAATGCATATCCCTCTAGGAAGAGACTCGCTGCATCCGTATGATAATCTAAATCATACTTGCTCCAAAGCGGTTCTTGATATAGAATCCTAAAGATTTTTGAAACTTCAATGAAAAATCCGAGCATCTCTTGATCGTTCACGATTCAATCCCCTAAAAATGATTTTTGGCTCTCATCGTGATTTGTGAGGTTAAATAAGCTTCCAAAGGTGGCAGGATGCGCAACGTGCACCTTGGGAGTATCGAGGAAGATGGATGCTCAGGCAGCCCTGCAGAAGGCCAGGAGGTTGAAGGCGGAGGCCTTGGAGCTAAATGAGAGATAATCAAGGAATATTTTCACCCCGGCCAGCGCCCCCTTGGCCGCGGTGTTGACCACTTCCCGTGGCACCAGGAAACCTATCCACTCCGAATAGCTCTGCCAAGAGCTGCTCGGTTACAACCCCTTTCTGGGTGTACTTGATGGTGTCCTTCACCTCGGCCGAGGTCTTGAGCGCAGCCAGAACGTCAGGAGCACAGACCATGATGTTCGGCTAGTACCCAGTAATGACGGTGATGTACTTCTTCTAGGAATATGCCGGTAATTTGTTGCAGGTTGCCTGCTGCGGGGTGCGCCGCCGCAGTTTGACTGATGCTAGTTGATTTAACTCAAACACAGACAGATCATTAAGATAAACTTCCTAAATATGATAATCCGAATGCACATGTCCATGTATCGCCAAGCCCCACCGTGTTTTTAATATCATCGACTGAATAGCCTGCCACGCCATGAAAATCCTTCGGAAGGTCTCTTATCTCTCTTGATCCTTTTCTTGAAATTCGGAAGTTTGAATTTTTAACTTGAGTAGCTGAAGGAAATTCTCCGTTTTGGGCACGATAAGAAGCAGCTTTTCCTGCGAATAATAGAGATTGGTATATTGGACCATCTAAGCCATACGAAAACTGGAAGCAAGGGGTGTGGACAAGAAAACCTTGGCCTTCATTTATGACTTCTTTGACCATAATTGACAGATCTCTTGCACTTGTTGTTAACGGCTCTCTTCCAGTACGCTCTCGATAATAGATCTTCAATTCACTTTCATTCATGCTGAGGATATCTGCTTTGGATAACACATCAAAATAGTTGTTGAGGGATTCATGACTCCACGTGCCCAATCCCCCCAAATCGCATAAGATACGAGTTCCCGCTCGTTGACAATTATCTAGAATTTTATCTAGTAATCTAAAATCATTCTCATTTGCAGAACTCCAAGTAACTGCTGTTCCAACAATAATGAACAAATTTGGTTTTTCCTTCATGATGTAATTAGCAACTTCTGACTGCAAATAGGACCGCAATTCTTTGGAAAGGACACGAATTGGTGGGTCTCCTCCAAAAGATAGTATGCTCCTTCTCCCTTCAAAAGGTATGATTAGCGAAATTGCCTCAGAATTTTTAATCTTTCGAGCATGACTCAAAAAATCTTGAGGAATTTTTTCGGGAACCTGTCTCAAAGTCTCTGGAGACCAAAAACCTAGATAATCGATCATGGTCTCATTTTCTGGAGCTAAATCGCTGCGAAGAAGGTTTGCAGCTGTCACGGTCTCAAGAGCACAATTGGCTCCGATATGTATATCAAAAGTAATTCCACTAATCTCGCTAATATTTTTATATATTTCTAAGAATTCCTTTTTGGTTATCCCAAGCCCTTCGCATGTCATCTCTTCATCTCGGTCCTGCTTGAGACTAAGGATTAGCTGCGAGGGCAAAATCCCTCTGTTTAGAATCTCGTCTAAGTGTTTTTCCGTTAAACTGCATAGAGAAATATCTGAACACATCCCATCAAAACCTATGGCTATCCGTTTCATAAATAAGGTACCTCTTCAATTTATCTCTAGAAATGAACACAGAGATTTATAACTATTGGCTAGCACCTACAGCCAAGGTGCCAATGGTATATCATCAAGAATTCAAGACTCGTGTCAATGGCGGCGGAAAACTGTCCAATTGTGGCGGGATAAAATTGACCACCTAATTGAAAAGCTTTCCCCTAGCATAGTCACTTTTGCTTCTCAAACCGATAGGCTCTGAGGGATCAATCCCTGGCGCTTTCGATCCTTAAGCCTATAGCTATCTCCCTTTATGTTGACCGTGGTACAATGATGCAGAATTCTATCCAAGATAGCCGCGGCGATGACATGATCTCTGAAGATATCTCCCCATTCGCCGTAGGACTTATTGGAAGTGAATACTATAGACTCCCTCTCATATCGCCTGGAAATCAGTTGGAAGAAGCAGTGGGCACCCAGCTCATCAAAGGGCAGATAGCCTATCTCATCAATGATCAAGAGGTGAAACTTCGATAGCTTCCGGATTTTCTCCTCCAATTTCTTCTCCTTTTCCGCTTTGGCGAGACGCTCTACAAGAATGGACGCGTTGGCGAAGTTCACTCTGAATCCCGCTTTGACCGCCTCAATTCCCAAAGAGATGGCCAGATGGGTTTTTCCCACACCAGGCGGTCCCAGGAAGACAACATTCTCAGCGTTGTGAAGGAACCTCAGCGAGGCTATCTCTTGGATAGACGCCTTGTCAAGAGACGGCTGAAACTTGAAATCAAAATCCTCTAGCCTTTTTTGCACAGGAAAACCAGCCAGCCTCATCCTCAGATCGAAGGAGCGGGCTTCCCTGCTCTGGACCTCCTGGGCAACCAGATAATCCATGATCTCGATAACGGATTTTCCATTTTTGGCTGCAATCTCCAGGTAATTGTCCAGGATCGACTCAAAAGTGATAAGATCCAACAGCTTGAGGTTATGGTGGAGACGCTCAAATTCCAGCCGGCTCATCTTTTAACCCCCTCGCAGAAAGAATCGTAGATTGATAGCGGCCTTTGTTCTACCTCCTGCTCGATGAATTTGAACGCAGCAGAGCACTTTGATCTTGGTGCGGAGTTCTGCTTTAAGATTTCAGACAGCAGCCCCTGAAAGTGCTCCTTGTTTCTCGAGATCCTGCCATGACCTTGATTGATCTCATGGGTGCATATCACCTCTTTGCCGACGACAATGGTGAGAGTCTTGTCAGAGATCTGCAACAAGCAGTTCCTTCCTGCAAACCGATAAGGAACCGAATAACGATTGCCCAGATAAGAGACATAAGAGTCTCGCGATATCTTCCGGCTTTCTTCCTGGAGGTTATGATATGGCGGAGCTGCATCAAAATCTCTGAGTCCTTCTTCTTTCAGCCGTTCCAAGGGTATCTCGTTGGTAGTGCCGTGGACTGTCGAGTTTATCCGCGCTAGCCATTTCTGAGCCTGGAGATTGAGATCCGAGAAAGAGCAGAACTCACTTCCCAGAAGAAAATCTCTCTTGATAAAACCTACACTGTTCTCGATCTTGCCTTTGGTCTGCGGCCGATAGGGACGGCAAAGCCGCGGAATAAAGCCGTAATGGTTGAAGAAATCCTCGAATTGAGAGTTCCAGATAGAATTCGATGATACTGGCACTCTTTTGAGCACGACCTGCTTCATGTTATCAAAAAGGATCTCTCCAGTATAGCCGCCGAAATAACGAAATGCATCCAAGTGACACTGAATCAGAGTGTGGACGTCTAAGTGCAGCGTGAACTCGACATACCTCATCCGGGAATAGCTGAGCACCATGGTAAAAAAGTAGAGTTTCCGTGATTTGCCGTCGATCTCAATTCGACCGCATTCCCCCCAATCTACCTGAGATTGGACTCCCGGTTTAGTCTCATAGCGATATACTGCGGAGACTCCAACCTTTGGTCGTACCTCTCTCACAAAGTCCTTTACGATCGTATATTTGCCGGTGAATCCTTTTTCCTGGATCTCACGATAGATGCGCTTGGCAGAGAGGGGATACTCCTGAAGTCTGCGGATAATGTATTCTTTGTAGCCGTCCAGCTTGCTAGGCTTCTTCGATCATCTCTTGGATGCAGGCGGAACTTGAGAGGATAGGTATTTTCTGACCGTGCCACGGCAGTGGCCTGTTCTCCTGGCGATCTCGCTGATGCTCAATCCTGCGTTGAATAAATCTCGCAACATGAGGAACTCCTCTAGGTCCAGCATCCACACAACCTCTGAGTTTTGATCTCAGAGATTGGCAGCTGGACATTTTTATCCCGCCACTATTGAGCATTTTTAGACCGCCAGTGACACTCCGGTATTTGTAGAGCTTGATTTGGGCATACCTTCTGCTCAAATTAGGAAGCATGGATCTGCTTTTTCTTCATTCGACGATTTTATAAGCTGGTACAACGATAGGGCTCACGGCAGCTTGAATCTTGAGGGCATTGAGACTCCAGAAATGGCATTTACGCGAAAAATGCCCCGAGAAGCCTATTTCAGCATAGGTCATAGATTGTTCGGGTTGTGAAAATTATATGAATAATTCAAACTCAATAGAATCAGGACGTAGGCGAAATAATTTCAGGACTCCGCACATTAGGCGAGGGCACAAAAGGATAATATATCAGAAGTTGATGTAATTTGGAGATGAGAATATGAAATCGGCCGATGAACCTATTGAGAGAGACGGCAGATTCATTGATGAAAGAGAATTTATGAAACTGGAATATTCAACGTTACGCGAGGAAATAAAAGAGACAAAAAGTCGAATATTCCAATTGGCTGGCCTAGGTATAGTAGCGACGCCTGCGGCTTACTATTTTTCGAAAGCCTATGACATCGAACTCTTGATTTTTGCTTTACCCGGATTTATTTGCATTGTGATGTTATTATATTTATCTGAAAGCCATGCTTTAATGCGCTGTGGCAAATATATTAGGACTAATATTGAAAATAAGATTAATGTCTCTGGATGGGAAAATTGGCTTGAATTGGAGATTAAAGGTACAACTTCCCCAAGGCGCGTTGATAAGTTGGTTAATATCTTCTTTTATACTTTATTTGGTTTATATTATTTTGCGGCAACATTGGAAGCTGAAAGGCTAGCAAATCAAAAATATGCTTTTCTGTGTTGGCCTCTCTGTGGATTTTATATAGCTATATTTATAATTTTTCTTTGGTATTTGGTGGTAAACTGGAGACCATCTTCATCCACATCCTGAGGATTTTTTTATAGTGTATCAAGCTGAAGGACATCGTTTAAGGCATTTAGGACATGCCCGAATGGCCTCGAAGCCAATATGATAGAGGGGGGTGCACTCATGCAAGAAAATGTGTGCAAAAGGCATCTATAGCCGACAATGGCTCTTTCTTAATCATCTAGCCCTTCTTCTCGTAAACACAGACCGCAAATTCTCCAGCTTAAGAACCGCCGCCCAATGGATCCTAAATCGCCCTTGCATCATCATCAGCACAGTACTCCATCGTCTGCCTTCTTGCGGTTGAGGATGTGGGTCTCGAATGTTGGCTCAAATGCTAATCCCCATCGTTCCAATCCCCAATATTGCAGAAAATGAGGGATCAGTTGTCGATCCTGATTTCCTGCTTAGAGCCCCCATGGGGCTTGAACCTGTATATCTTGCCATCCATTATGGAACTGATTTCCCAATATCCCTCCAAGGGTGCATCAAGCTGCTCGAGCGCCAATCTACTACCTCTCCTTCCATGTAGCTTCTCCAGTGCCGCCTTGAGGGGCTCGGGGAGGGGAACCCCCATCTTGCCCATGTTCTCTATAGCCGAAAGTGACTCATTTGCTATGAAGAACATTATTACCGCCGTTCTCAGCAATGGCTCTCCGAGGCCTGAAGAGGTATCGATGATCTGAGCCACCGCCACCATTAGAAAGATGCACACCTTCCTGATGATCCCCTTATAGCCCACCCCAGAGTTCAGCTTCTTCTCGGTGTAGGCTGCCAGCACTCCAGTCACGAAATCGATAGCAACTAGCGTTATCAAGGCCTTCAAGATCGCATCCCATCCACCGAAGAGGTAAACTCCCATCGTCCCCAGGCCCGCCAGCCCCCCCTAAAGGCGGCCGGCAGGTCCTCAAGAATCCCTTGAATCATAGCCTACTCCTCTGTAAAATCTCGGCCCCCTGGCCAGGACTCGACGGTCACACCCTGGCCTGAAGACCGGCTGCTCGCCCTTCTCCTCCCCCGCCCGCCCCCTAAGCTGCCGGGCCAGCTTCAGGTAGCTCTCCGCCTTCAAGGCCGGCGAATGCTCCAGGTCTGCCGCAGAAAAGGCAGCATCCCGGGCGAACCTGGCCGCCAGGGCCTCGCAGGCTTCGGCCGCAGCCAGGACCACGTTCTCCCCGCTGTTGCCCAGGTAGTAATCCGCCTCTTCGTCGGAGAGAAGCGGATCACTGGCATTGGTGTCGCCTATCATCAGACGGAGCGCATCTCGGCTCGACCGGGCGGGTCTTTTGGTATAGGTCGAAGACATCTGCCCCTCTAAAATAGAGCCGGGGCCTTATGCTATCACATTTGCTGCATATATGCCCAGGTCTGCAGCAATCTGCTTGGCATCGAAGGCCATCTCCTCCTCGATCCTGTCCGACTCCAGGTTCTCCATCCGGACCTTCTTGATCCGGGATCCGAACCTCGAGGCCCCAAAGTAGCCTTTCCAGGCAAAGATATAGCCGGCGCTGGGAGCAAGGGTGCTGGGCTTCTCCGGGGCGTAACAGAGGAGGACCTTCTTGGAGACGATCCGCGATTACGTCCCTGCCGCCCCCTTGGCCGCAGTGTTAACCACTCCTCGCGGCACCAGGAACCTCTCCACCCCGAAGAGCTCTGCCAGGAGCTGCTCAGTCACCACTCCCTTTTGGGTATACTTGATGGTGTCCTTCACCTTGGTCAAGGTCTTGAGCGCTGCCAGGATGTCGGGCGCAAAGATGATGATATTTGTCTCGTATCCTGGTGGCGGAGATGTATTCCTTCAATCAGCTTCAATCAAAGGCAAACTCTTCCCTCTAGCCAGCGTGGATTCGCGTCCTCGGTCAACTAACTTCCAGTCTCACCCATCATAAAAAGATCTGAGCAGCCCCCTTCGCGACGGAGTTTCATAGCCATTGGCCTCCCTTGAAGGAAGAGATTAATCGGACCGAGCTGCGCCGGGAATGAAGATGACTTTCAGAGTAGCAAAAAGCTCTATAATTTACCGGTAAACTTGCGCTGAAGTCTCACCCTCAGCGCTCATTTACGGTTGGTTCTTATGTGCCCCAGAATATGAGCTTCTGAGAAGTCCAGTAGTCTGCCTTCATTGAGTTGATTGCATGTATTTAACTCCGCTAAATGGCTTATCGCTTCTCTTTAGGTCTGCCGTTCTCGAGCGCTAGAACTCGCGAATTTACTATTGAGCTCGTTTTTGTGTCGCCCCGGGACATTTTAGCTCCCGCTCGAGGCCGCGGGCGCGCTCCCGCAGGCGTCCGCGGGGAACACTATTGGTGGAGCGCGTCATAAACGGTTGGCAGATAGATTTGCTCTTCTCTCTCCACGTCCCAGGGGTTGCGAGAGGATGCAGGAACATTGATAGTGAGGCTTTTCGGGAGACTAAACAAATGCAGTTGACTAATGCTTTGCGGATCGCATCGTTGGCATGAGATGAGCTTATCGCATCCGATTGGTTTTACTATAAGTG